>MDTG01038968.1_pt1 | contig 12388 bp, 3 predicted proteins | sample 811421 | NCBI WGS metagenome assembly MDTG01 (sample SAMN05326645, study PRJNA326480) | marine metagenome | isolation source: seawater | place: Pacific Ocean: South East | collected 2011
GACCAATTTAAAAAGTTTATAGACGATATAGTTTGAAGTACTGCTGATCTAGTATTAAAGAACATTATAGTACCAATAGAGCCGTTTATGTAGTCTAAAACTCTATTACTTAATCTATTTCCTGAAAATATTCTATTTTTACCAGATTTCATCCTGCTTAAAACATTTTCTAAAGCTTCTCTATATTTAGCACCATATGCCGCTTCGAGTTTATTTAAATTTTCTTCACTAAATATTTCATTAGCATTATCTAAAAAACCTGATTGCTCTAAATATTTTCTACGCTTAGTAGTATTAAGAAGATCAATAAGATCTGTTGTTATAGTACCAGCTAACCACTCTTGAGTTGGTTTAACATAGCCATCACCTTTTGTTAAAGAAAGTATTTGATCTGCAAATGCTTTTAACTTGCCATCTGAATTAATTATATCTACTAATTCTTTTAAATCTGCCTTAGATAAACCAGGTACATCATAACCCATTTTATCAAACAAATAAACTCTTACAGCTTGCTCATTAGTAAAACCACTATCATTTATTTTTCTAAGATCTTTTGGAACTTCTAAAGACTTTTTAAGCTGTTTAAAGTCTTGCATCATTTGTATTCTATCTCTTGATAAATTTTCTATAGCTCTGCCATACGGATCTAATAAATGTTCTTTAAACCAAGCCATTTGACTATCGCCTAACTTACCTTTACTCAATAATGGATATATTAATCCCATAAAATCTTCAGCTGAATAAGGTATAAAAAATTTTTTATTACCTTTACCAGCGCCTCTTACTTTAGCTTTAGCTTTTGAATATCTTTTCTCTGATGCAATACCAGTTGTTTGTTCTATAATTTTATTAAAACTTTCATTTATAGATTTACTAAAACTAATTTTTGCTTGTTGAACTTGAGACTTAACATCTATTTGATCTAACGCGTCTTGAACAGCTTGCACATTAGCATAAGCATCATCTGCAAAATAAAAATCATTATAACCTTCTGACGCTTTGCCTATAATCCACTGTGCTTTAGCAGCACCAGTTGAATTACCTAAACCAATTATATTTTTTCTTTTAAACTGTAATCCTTCAGATTTTAAAAACTCATATATAGCATTTTGAGATTCAGGCGCTCGAGCTGTTAACACAAATAAATCTTCATTACCTCTAGCGTCTTTAATCTTTTTAGCTATATCGAACAATGGGCCACGCTTACCATCTCTTACAATGTTAAAATCACTAAAATCCATAACAGCTCCTTCAGCTACTAATTCAGCACCTTTTTCTGCAAACTCTTCAGCTGTAAGTTGACCTTCAGTTCCATCTGGTTTAGTATAAAATACTATACTTTTTGTCTGAGCTAATGTATCATCAAAATCAAATACTCTAATTTTTTTAACAGGTGCTTTTAGTTTTCTAGCATTAGCTAAAGCATTGTCTAATGTAGCAGCATAACTTAAAACTTCATCATTAGTCATTGTTCTACTAAAGCTTGCTACAGAATTTGATAATTCTTCTATATTAGATTCTTTAGCTTTTTGTATGCTTTCATAAGCCGCTTTTAAACCTTTACCTCTAATAGATTTTTTCCAACTAACAACTTGTCCGTTTTTTATAGTTGGAGTATATACAGTCATTTCAAAAGGAAATTTACCAAAAGAAAAAGTATTAAAATATCTACTAAATCTATTTACATACGCTAAAGGTATACTGTCTTTATATCTAATATTTATGACGTCATCCATGTCTTTAGGTATAACACTGACAGAAGAATCAGCAAACTTTTCTTTTAACTGCTGTTCTGTTATATCTCCTTTTACATATTGAGCCATATATATTTTCATAACCCTAACAGGAGGATTGTGCTCAAACCTATAATCATTAGGATTAGTGCTGTCACTAAGTGCTATGCTATCTATATAATAAGCAGATCTAAGTATCGATGTCATATCACCTGTTGAAGATATAAAATACATACCTAAATCATTTAAACTTATACCAGTTGGTTTACCCTTATTTTCTTTGTAAAAATTTAATACTCTTATTATTTCTTCTTGATTACCTATAGCATCTTTATAGCTGTCATTTAAAGTTTTATTACTGAGTCTTCCAGTCTCTATAAATTCTTTTAAATAAGATTTTGTAGCTTCATTAGATTGTTTAGCTCTAGTTATCTCTATTTTATTATTATTGTAGAAAAAACCTTTATTTTTTTGGTATGTCAGAGCGTTTGAGTTATCAAAAGGCTTTAATAATATATTTAAAAATTCAGACTTATTATTAAATATACCGTATCTAACACTAGCACTTCTTCCACTTTCTTTTCCTTCTACTAGTTTCCAAATACCATTTGAATTTTCAACCCAAATATGATTTGGTAAAGAACCTATTTTAGCTGGTGCAGTTAGTGTTTCGTAATGTTGTAAAGCCCATTTAAAAAAGTCTAAATCATTGTCAAATCTAGATCTATTAAACTTAAATATTTTTAATAAAGCATCTTTAAAACTTTCTATTTGATTTACGTTTCCAAAATTAACTCCTTCTTTATTTATGCCTAATATTTCTTGAACTTCTAATCTATCATTTTGTTCTTCAAAAGCTTCATATAGATAATCATTCAACTCTTTCTTACTGGCAGGTTCAGTTACAAATTCTTGTTTTGGAAAGTTATTAAGTACTTTTTGAAACTCTTCTATTAAATTAACTCCTTTTATTGTCAACTCATTACTTTTACCTTTAGTTAAAAAGTTATCACCATAAGTATTTATAAAAGCAACTTTAGCATCTTGGCCAATAGCCATACGCTCTATAAATTGACTAAAACCACCCATAAAAGTAGTTTGTTGTTCTAGATTTAATGCTCTATATACTTTACCTAAGTTTTCAGTTTTAGAAAAATAACCGCTTGGCATACCATCTTTTAATGTATTTAACGCCTCAGCTTTATCACCATCAGCTATATACTGCTCTCTTATTTCTTGACTAGATATTACTTGATCTAAGTTCCTTACAAAGCCTTTTAATATATCACTAACACCGCCTTTTCTAGCTGGAACTTTTTGATTCCAATTAGTTCTATCTTTGCCTATTATACCAAAAGCTTCTTTAAATTCTGTAGGATTTATATTTGGTTTTTTAATTTGAACTTGCAAACCAGGTCCAGTTTTAGCTCTAACACTACGCTTGTTATAAAATTTTTCTAATAATTTATTTACAACACCAGTAGCTTTAAATTCACTAGTATAACCTTCTAATAAAGATCCTACACCTAAATCAACGTTAGAGTTTATAAAGTTTTGTATAGCTAACATTTCAGATTTATTAAGATCTGAGTTAGTTTCTATCTTTCTAAACATAGAATCAGCTAAAGCTTTATCATCTCTAGCTATCATATCTACAACTTCTCTTAAACCAAAACCTTTTAATTGCTTTAAGGTTTTACCTCTCATATCTTGTTGTTTAGCTTTAGATCTAATAGATTTTACAGTTTTATCTACTTTATATACAGGAGCAACTTTTTCTCTTACTTTTACACCTTTTCTTTCAGCTTGTCTTATTTGTTTTTCTGTTCTTGTTTCTTTAGTAGAGGTGTCTTCAGCTTGTATTTGTCTAGCTTGTTCAGTGTCTAAACTTTCTTGAAATAAATTTTCACTTTGCCCAAGATCTTTTAGTATATTACCTAATCTACCACCGCCAAATCCGCCTCCACCAAATAAAGCCTCTCTTATATAAGCGCCATAATCACCTTTAGCTGGTGTATACGTGTTGTTTAATTTTAATAACACTTCAGAACTTACACCTCTTTCAAACTCTTCTTTTGTAATACCAAGACCTGGTTTAAATTTATTATTTATAAACTCTTGTATTGTACCTTGATTGTTTAAAAATAAATCATTTTTAATATCATTAACTTTAATATCGTCATCTACTTCTAAAGCTTCAGATAATTCATTTCTTAATCTATTATTTTCTGCAACTATTTCAGGAGTTGTCATAGATGGTGAAGGCTTAGTTTGTTTAACAGTGGGTGCTGCTTCAGCAAGTTTTAAAGCTCTTCTACCTAATCTACCTTTGTTTACGCTTTTATTGTAATCTTTTAAAAAATTATAAGCTTGTCTTGCATTACTAAAATCTTTTACCAGACCAACTCTTCTTAATATTTCTTGTAGTAAATTTTTAATTTTATTACCAAAGCTTTCGTTAAAAGTAATTTGATTTTTTTGTATTGCATCAGATAATGCTGTAAATATTTCTACTGATGTATCAGGATTAAAGTTAGGATCTGATTTTTTATATGTTTCAAATCTTTGATCTATAACATCTAGTTGTTCTTTACTTAATATTTTTCTAAAATCTTTTATAAACTGCTCTTTTTGTGTATCTTCTAAAGATTCAAATACATTGTTTATAACGCCATGTAATACCTCATGAGATCCTACGCTTATTGCACCTGTTTTTCTAGCTACATCTTTATTTATAACTATTCTATCTCCAATATAAAAACCATCTGTTCCAGAAACATCCATTTGTTTTGTGCCTGGATTTTCTCTTACAAACTCATCATATATTTCTTGTGCTTTTTGGTCACTAGTTTTTGTAGCATCAGACTCTACAATATAAACTTTTTTGCCTAGTTTTTTACCTTGACTTTCAGCAAATAGTATAGTTCTATCTAATTTAATATCAGCAAACTCTTCTCCAACTTTTATTTTTTGTTCTGTTAAAGCTACATCTTCTTGCGTTATACCACTTATATTAGATATTTCATCGTTTATTTCTTTTATTCTAGCTTTAGCGTCTTTAACAGACTTTTGGTTAATATCTAAACCTTCTATAGATTTTTCTATAATATTTTTTTCATATATTAAATCAGATACTTTTTCTTGATTTTCTATAGATAAGTTAGTATCAGTTTTATCTATAGCAATTTTTAAGTCTTTTATTTTTTGTATTAAAGCATCTCCTTCTTCTTTACCAACTAAACCTTCTTTCTGTGCTTTTCTTACTTGACTTATAGCTCCTTGTTCAACTCTTCCGTTTCTAAGCATTACTTTACCAGCTGCACCCATACCTGCTATAGTACCGCCAGAAAAAGTACCTAAAGAAAAAGCTTCTTTTGATCTTTCCCACATATCATCAAAGCTATAATTTTTTACACCCATTATATTATCAGTAATATCTTGAGATAATTGTGTTATAGCTTCTGAAACACCTTCTCCAGCAGCATCTAATCCAAAACCTTTAAATATTTCAACAGCTGTTTCTTTTCCTAAATTTTTAGCTACTTGTTCTCCAGCTTCTTCACCACCTTCTAAAACAGCCTTATTAAAAAGTCTCTTAAAACCACCTTGAAGTAACTTAAAGTTTTTTACACCTATAAAAGTAGCAGGTATAGCTTCACCTATACCTTCTGCAGCAGCAAATAACGCCGCCCTACCTACTTTTTGACCAGTAGTTAATTTTTGAACATCTTTATCTTCAGAATATTTAGATTCCATGTAATAATCTGGAAACAAAATACTAGATATTGTACCTGAAGTAGCAGCTACTTGAGCAAGCGCACTGCTTCCACCAGTGGCATATGCAGTAGCTAAAGAAGCTATTGTTATTGGAGCAGATTCTATTGTACTATTAAAACCTATGCTAGCTGCTTCGCTGATATTGCCTTTACCTATATTATTTAAAAAGCCTTCTTCATATTTTCTTTGTTTATCATTAAGCTTTTTTAACTTGTTTTGCATGCCAAGTTCTTTAACAAGTAAAACAGAACCTAAAGCTTTTTCAAAATCTGATTTTCCTTCAGTGTTAAAAGGATCAGCGCTTTTATCAGTCGATGACAAGTATAAATCAAATATAGTACTAGCTAAATTTTCAGGAAAATTAATTATTCTATAAGAGCCTTTTTGTAAGGCTTCCCATCTATCAGATAATTCAGACCCTGCATTTAACTGATGTTCAAGAAGTCTTTGCATTTTTTCGTTACCTTCTATTTTAACATCAACTTCTCCAGCTTGAAGTTTGTCTATAAAATCATTTGTATATAACTTTTCTTCTAAGTCATAGCCTTGAACATTTTTACCATCTATAACATAACTACCAGGTACTTCTTCTTCAAGATCAAATTGATAAGTATTTTTTATATTACTTATCTTTTTAGGATTTATATTTCCTTTATCATATTTATCATATAGATCGTTAATTAAGCTATCATATTGATCGCCATAACTATCTATTATAGAATTTATTTTTTCTTGAGAAATCTCTTCATTAGCTTTTTCAGCATAAAAATCAACTAAAAATTCTCTTAGACCGTCTTTCATTATAAAGCTTGTTTAGGATCCATTTGTTTTCTTTTGCGATCTGCAAATTTCTTCATTTGTTCCTTTAAAACAGGTATTATTTTATTTTGTTCTTTAAATAATTCTTCGTCAGTTTCTCTACCATAATAAGCATCTTCAAGACTTTGTTTATACTTTTCAAATGTTACATCATCTGGTATTGGTGGTAGATTTACCATTTTTCTTAAATAATTGTATTTTGAAAAACTCATATTTTTAACTGCATCATCTAACATTTTCATGTCAAAATCTAAAATTTCACTTTCAGTAGTAGGAACTTGTATAGTTGGAGTTGCACTAGGAACTCGTGTATCTGTAACAGTTTCTTCATCAGTAGTCGTTTCAGGTTGTTCTTCCGACTCTTCATCTATTTTTATTAGTTTTAAATAATCGCTTAGTCTATCTGTAGGTATCATATTATCTTTACCTCTATCTGTATTGATCCTAACTATTAAGTCTTTTAAATCAGTATTCATTAAAGAATTTAGTGTTGTAACTCTACTTTTTGCTGGTTGCGGATTAGCTCCAGTTCCTTTAAAAGTAGTTATAAACAGTTTGTCTCCTTCTATAGTTAATGAAGGAGGATTTGTAGGAGACAGATCTCTTAAATACTGTGCGTAAGCACTTAATGGATCTTCAGATGCTAATATGTTTTGTGCTGTATTAAGTTCATAATTAAATATCTCGCTATAATCTTTTTGAGGTTTACCTTTATCAATTATTACTTTAGGTTTTTGCGGTGTTCTTAATTTAGTAATTTCTTTAGTTAGTGAATTTTCATTTCCAAAATTACTAATAGCATATTCTATCATAGCGTTTTTTAATCTACTAACTTGATCAGGATTATTTTGTGGATCCCAAACTTCATCAGGAGCTGTCTTTAAAAAGTCACCAGACATGTTACTCATTATTTGCCAAGAATCTTGGTTTAACTCAGCTAATAATCTAGTATCATTATTCATATCTCTTCTTACACCTGCATTTACTTCATCATATATTGTCTGAGACTTGGTAGTTATTTTTTTACCATTATCACTAAGCTCTTGCCATTGCTTTATTTTTTCATCATAGTTTTTAGAATAGTTATCAAAAATACTTTTCAAAGTATCGCTTGGATCTTCAGTGTACTCTATTAAACCTTGACCAGATTTTTCAACAGAATTAACGTAATTACTTAAATTTAAAGTGTAAGGATTTTCACCTTGTATTTTTAACATTACATTACCATTTTCTATATATGGCTTTATATTATTACCATTGTTTTCTAATATATCATTTACGAAAGCAGCTTCACCTTTGCCAGTTCTTCTAGAAACTAAAGAATCTCTGTTGCCTTTAGTTTTATTGTATTCATCAGCTTCTAAATTAAGTAAGTTTAATCCAGTTTCAAGTGTTTGTAAACTTTTATTTATTTTTTGAGTATTTTCTAAATAAGCTGTTTGGTCTCTACCTATAGAATTATAACCTAATATATAATTTTGATCTACTAAATTACTAAACATGTTAGTTAATTCTTTAGAAAAAGCATCATCACTTAACGCTTGAGCACTACTTAAACTTTCTTTATACTTTAACTTTTCTTTATTTAAATCATCTTTACTAGCTTGTATATTAGCCATTTGAAGATCATAAGCCGTTATAGTACTGTTTACACTTTTTCTTAAAGCATCTGCACTCCTATCTATTAAATAAGGATTAATTTGTCCAAAAGGTTTGTCGTAAGTTCCCATATTTTAAAATTTAATAACCTGTAGGTACTGGAATACCTTCATTAATTAATCTTTGTTTTTCAAGCATTCTAACTAATTCAACAGGACTATTTAAAGCATTCATATCTACTCTAGGATCAATACCTGATTGAACAGTTTTAGTAGGTTCATCAAATGTTATATCTTCTATTATTTGTTGATCAAAATCATCTTCAGCCTGTATCTCATCTAATTGTATGTTTTTTATCATTTGAGATTTTTCAGCTTCAGTTAAACCTTTTTTAAGTATATCCATATCAACACCACTCGTAACTTCACCTATTTTAGGTGGTACTATACCACTGGCTAATGTAGTTCCAATATCACCTAAAGCACCTATAGCAGCTTGAGTAGAAACACCTCTTTGTGCTAGAGCTAAATCAGCTTGTGCTTGCAACCTGTCTAACTCTTGTTTTTCTCTTTTTTCTTGAACACCAAAAGCAAACGCTTGGCCTCTTCCTTTAGCTATATCAACCTGTAGTTGACCTTGCGCTCTTAATCTAGCGTTTTGTGCTTCTTGTTTTTCTATATCAGCTGCAATACCTTGTTTAGATGCTAAAGCTGCTTGAGCAAGTGCAGTAGCGCCACCAGCACTAGATTTTCTAACAGCATCTAAAGTATTAGCTAAAGCTATATCTGTTTGATCTGCTTTAATTTCAGCTGCTTTAGTGGCAACTTGTAAGTTTTCAAAAGGATTAGATAAGTTTTGATAAGGATTAATTATCTGTTGCCTTTCAAACTCATTTATTTGATTCATTTTATTTTTATAATTTATTTGAGCACCTATAGCTTGTCCAGTAGCCCATAAACCAGCCGCAGCTTGAGCTGCTACTTTTATACCTGTTCCTTCTTTAAATTCAAATCCCATAATATTTATCTTGATGATATTACAAATTCTGTTGACACAGCAAATAATTCCTTTATTCCACCTACATCTGTAGTGTCATCTGTAGAAACTTTAACTGTTGTAAAAAATCCTTTTATACCTGAAGTTGTATTGCCAAATAATACTTCTCCAGGTCTTGCCGCACTGTTATTAACTAAGTTAGCAAAGTATTTATTTTCTTTTCTATTAAAACCTATTCTATATTGTATTCCATTTTCTGAATAAACACCTTCATTATAACTTTTTATAGCATTAGCAGTGTCTTCATAAGAAATAGAAATATCTACACCTTCCTCGTCTGACACAAATGAATCTACTTGCCAACCATTACTACCTTCGTAATTTACTGTTTTAAAATTTTTAACTATACTAGGATTAGCGTTAAATGTAAATGTTATATTAGATCCATATCTAATTCCATAAAACTCACTTCTAACTTGATTAGTATGATGTTTGTGTAAATCTATGCCTGAAGTTGTGTAATAATTATTTTTTAAACTAAAAGCAAATGAAGGTTTATAGTCATAAAAACTAGTCCAACCAAGTGCTCCTTCATCAAATGAAACAGTATAATAATTAGTAAATATATTTTCTTGACCAGTTGTTTCAGTTTCAAAATTAGTTTCTTTTTGTATTGAAAGTATATACAAATCGTCATAGTTATCAAAACCACCTAATAATTTATCTTTAGTATGTTTAGTAAACGTAACTGAAGGTTGCATTGGCGTTCCAGGGCTTTTATCTAAAAATATTGTTAAAAAAGATCCATTAGGATCACCTGCTATACCGACTACATTAGCTATTATAGGTCCTCTAGTTGTAGTTGAAGGTATAGTAACTTGCATACCTTTTTCTATTTTATCTAGATTACTTGTTATTGTTATAGTGTTAAAAGAGCCTGACGTAAAAGAGCTTAAACTACAAACAATATCTATTTTATTAAATTGATCATTTATTTCGCCTAGTTTATCTCTAAAAAAATCACGCATACCATATTGTGATATTTCAGTTAAACCGTCTCTAGATAATCTCATTACAGCGTTTCTATATTTGTCTGTAAAATATCTTCTATAGCCAAATACAGCAAAACTTTCTGGATTAGTACTTATACCATATTCGCCTACGTAAGGAGTTATTTGCCCTATAACTAAATTAGTAGATGTAACAGTGCCTGAGCCTTCGGCAGAGAAAATAGCATCTTTATCTATTAAAGCACTACTAATTTTATTTTCTTGAAATATAGCTAAATTAGTATCTAATGCATGTAGCTTTTGTATAGAGCCGTTAGATGGATCAACTGCTTTAGTTATTTCTTCACCTACAGAAAATACATTTGTTTCATTTATACTAGTATTAGAATTATAAATACCTGAATATATTAATGCATTTTTTCTTATTTGTCCGTCGTTAGTGTCTTCTCTTAAATAAGCCCTAACGCCGTAACCTGTTTGTTTTTCATTAAAACCACCTCTTATTCTTGCTTCTTCTATTATCCAGTTTCTAAGATTATTATCTCCATTAGCTACTCTTCCGCTGTTAGAAAAGCCAGTAGAACTAAAACTAGGATAATCAGTTGGATTCCAAGGCAAACCAGAAAATACAGGCGCATACGCCGCGTTACCACTTGTAATAGCATTAGTGTTCTTCTTTAATAAAAAAGAGTTAAAGTATTTTACATCAATAGCCATGTTTTATAATCACTTATTTATTTAATATATTACAGACGAAGAAAAGAGTATATTGCTTTTATTCTAAACGGCACGCTTTCTACTGTTAAACCAGCGCCGTTTGCATCTGTAACTTTTAATCTTACATCATAATTAAAAATTACTTGTCCTTTAGAGAAAATAACTTCTGTATTTGGAGGTAAAGTAGGAAACCCCCCATCATTGTCAAAAAAGTTATTATACAACCCGGGCTTCATCACAAATATGCCTCTAATAAAATCAAAATCATTAGTAGCATTTCCAGGATTAGCCCCAGGTACATCATCAATTAATTTAAAAACTAATTCTTTTGTACTTAAAAAATCATCTGCGCTACCATTTTTAACAATTAAATTAGTTCCTAGTGAATTAAGTGGGCCGTTTATAAATAATGGATTATCATTTTTATCTCTAACATCAGTATGTTTATTTGTAACAGTAAATCTTACTTCATATTCTGCATCAAGCGTTCCTGTTATAGACGGAGCTATATTTTGCATTTGACAATTTGTTATTTGTATAGGAACATTTACATAATTAGGTGTTGAGTTTTGTATATCTGTAGCTTTTAAAATGAAAGTATAATTATCAATAGTAGGGCTTTGAGAAGAAAAATATTTTAATAAGTATGTACTAGGTTTTAATATTATTCTAAAGCTATCTGACAAAGATAAACCTGAAACTATATCAAATTGACTTGTTAAATCTATAAGCCCATTGTTAGATGTTACACTATCTATTTGTAAATCAGAATTAGTATTTATTACAGCTCCACTAGCATCTACTAGCTGAAAATCACTAGTGACATAGACTGTACTTATATTTGGATTATCACTTTCTAAATGAAAATAATTAATATTTTGACCAAAAGCAGTGTTATTTCCATTTTGATCTTGAACACCAGCTGGATATCCACTTGAAGCAACTTGTTGATTTAAATTACTTATTAAATCAGAACTAGATGTTTCGTAATATATATCTATTACAGATTTAGTTGGCTTAGTTTCAAAAACCCCTAAATCTTGCCAAGCTGATTCAATAGTAGATTTATCATTGTAAGTAGGAGTTACACCTATTTTAAAATCTGTTTCTATTTTAGCTATAAATGGATTTGACTGCGATTTAAAAAATATATCATAAAAATTAAATTTAATATCAGTGGCAACACTTCCTGTTACATGATATGGATACCAAGGCGTTGGCACAGGATCATTTGAATCGCTAGGAATATTTCCACCCGGAAATAACTTACCTTTAGTAGTTGTCCAATCTCCTAATTGTCTAAAAGGTTCTATAGAAACTACTTTTTCACCTTGTTTATTAATATTAGATTGCACATTGTAAGAAGATAAAGGATTTACTCTATTGAATAATATAGTTTCACTTCCAAACGTATTGTCATTAGCGTTTGATGATGTTTTAAGTTCTCTTGGTACTTTATTTATATTGTCTCCAAATAAATTTATTAAACTTATATCATTTACATTATTAAAAGAAGGTAAAAAATCAGTATTTCCAGCTTCACCTTGTTGAGGTGGATCAATTGAAGCATTTTGTTTTGTAAAACCTATTGTGTTCCATGTTAAATCACCTGCTATAGCACCCGGAGTATACACATTATAATAATCTTGTTCTTGCTGTTTTACAACTATTCTATAACTATAATAGCCAAGTGGATTAGTTTCTGAATATAAACCTGGATAATTTAAATTACTATTA
>MDTG01085803.1_pt1 | contig 12388 bp, 9 predicted proteins | sample 811421 | NCBI WGS metagenome assembly MDTG01 (sample SAMN05326645, study PRJNA326480) | marine metagenome | isolation source: seawater | place: Pacific Ocean: South East | collected 2011
ACTGTACAACGAACGCACAGAAGATATCAGGCTTGCAGCCGAAGGGACCACCTTTGCAGGATCTCTATGGGTCATAATAACCTTAGCGTCAGGATACACGTCGAAGAGTGCAGATAAACGCATCATATGTACCGGTGTTTTAAGCAACCATCGCTTAGAGCGAACTCCTCCTGACTCTAGGTACTGTAAAAAACGTCTATGAAAGCGCATCGTTTCAAGTTGATCCGATTCTTCAGCAAACCACTTTAGATAACTCGGGATGTAGACTTGAGCACAAGTCTGAAAACTATTAAAGTCTAAGGCAGTTATTCCTATGCACTCTTGAGGAGACTCTGCCGTCATGTGATGCTTTTTCTGAAAATCGGGCACAAGCTTAAAAAGCTGGCCAAATTCCTTTTTTATCGTATTGAGCTGAGGATTGTCGGTAAAGGTTGAAGGCTCGGGAACTGGACTTGGCAGCAAGCATTCCCAGGCAAGAGGCGACCTGTGGTTCACGTCCTCATGCAATAGACTGTGAAGAATCGTGGTACCCGTTCTCGGCATACCTATAATAAATACTGGAGCCGTTATCTCCCTATCAAGAATAGCAGGGTTGTTTTGTAAAACCTGCTCAACCTTTAACCTTGAGCTGAGCGTTCGTTTAAGAAGACCCTTTAATGCAATCGATCCGAAGGCATTAATTCTGCTCTCTTTATTTATGGATTGGATTAATTGTTCTAGACCAATAATGAGCTCACTTGGTACTTTACCCTGATAACTAGCATCTTTCGCAGCCTTTTGTATAATGGAACCGGCGTCCAGTTTATATATGTTAAAACCCAACCGATTTAAGAGCTTTCCCGCTCCATTCATTATGTTAAGACCACGACTTCGTTCAATGAAGACTTGTTCTTTTTGATTGGACTCCATCTACATCAGTTCTTTCAGCTTTCGAGCAAGTGCTAAATCGCCTTTCACTTTCAGCTTGCCAGTCAAGGTGGCAATCATAGGCTTTATCTGCTTATTCTGTAGTTTGAGATAGGTATCCTCACTCATTGTAATCGTGCAATCCGCTTCCTCATCCATTGCACTCATTACATTCTCACTACCGCTGCCATCAATCAACATGATTTCCCCATCAATCTGAAATTTAAGTTTCTTTTCAATCGGGGGTATCTCTTTAATCTTAACTGCGAGTTCATTTCGTAAATCGTCAACTGCCATAGTGTAGCATTTAATAGTTATAGTAAGAAAACAAATTAGCCTTTGATATGTTCGCGAAACGTGTGATACACAAAGAATAATCATACCATTACAGGGCATAAAAAAGGGGAAGGTAAGCCTTCCCCTTTTAAGCATTCCATGTGAATGTTAGTTTATTTCTTAACCATCATCACACTTCGATTTTCACGCCCACCTGTTGTCGATACAACAACAGCATAAGCTCCTTGTCTGATATCAGAAACATCAAGAGGAATTTCTTGACTTCCTGCACCAAGTGATTGTGTTTGGAATTCTTTAACAAGACGTCCACTTAAGTCAATCACCCGAATTCGAACATCCGCTCCATTCGCAAGATCGAAGGATAAAACTGTCGTATTGGCTACGGGGTTCGGTTGTATAGTAAGATCTGTTACATCCTGCGCTACAGAAGGAATATCTGTAGGTAGTTTACAAGATGCTGCACAACTTGCGCCATTCAACGTAGTTGTGCGCCACATACCACGTGAGTGCGTTCCAATATAGATTGCTCTACAACTTGGATCTTCATCGCAATATCTGAACTGACGTACACCATACGTTGGTACTCGTCCTAAATTAGTATTCTGCTCTGACCATGTAATACCACCATCATCACTTCCCCATACACCTAACTCTGTAGCTACGAGGTAACGATTAGCATCATTGAAATCAATTGTAGCATCATAAAAAGGCATGTAAGGCATTTGCGAATCATCATTTTGTAGACTAACAAATGTTGCATTACCGGCAAGTGCATTGTTTGAGCGGTACACGTGCGAAGAAGCAGCGTACGATGTCTTCACGACTAACACGTGATTTGGATCATTAGGATCGACTGCAACCCCTTCCATATTTCCACCTCCAGGAACTGAAGTACTCGTTGTAATCAAGCCAAGTACTGCAGAAGGATTTTGGGAACCACCTGCTGGGAAAGTTGCCCCATTGAGGTTAGAAACTGTGAAGAATGAAGAACCTCTAACGCAGTAGAGTGTATTGAGATCTTCAGAAACTGCCATTCCATCAGCATCTTGATTGGTAATCTTGTACCAAACTTGTCCATTGACTTTATCTAATGGATTAGTACATACCCATACTCCGCAAGATGTAGACATAAAGAGCTTAGCATCATATGGATCGGGTAAAAACAATGTATCGCCCGGAAGAACAGTTGCCGTAAGCGTTACAGGGAATTCAATTCCTGTTTTGCCACTAACTGCGTTGACTGTAGTTCCCGCGTTGATTGTCTCACCCGGGATAAGAACGCCGTTGTTGTTTACAAAATCAGCCCGAGCCGCAACATAGGCAGAATTTGGCGGGTTCACTACGTTATCAGTTTCCGCTAGGGTGAAGAACGTCACGAACTTTGAAGTACTGTTTTCGATACTTTCACAAGTCTGTGAAGGACTCCATAAACATCCTGAAGGGAATCCACATCCGCCTTCATCAATATTGCTATCAAAGAAAGTCTGGACTGACCCACCACGGTTCGTTGAACGACGGAGGTTTCCGTTTTGTGACCCTCCAAAAACAATGTCTGGATCAAGATGAGAAATTTCAGCATAACCACCATCACCGCCAATGTAGCGCGAAGAAGCCTTCGAAGAATTACCAAGACCGTCTATGTACTGTGATCCATTATCCTGAGCTCCACAGGCACTCTCACCATAGAATCCTGCGCCCACACTCCAACACTGAAGAGATTGGTATCCAAAATTCTTTTCTTGGAATTGAAGGTTATCTGGGAAGCCATCTTTAGCTCGACTTGCAACAGAAAGTCCTCCATCATTTCCTACCCACATTGTGTTACATGTAGCGTCGAAGGGGTCAAACAATATGGTGTGCTTGTCCGCATGCAGATAATCCGCATTAGGTGCACTACCACCCTCAGTACCGATTACATCAGCACGACGTAATCCCCCTGAATTGTTAGACCACGTGTAGAAAGTGATTCCTCCAATATAGACCAAGGTCTCATCACAGGGGCTAACAGCGATCGCATTATCGTATCCACCCTGACAGCCTGCAGAACCTGAAGGCTGAGCAAAAGGATCAAAGTTGGTGTTATCGGCAACGCGCGTAAAGGTTATCCCTTTGTTGTCCGATACCCATAAACCATTAAAGCATCCCTGACCATTTGCATTGCTTAGATAGATGTAATCAGGATTGGCTGGCGTAACTCCGATTTCTGTTCTTCCTGAAGTTGAAAGCGAGGATGATGTCCAGTTCAATCCAAAGTTATCTGTGTAATACATACGTCCGCTGATTGTTCCATATAAACGGTTTCCATCGGGAGACCACTTTACATCTTGAGCGTTTGAACCAGGTCGTTGATTCCAAGTTAACCCACCATCTTGAGAAACATACAGTCCGTTTACTACTGCCGCAGCAATAATATTAGGATCGGTTGGGTGAGCTGCTAATCGATTAACAATAGCCCATCCACCGGGATTCGTTACATTTTCAACGCCCGATGCACCAGGTGAATAATATGCTGTACTTGATAAAAATTCCCAAGTCTGCCCTCTATCAGAAGATTTCCAAACCCCGTTACCCGGCGCAGCAGGAGTGAAACTTACTCCCGTTGGGGATTGGTAAGAAGCAAAACCTTCTCCAGTTCCTACATAGATTGTTCCATCGGCAGATTGAACGATCGAAGAAATCGCAGAGAAGCCTGGATAGTTATCCATGTATTCCCAAGAGTCTCCTCTATTGGTTGAACGATACATACCACCTGCTACTGATCCAGTAAACATTAAGTTTCGATCATCCTTATCAATAAGAATTGTTCTTGTGCGTCCACCTTGATTATCTGGACCCAAAGCATCCCAAGAAAGATCATAATTTGCTTTGGCAGAAGGACCTTGAGCAATACGATCTGCCTGCGCAAGGGCTTTGTAATAATTTCGGTAGTCAATTTCACCTGTTACAGGATCAGCCCATTTATCATAACGATACTGCATGGACTCCATCATACGCTGAGGTTTGTCCCAGGGCTTTGCAGAGGCAATTTCCTGGTTTGACTCACTTAAAGATGCATCCGTTGTTGCGGTTACATTTTCTTGTTGTGCACAGCTTGAAAGAAGCAGTGCGGGTAATGCTGCCAATGCAGCGATACGTGAAATGCGATTCATAGTATTTTGTTTACGATTTCTTTACAGTTTCTAATATAACACCAAACCACCTACCTTTCCTAAAGGTTCTGTCAGAATTGTCAATATCTCTTACCCAGAAGAAAACCGAGGTATAAATTGAAAATTATAGGCTTATTCGTCTCAGCAACCATTACATCCAGCCTGCGATAATAGACATCCAAAGAAATACCAGCATCGAGCGCTTTGACAAAAGAAGCATCGGTAGCCCAATCAAAGTGAAGCCCAATCTTGCCATGAAGCCCTGGAACAGGCTTTATCTCAGTGAAGCCAAGACCAATACGCGAAGCCCCATAAATCTCCTGCCTAGCAAGAAATCTTGAAGCGTTCGACTCAGAATATCGTTCGGGTTCATGATCTTTAGTACAATTGATAAGATTATCCCCATCCTTATCATCGATCATTTCCAAGTAGTAAGGCTTTTCAAATCCTAAAGAAAAACCCAAAAGCCAGTCGTAGGATATACTAACACCTAATCGATCAGCTTTTTGTGCGAGAAGCCTACGTTGCCCCATGGCAATATGCAGCGCAAAAAAGGAATTCTTCTTTCCAAAAAAATAGCGTTTGGGATTACATGCGCTGTAAAGGCTCTCTTGTTTGCGCTCGCGCATGTCTTTGAAATGGAAATATTCAACTTGGAGTAGGCGGCTTTTTTTATAGGTCTTGAACCAAACTTTCTCCAAAAAAGCAGAATAGCCATTGGTGTGAAAACGGCTTCCAAAATTCAACTCATGCTGCCTAAACCCAGCCTCGTCTGAAGACAGACCTAGAATATCTTCCACGTTGTTCTGGCCAAAAGCAGGCAACGTTATAATCAAACAACCAATAAAGAATAGATATCTGAGCAAAATCTTCACTAGGGCAAGATAAGCAAAGGGGCTGATTCCGCCTAATGAACTAAACTGCGCCTAGCTGATTAAACAACCATAATCGTCCAAGCATAGTAAACTTCCTAGTATTAGGAATTCTTATGCGCTGAATAGCAATTTGACTTGCAGGTGTTCGCTTGATCTTATTAAACAACCGTTGGTAGTAGTTGTAAGCAACAAAGACACCAAAACGAGATGAAGTTGGAAGCCTCTTGATATATTCCAAGGACTCATCGAACTCACGTTGAATATCTTGTTCTATGATTTCTTTATCCTGCTCTGAAAAATTATCAAAGCTCACTCCGGGAAAGTACACTCTACCTTTATCCTCCGCATCATCTTGAATGTCCCTTAGGAAGTTTACCTTTTGAAAAGCACTACCAAGCATCTTTGCCCCGTATAGCAGGTCATTGTACATTTCTTTATTGCCATTTACAAAAACACTCAAACACATTAAGCCCACTACTTCTGCACTTCCGTAGATGTAGGTATTATAATCTTCTGGTGTATAGGTTGATTTATGTAAATCCATTTCCATAGAAGTGAAGAAAGCCTCAATAACCTCACGTTCAATGTTGTATCTATTGACGATTCGCTGGAAGCTGTGTAAGACGGGGTTAGTGCTTATTCCCTCTTGAATTGCGAGGTAAGTTTCCTTTTTAAAACGTCCGAGCAAAGTCTGCTTATCGTAATCATGAAAGGTGTCAACGATTTCATCGGCTGCACGCGTAAATCCATAAATCGCAGAAATTGGAAAGCGCAAGGGTTTATCCAACATGCGGATACCTAAACTAAATGACGTGCTGTATTGCTTCGCCATCATAATGCTGGTTAGTTCACCACAGCGATCATGCAAGTGCATCATAGTTTTCTTTTTGGGTTACAGGAATCTTCTTACTGATATAATTCGCCACGACCTCTCCCGATATAAGACTAGGCGGAACACCTGGACCAGGCACCGTAAGCTGCCCAGTATAAAATAGATTCTTCACCTTCTTATTGATCATCTTAGGCTTGAATATAGCGGTTTGCCGCAAGGTATTAGCTAGTCCGTATGCATTTCCGCGATAGGCATGGTAACGCGACTTAAAGTCATTTATGCAAAAGCCACGTTTTACCGATATCGAATCATGTATGCTAGTCCCAGTGATGGCCTCTAACTTATCAATCATGAATTTGAAACGCTTTTCCCGAAGAGATTCCGTATCCTCAAGATCTGGTGCGAGAGGCATTAGTAAAAACACGTTTTCCTTACCTTTTGGCGCAACCGACGCGTCCGTCTTCGATGGGCAACAAACATAAAACAGCGGTTTTTCAGGCCATTGAGGTTTGCTATATATATCTGAACCAAATTGCTCAATGTCTTCATCAAAGAAAAGGTTATGATGCAATATGTTATCCAAGCGCTTATCTATACCTAAATAGTAGATTAGGGAGGAAGGAGCCATAACCTGCTTATCCCAAAAACCCTCGCGATAATTTCTCCAAGCAGGCTCTAAAAGCTTGGACTCAACATGATGGTAATCAGCGCCTGCAACAATGAGGTCGGCCTCATAGGTTGTGCTATTGACTGAAACTCCATAGGCATGCCCGGTCTTATCCACTAAGATTTTTTCAACCTCCGCATTATATTCAAAATCAACGCCTAACTCTTCAGCCAGAGAAACCATGCCTTTGATGATTTGATGCATACCCCCTTGAGGATACCACGTGCCAAGCGATAAGTCGGCGTAATTCATCAAGCTATATAATGCAGGAGTGTCCTTGGGTAGAGCCCCAAGAAAGTAGGCAGGAAACTCCAACAACTTCCGCGCTGCCTCGCTTGTAAAGAGGCTGTTTATCTCCGCCGTTAGCGAGGTAAACAACTTGAGCTTAGGAAGCTGCTTTACGATGGAAAAGTCAATAAACTCTGTGAATGAAATAGAAGGTCTATGGACCAGATCATTCATGCCGGCTTCATATTTCGACTTCGCATTTTTGAGAAAGACCTTTAGTTTTTGTCCACCATTTGCTTCTAATCTATCAAAGAGTTGAAAGAGCTCCTCTTCGTTTCCAGGAACATCAACACAGAGATCTTCAGGGAAGAAAACCCTGTAGCCTGGATCCAAGCGATCTAAGGTGTAGTAATCTTGAACTTGCTTTCCAAATTGATTAAAATACCGTTCGAAAACATCAGGCATCCAATACCAGGATGGCCCCATATCGAAAGTGAAGCCATCGTTGCTCCATACCGAGCAACGCCCACCAGCACCCTCATTTTTTTCTAGAACCCTGACCTCGTAACCTTTTTGAGCGAGATGCGATGCTGCGCTGATGCCAGCGAATCCAGATCCTATAACGAGGGCTTTTGACATTAATATCCAAGTTTAGTTAAACGAAGACGAAGAATTCGTCGTGCGTGGAAAATTCTACTTTTAATTGTACCTAAAGGTACGTCAAGTTGCAATGCAATTTCTTCGTATTTAAAACCATCGACATGCATTAGAAAAGGAAGACGCAAATCATCCTTAAGCGCATCAATCTCCTTAACGATTAGTTCCTCACTCAGATTACTTGACGCCGTATTGATTTCAAAATGATTGCGATCAATAACCGTACTTGTGCGCTCGTCTAACCCATCAAGCATTGTGTTTTGACGCGTCTTACGACGGTAGTTATTGATGAAGATATTCTTCATTATGGTAGCCATCCAAGCACGAAAATTTGTTCCGTCCTTGTACTTATCTAAATTCCTCATGGCTCGATGAAGCGTATCCTGGACTAAATCATCTGAATCGCTTTGGTTTTGGGTTAGGCTCAGCGCGAATGAACGCAAAAAGCTTTCGATTTCTCCAACCTGTGTTATAAATACTCGTGTAGACATGTTTAACTTTTCTGACTTAAACTTAAACAGAATATTTTAGAAAACCGACAATCTTGCCAACTTTTTGTTTAATTATTTCCACATTTCGTTAAACATAAAGGTAATTTCGTTCAACTTCAATGGAATCATATCCATAATAAATTAAACAAAATGAATGGTTTACGCGAGAACTTAAACAAACAGATGGGAGCTAGAATTCACTAGTAGCAACGCCTAAAGAATGTGTATAACTTAAAAATGTAAAAGACTAGATGGCGTACTGATCTAGCTGATGTAGAGAAGTGAGGTAGTTACAGTTGGCTGGTGGATCAATATCAGATAACAAAAAAGACGAACCAAAATATAGTATCTCAGACTTGGGAAACTTATCACTCATATAGTTGAGTTCTTCACGCACTGATCGACCCACACCTTCTACAATAAAACAGGTTATGTAATAATCCGGCACAAAGGATTGATGAACTTTTACTAAATCCTCTATAGGAACCGAGGCCCCGAGGTAAAGCGTCCTAGCGCCATGTATGCGCAGCATATATTCAGCGATTAACAACCCTATTTCATGAAGCTCTCCTTCAGGAAGAAAGAGGATGAAGCGTTTAGGGTTTTCATTTAGCCGCTTGGTTTTCTCAATCTCACGCATGATGCGCCGCTTGATGATGTTTGTGGCAAAATGTTCTTGCGCTGGATTTATCGAACCAGTGGACCATAGCATCCCCACCTTCCGCATGAAAGGATACAAAACAGACTCAATTTGGTGTACAAAACCCAGTTTTCGGATACTGGATTCGTAAGTAGCTTCGAAATTTGACTCATCCATGGCAATCATAAACTCGATCAGTTTGCCTTGGAAATAGTTGTCACTAGTTTGCATAAGACCCACTTCCATGGCCTTCTGACGTATTTCATCCTGAGACAAGGATGCGATCTTGCTAATCTTTATACCATTTTGATTGAGCAAGGCAATATTGAGAAGTGTTTTGAGCTGAGCGTCACTGTAAAATCTAATGTTCGTATCCGTTCTCTCTGCCGAGACGATATCATAACGCTTTTCCCATATCCTTAGAGTATGCGCCTTGATGCCCGTAAGCATCTCAATATCTTTTATCGAATACTTTCCCATTGTACCTCTAACCCAGCATAATTCCCGCCAGGCTTAGTACAAAGAACAAGACTAAAGACAAAATAGTTACAAGAAGAATGTCATTATTGACGATTGAATCAACATTTCCATCAATTTCTGCCGATTTTGAGGACAAAATTTGCTCCTTTGCTGTCCTCTTCCAGAAACGTAACCATATTGATGTCACAATACATCCTCCAAAAAACCATGCTATGTAATTGACAATTGATGGTAAAACTCGCCCTTTCCAAATCCATAAACCGTAGTGCACAGCAAAAGGTTCAATAATCACGTCTAGCAGCACCATGCATACGGCGCCCAAAACCACCTGATACAAAAATCTTGATGACGGGCGCAACCACAGAACAAGTGCAGAAAAACAATAAGATAATAGCAACCAGTTCGTGCCAATAACTATAGGAACTCCTAAAATTCTAGGACCCAACAACGATGTATAATGGTACGCCCCAAATATATTACCCGTCCGTACTCCAATTATTTCGATAAACATACCGAACATGAAGGTCAAAAAAGCTGCCTTGTAAAACTCCCTGTTGAGCGGAGGATGAACAGAGAACAGCATAAATGTTGTTATACATAAGTGTGCAGGAGTAAGTAATACCAGGCCTATTGGATCGCCTAGAGCCATGCAGATTCCGCCCACCGAGTGCAATACAATGACTACTATAATAGCCCATCCACGCCACGATGCTAAAAACCCACTAATCTGTGGCATGTATTTTGAAAGTACCTTCACCTTTAATGTAAAACTATGAATATGCAGCCAAAGAAGTGTCTACTAACCTTACTACTTCCATTTCTCTTGGGTTTTTCAATGCGTGCGATTAGCCAAAGCATTCATGATGTCGTAACGATACACCCCGAGGTCTTTGATTATGGAAGGCTCACCAATTGGTCCAATCCAAAAGCAACCTTTACCGTGTACAACGGAAGCGATAAAACGCTGCACTTTTTAAGAACACCGAGTACACCCTCCGTTAATATTCTTTATCCAACCTATGGTATCCAACCCGGAGATTCTGCCTCATTTTATATCGAGTTTTATACGGGGCAAAAAGGGAAGTTTGACGAAGTGGTAACGCTTTACTTCGAGGAATCGTCCTCACCCTTTCCTGTCATTATCAAGGGGAACATTTTATCTTTTGCCCCCAATGTCGTCAGTGTGTGTCCTGCCTACAGAAAGGGCAAATCCACTTCGATAAGCAACCTCTCCTTGTTTGTTCGCGATAAACGAACCGATCGTCCTTTAGAAAATGTACGCGTACGACTTAAGTCTCAATATTATCCCGATGAAATTATCATGACTACTAATGAAGAGGGGCAGCTCAACGAGAACTTTCCACAAGGAAGCTTTGACATGACCCTCGAGCGTGACGGCTACACACCACAAACCATGCATTTTGACCACACCTATCGATCAGATGTTATTCAAATCAGCATGGATCGGACCTTTGACGAGAACGACATTAACTATGATTCACTTCTGGCAGCTTATGACATGAATCCAATCAACTTAGATGACCCAAGTTTTGTAGATTATGGATTCCAAATTCTAAACATTGTAACCGAACAGCCTATTTACAGAGCAGATGTTTTTGTTCGCAATGCAGAGGGCTATCTCCTGGAGTCAGGCAAGAGTGACGAAGAAGGCATTTGGAGAACTGGACAGCCTAAAGAGAACACAAAGGCCGAAATTGAGGCAAGTGGTTATGAAGAAAAGGTGGTTGCCATAGATACTAGGATTACAGAAATTCAAGAAGTTTACCTGACTCCCATTTACGAAGGAGTTACCTTAGAAACTCCTAGCGCTCAAGAGAGCAGTTCGCTTGAAACACCAGCAATACAAGAAACTGCGCAAGCCGACCTAACCTCTACCACGACTGGTGCAGCATCGGAAGCAACTACAAGCCAAGAAAATTCTCCATTGGAAATCGACATAGACATCAGTGAGCCTGAAGAGACCACCTCAACCGGCGAAGAAAACACTGAAAACACTGAAGACTCGGATGAATCGGGTGAATCGGATGAGAATCTTTCAACTGCCAATCAAGAAAATAGTGAAGAACCTCAATTAAGTGAAATGTCACCTGAAGAACGGATGGAAAGCTTGATAAATACCTCCAATAGTTCAGAAGACAGTCGACTCGAGGAAGAAACTGCGCTTAACGAAGAACTACCAGACTACAATCAATGGGGTGAACTCAATGAGGCGCTATACAAACAGAATAATCTCATTTTTCTAATTGACATTTCCTTTTCAATGCGAAAGCATGGGAAAATAGCCAAGCTTAAAAAATCGATAACCACCTTGATTGACGTCCTTAGAGATTTTGACCAAATTGGATTGATTACCTATAACTCAAAGGCAGACACCATCTTTTCATCAATTGCACTATCTGACAAGGAAGCGGTCAAACATGAAGTAAACAGTTTAACGCCATCCGGATTAACCTACGGAGTAAAGGGAATTGAAGCGGCGTATGCATTGATTCAAGGAAGCTTCCTCTCCGAAGGAAATAATCAAATCATACTCGCCACGGACGGACTTTTTACCGATGACCACCTGACCCTCGACGAACAAGAGTTACTGCGTGTGGTTCGTCGCAACAATAAAGACTTCGGTATTAAACTGTCCGTATTAGGTTTTGGTAACGATTCCAATGGACTTGAAAGAATGGAAAGTTTGACTGTTGCGGGCGACGGCAACTATTTGGAAATCTCTCTAGATCATGATGCAGAACATAGCCAAGATATTTTGATCGAGGAGATAAAGACTCAATCAAGAATAAAATAGTCCATGTCAAAAACGGAATCTCCTTACACAAATAAGTACTACCTGCACTTTGAAAAGGGTATGTATTTATGCAGCCATTGCAAGACTCCGCTTTTCTCTTCAAAAAGCAAATACGATTCTGGATGCGGTTGGCCTACATTTTACAAGGAAGCCGCGGAAGACACATTAACCCTAACCGAGGACCATTCAGAGGGTAAAGTTCGGACAGCAATCGCCTGTAAATCCTGCAATAGCCCCCTTGGCCACGTATTTAATGATGGACCCCAACCCACTGGACTTCGATTTTGTGTCAACTCCTATGCCCTACATTTTGAAAATGAGGAAGGTAAAGACTAACTTTCAGCCTTAAAG
>MDTG01170214.1_pt1 | contig 12388 bp, 11 predicted proteins | sample 811421 | NCBI WGS metagenome assembly MDTG01 (sample SAMN05326645, study PRJNA326480) | marine metagenome | isolation source: seawater | place: Pacific Ocean: South East | collected 2011
AATACCAGTTCATGTTGGAATTACTGGGCCTTTAAAAATAAGCAATTTAATTAAATTTGCGAGTATTGTTGGTGCAAAAAATTCCTTAAACTTTCTTAAATCTAATATTGATCAAGCAGTAGATTTATTAAAGCCTAGAGACCCAAATAACCTTATTAATGAGCTAAAAGATTTAACGCAGAATTTTCATATTTATACTTTTGGTGGTCTTAAGGAAACAAATAAATGGTTGGAAGAAAATAATTATGCCTAAAAAAAAAAGAAAAGTTAAAAAAAATAAAACAAAAAATAAAAAACTAATTAAAAATAATTCAGAAAAAATCAATTACGGAAATGTTTCTCACGAAACTTCTGTTGATCAGAGTGATCGTCATGTTCCATATAATTTAAGACAAAGCGGCCCTACTAAAGTGGAACTATTAATTTCTACAAGAGTTAGAAAGTCTCCTTATTGGCATCTATCTATGAAAGCAGGATGCTGGAGAGCTACAGTGTATAATCGAGTTTATCATCCACGAGGTTATGTTAAACCTGAAAAAGGTGGTGCTATGGTGGAGTATGCAGCGATCAAAAAACATGTAACAATGTGGAATGTCGCAGTTGAAAGACAGATTAGAGTCAAGGGACCTGACGCTGAAAAGTTTACTGATTATGTAATTACTCGTGATGCAACTAAAATTTCACCTATGCGTGGAAGATATGTAATCTTATGCAATAATAAAGGTGGAGTACTTAATGATCCAGTTTTACTAAGAATATCAAATGATGAATTTTGGTTTAGTTTATCAGATTCAGATATTGGAATGTACCTACAAGGTGTTAATGCGAATAAAAAATTTGATGTGGAAATAGATGAAATAGATGTAGCACCAGTTCAAATACAAGGGCCAAAATCTAAAGCATTAATGAAAGATCTTATTGGTGATCAAGTTGATTTAGACAAAATGCCGTTTTATGGTTTGGCTGAAGCAAAAGTAGGCGGACGAAGTTGTGTTATTTCTCAATCTGGATTCTCTGGTGAAGCTGGATACGAAATTTATCTTCGAGACGCAACTTTGTATGCTGAAGATATGTGGAACACAGTTCTTAAAGCAGGTAAAAAACATAAGTTAATGGTTATAGCACCAGCACATCACAGAAGAATTCAAGCTGGAATTTTATCTTGGGGACAAGATATGGATAATGAACATAACCCTTTTCAGTGTAATTTAGGCTATCAGGTTTCGCTATCTGGAAAAGGTGAGTGGAATAAGCAAGCCGAATATGTTGGAAAAGAAGCTTTAGAAAAAATGAAAAGTGACATCAAAAACGGAAATGTTGCTCATAAACTACAATTAGTAGGGCTAGAATTAGGTGGAAAACCCATAGAAGAATACGCCCCTGATTTCTGGTTAATTTCAGATCATAATAACACGAAGCATATTGGTTTTATAACATCTCCTTGGTATCATCCTGAAAAAGGAAAAAATATTGCCATGGGCTACGTTCCATTTGAGGGTCATTTAAATAAGAATGGTTTTCCTATTGGTGATTATGGTAAAAAATATAAAGTTCACTTACCTAAAAAGTACTCTAACAAACCCGTTGATGCAGTAGTTGTGCCAATCCCATTTACGGAAAGTTTTCACGCAAATACTAGAGATGAAAAATAGCTCATTTTATGAGTTTATATCGTAAATAAAGCTGAGAAAGGGATTATTCAAATTAAATTAACCCGAATTGATCTGGTTAATTATATAATCTAATCGCATTTATGATACCTTATTTGAATGAGTTTAGAAAACAGTAGCAATAAACATATAAAAGAAGAAAGCTTTCAAGACAATTCTAAAAAAGTTGATGTTAATGATTTGATTGACAGATTAAAACGTGAAGAAAGTAAGGATAAAAAAAATAATGTAATATTGTCTGCTGCAGCAATATCAGCAGTAGCTGTTTTTGGTATTATCTTAACACTTTAATTTTTTCTTAAAATTTTTAAAATAATAAAATAGAAGTTTCCAAACATATCAATTACTTTTTCATTAATACTTAGAGTTTGAAGTGGATTAGATATAAAATTTTTATTGTTAAAATAATATTTTTTTGTAATTAGATCTTTATCGATAATTTTTAATTTAAAAAGTTTTTTTAATTTCCTTATACAAGTTGATCGTGGAATTCCAGTAGTACGAGACATTGAATCTGCACTTACGCTAGGGGTGTCGTGAGTATTAATTTCTTTTCTTAATGAATATATTTCTTCAAAGCTATAAGTTTGAATTTTTTTAAATTTATATGTTTCAATCGAACATTCGATCATAATTAATAATAGTTCTAGATCTTTTAACTGATCGTACATTAGCTTTAAATATTTTATTTGGACGTTTAAAAAATGAAAAGTATAAAAAGAAAAATATTTTAAACATGTATTTTTAATTTCAATTGATGAAATCTTAGATTTATTATGAATTGTTATAATTTTAAAAATCTTAGTAATTTCTTGAATATTTTTTTCTACGATTTTATCAAAATAATTTTTATCTTGATCTGAAGGACTCCAATATATTGTTTTAGAGTTTTTTTTTAGAATTTTTAATTTAATTAATACCTCAATTTTTCTTCTAATAGTTTCCTTGGGTATACCTAAGGCACTTGAAATTTCACTTATCTTTATTTTTTTTTGATGTAATTTTGAATAATTTTTCCAAAAATTTTCTAATGAAATATCTAAATTTAAATCAAAATCTCTTTCTCTCAATATTTGTTTGTGTGACTCAAGAATAAAAAATAAAATAATATTAGCATTATCTAAATCAAAATTATAACGTCTATAGATATCAGATAAAAAAAATGACTGAAATTTTAAAAATTCAACATTTATTTTTGAAAAATTTATTTTGTAAATCTTTTTAATTTGATATTTGTCTAAATTATCTAAATTCTTCATGTCAACAATGTTAGTTCAGTTTAAGTTATTAAAAACTGAATTAAAATTACTGTCAACCAATCCTTTATTTAATTTCTTTGAGATCTGAAATCATCATTTCTTTAACTAAAGTTCTAAAATCTGTCTTTGGCCTCCACTTTAGTTCTCTTTTGGCTTTAGAAGCATCCCCTCTTAATTCATTTACCTCTGTTGGCCGAAAAAATACTGGGTCTATTTTTATTAAAACATTCCCATTTTTTTTGTTGTAGCCAACCTCTTTAATTCCTTTACCTTTCCAGCTAATATTTACTCCAATATATTTAAACGCTTCTTGAACAAATTCTTTCACAGTATGACTTTTACCAGTTGCTATAACATAATCAGATGGTTTATTAGCTTTCAACATAAGCCACATACTTTCTATATAATCTTTAGCCGAACCCCAGTCCCTTTTTGCATTCAAGTTTCCTAATGAAAAATTCTTCCTTTTTCCTCTATAGATTTCAGCAACCGCTCTAGTAATTTTTCTTGAAACAAAAGTTTCACCACGTCTTGGACCTTCATGATTAAATAAAATTCCATTTACTGCAAATATATTATATGCTTCTCTGTAGTTAACAGTTGTCCAGAAAGCGTAGAGTTTTGAAATAGCGTAAGGACTTCTTGGTCTGAAAGGCGTTTTTTCATTTTGAGGAATAAATGTGTTTCCAAAAATTTCAGAAGTTGATGCCTGGTAAAATTTTGTTTTTTTTTGCAGTTTTAATATTCTAATAGCCTCAAGGATTCTTAAAGTACCCAAGCCATCAGAATTTGCAGTAAATTCTGGAACTTCAAAACTTGTACGAACGTGAGATTGTGCCGCCAAATTATAGATTTCATCTGGCTTTACTGATTGTACCAATCTTAACAAATTACTGCTATCTGTTAAGTCTCCATAAACATACTGAAAATTTTTAACTGGTTTTGGAGCGTTTAAAATATGGTCTATTCTTTTTGTATTAAAACTAGATGATCTTCTTTTGACACCAAATACTTTGTAATTTTTTTTTAGTAAAAAATCAGTTAGGTACGAACCATCTTGTCCCGTTACACCTGTTATAAGAGCTATTTTTTGTTTCATTTTTTTTGTATAAATATTTCCAATCTTACTTAAATCATATTTTTATTAAACTAAAGTAATTTATATTATTTTTTTTCATTTTTTTGAAAGTAATTTCAAATCTGACTCAACCATTTCTGCTATCAAGTTATCAAAATTTATCTCTGGTTTCCATCCAAGAATTTTTTTAACTTTTGAGTTATTTGCAATACGATCTCCTATATCTTGTTTTCTTTTTAAATCATCTTTTATAATTAAATAATCTTTATAATTAAGACCAACATGTTTAAATGATTTTTCAACAAATTCTTCAACACTATGAAGCTCACCAGTTCCCAAAATATAATCGTCAGAATCATTTTGTTGCAACATGCTCCACATAGCTCTAACATAATCTTTAGCATGGCCCCAGTCTCTTGTCGCTTTTATGTTACCTAAATAAAAATTTTTAGTTATTCCTTTTTTTATTGAAGCTGCAGCATTAGATATGTATCTGGTAACGTAATGTAACCCACGTCTAGGAGACTCATGATTAAATAATATACCAGTAGTTGCATGCATTTTATGATACAATCTATAATTTTTAATTAAATAATAACCAGTTACCTTAGAAATTCCATATGCAGATCTTGGATCAAATGCTGTTTTTTCATCTATAGGTACATTTTTTTTATCTCCATACATTTCTGAAGATCCAGCAAAAAAAATTTTAGTTTTATTATTTATTTCTCTAATAGCAGAAATTAAAAAATGTGTGGCATTTACATTGATATTAAAAGTATAAAGTTCTTTATCAAAAGAGTACCCATCTAGTGTTTGGGCAGCTAAATGATATAACTCAGTTGGTTTAATTTTTTCTAATATTTGTTTAAGTCCTTCACGATTTTCAATATTATGTTTATAAATTTTTAAATCTTTTTTAATCCCTTTAATTCGCCAACTTTTATTGTTATCTTCAAATGAAAAATCTGATCTTACTATACCGTGAACTTCATAATCTTTTTTTAACAAAAGTTCAGCTAGATAAGATCCATCTTGACCAGTTATACCAGTTATTAGCGCAATTTTTGACATATATAAATATTCTGTATAAATATTGACAACATAATACAAATTAATTCTATGTTATCTAAAAATAAAAACATTACTTATCTAAAAGAGTGTAAAATCTGTGGTAACACTAATTTAAAAAAAGTTCTACAACTTAATGAACAATACATTTCAGCGACCTTTGTAAAATCAAATGTTGACAACAATTTGACAGAAATTAAAACACCATTAACACTAGTTCTGTGTAGCAAAGAAGATAATCCAGATAATTGTGGTCTTTTGCAGTTACTAGAAATTACTGAACCAGATTTATTATATAGACAGTATTTTTATAGATCTGCAACTAGCGATACTATGAGAACCGATTTACATGATGTTGTTAAAACTGTAAAAAAAATAGTAAAACCAAAACCTGGGGAAATTATTGTTGATACTGGCTCAAATGATTGCACTTTGCTTAATTTTTATGAAAAAGATTTTAATCTTGTAGGCTTTGAACCAGCTAAAAATATTAAATATATTGATGAAGGAAAGAATATTAAAATTTTCAATAATTATTTTAATTCTGAAAATTTCAATAAAAATTTTAAAAAAAAAGCAAAAATTATTACATCTTGCGCAATGTTCTATGATTTGGCAGATCCAAAAAAATTTGTAAAAGATGTTGAAGAGATTTTAGAAGATGACGGGGTGTGGTGTGTTCAGATAAGTTATTTAGCTTCTATGTTAAAATATAATAATTTTTATGATATTTGTCATGAACATCTTTCTTATTACTCCATTGATTCATTTGAGTACCTTTTAGATAAATTAAATTTAAAATGTTTTTATGCTCAAGTAAATGATGTAAATGGTGGAAGTATAAGATTATTCGTTTGTAAAAAAAACTGCTATAAGTATGACGATCAAATATTTTTTAAAGAACTTACAAAACTAAAAGATGAAGAAAAAAAATATAATTTAAAAGTCGAAAAAACCTTTTTTGATTTTGATAAAAATATTTCAAATATTAAAGATAAGACTAATATTTATGTTGATAAAATAATTAAAGATAATAAAAAAGTACTAGCTCTTGGAGCCAGCACTAAAGGAAATATATTACTTCAACATTTTGGTTTAGATAAGTCTAAGATACCTTTTATCAGTGAAAGAAACCCAATTAAAGTTGGCTTAAAATGTTTAGGATCAGATATTGAACTAATTTCAGAGGAAAACGCAAGGTCTATAAACCCTAAAGCTTTTGTAGTTTTGCCATGGAATTTTAAAGATGAGATAGTCAAAAGAGAAAAAAAATATATCGATGGTGGTGGTGAATTAATGTTTCCAATGCCATACCCTCACATTGTTAGCAAAAATGGTGAAAAAAAATTATAAAATAATTGTATATCATGTCTTTTAAAAAATTTTGGTTAAAAGCAATAGACTCAAAAAAATATCAAATTTTAAAAAATTCAAAAAAAATAAAACAAGATTTAGAGAATTTTAGAAAAAACTATGAACCCTACTTAGAAGAAGTATTTGAAAAAATTTCTTCAAAAAAAGAATTATCTTTTTTACACTCTGGCCACTCAGGTGACATAATAAATACATTACCAGTAATAAAACAACTGTCCGAAACTCATAAATGTAACCTTTATATCCAGGTAAATAAAAATTTAAACTCAAATTACTTAAATCATCCAGCGGAGAATGTTTTTATAAATGAAAAAATTTATAATATGTTAATGCCATTATTGAGAAATCAACCTTATTTAAATAATGTAGAAAAGTATTCTAATCAAGAAATTGATATTAATTTTGACATATTTAGAGAGCTACCTATCAATATTTCATTTGATAATTTGAGATACTCTTTTCTGATTACAGGAATACAGCCAGATACCGAAAATGAATATATTAAGGCTTCACCACATGATGAAATAAGCAAACAAATAGTTATTCAAAGAACTTTTAGATATAGAAATCATTTTATAGATTATAATTTTTTAAGTAAGTACAACGATTTACTTTTTCTTGGTACTAAGGAGGAGTTTAATGACCTTAAGAGTAGCATTAATAATTTAAAGTTTCATGACTGTAAAGATTTTCTCGAGATGGCAATGATAATAAAATCATCAAAGTTTTTTATTGGAAATTCATCAATTGGTTTTCCTATTGCAGAAGGCTTGAAAGTTCCAAGATTATTAGAGGCATGCCCATATTTTCCAGCTGCTCAGCCTCATGGAAAAAATGCTTATGACTTTTATTTTCAAAGACACTTTAAAAAATATTTTAATTTATTGAACAAATAGAATTTGAAATGATTAAATCAAGAATACAAAAAAAAGAAAATAAGAGATAATTATTTGTTAAAAACATTGAAAAATAAAGTAAAAATAATTTACAAATATTTACTACAAAATTTTTTTTTCTTAATATACGGAAAAATTAAAAAGAAAATAAGTGATAATAATGACGTATTGATAAATACGGTCAATATAGACAATAAATATAAATACAAAATATATACAATAAAAAATAGCAGACTTTACACAGACACAATTCATAATACGGCGATAATAAAAAATAATCAAATAATAGAAGGAGCTTCATTTCAATATAAAATAAATAAAATTGTAAATGTACAAGAAAATATAGTATTTGATATTGGAACTCCTAAGTTTAAAAAAAAACTAAAAGGCACGGTTCTATCTTTACTAATTGGAGGTGGAGGAAATAGTAATTATTGGCATTGGTTATTTGATGTACTTCCAAAAATAAAAATTGTAAGTAGTCTTATAGATTTAAAAGAAATAGACTATTTTCTCTTCCCAAATATTGAAGAAAAATTTCAAATTGAAACCTTGAATTTATTAAACATCCCTCTAAAAAAAAGATTAAGCAGTAAAAAATTTAAACATTTGGAAGCAGATCAAATCATTACAGTAGATCATCCATATAATTTTTTAAATGACCCTTTTAAAGATTCATTAGATATTCCTAAATGGATAACAATTTTTTTAAATAAAACTTTCAATTTATTAGAAACTTACGATAAAAATATATTTCCTAAAAAAATCTATATTGATAGATCGGACTCAAAATCTAATAATAAAAATCTTAGAAAAATAACTAATGAAAATGAGATATCAGCTTATTTAAAAAAAGATAGTTTTAAGTTAATTAGATTAAGTGATTATAAATTTATAGATCAAGTAAGACTATTTAATAATGCTGAAATTATAATTGGTCTGCATGGCGCTGGCTTTGCCAATTTAGTATTTTGTAAAACAAACACCAAAATAATTGAATTTAAGTCTGTTAGTGCTGGAGATATAATTAAAAATATTGCAATAAAAAAAGGGTTAAATTACTTTGATATAACAAAAAAACCCCACTCAATTTTTCATTATCAACTTGGTGATATAGAAATTAAAATAGATGAACTTAAAGAGAGATTAAGCTCATAATTGTCATGATATTCTTTAAACTTACTTTACAAAGACTTTTCTGAGTTGATTTAGCGTAAAATAAAGTTATAAAATACTACTGTGGATGAATTAAAACCTTTACTATTGTTAATCTCAAGCGGACTAATTTTTAGATTTGCTTTAAGCATGACTGGGCAAGCTTGGGCTAAATCGCATGCTCAAACAGTTTCTTTTATGATCTTGCCAGTGATTACTTATATTATCACAAAAACTATTTCAGGAAATATAGCTTTATCTTTAGGAATGATTGGTGCTCTTTCAATAGTAAGGTTTAGGCATCCTGTTAAAAGCGCTTTAGAACTAATTATATATTTTGATTTGATAACAATAGGTATCGCTATGAGCGTTCGAACTAAATGGGCAATACAATTAATAATTTGCACTGTGATTATTTTATTTTTAGTAAAGATTGTTCAAAAATTAGCAAAAAAATTTGGTAAATCTTTTTACAATGTCTCTTTTAATGAAGGTATTTCTAACAGTACTTTAGAAATTTTCAGTAAAGAAAAAATTGAAGAAGTGGAAAAAAGTGAAAACTTAAACACCTCCTTTGAAGATTTAATTAATAATGAAATTGTTTATAGAATGAGTTTTGAAAATAAAAATATTCTACAAGAATTTAAAAACAAAATAAGTAGAAATTCGAATATAAAAAAAATTAATGTTATACTAAACTAGAACTGATTATGAAAAAAATATTTTTTTTTCTTCTTCTTTTTCTTTCTTTTAGTTTTCAGGTACTTGACTCTAAAAATAAAGAAACAAAAAACTATTTAAGTTGCAACAATAAAGTAAGCCAAGACTACTTAAATTCAATAGATGATTTAGGAATCAAAAAAATAGAAATTGATGTACAAAATTATCGAAAATGGACGGTAAATAGTATTAAGATTATTACTAATGGAGATAGGTTTGTTGAAGATCGTTATAAAAAAAAATTTAAATCTAAAGTAACTGTAATATATCAAAATAACTCTAAATGTGTTTTTAATGCAAAGGTTAGGCATAGTGGGGATGCAAAAGATCATATTGCATTGTTGGGAAATTCTATTATTCAAAGCTTAGACATTAAACTCACAAATGGAAATATTAGAGGAATAACAAAATTTAAATTATTTAAACCCGATGTAAGAGGAGTCCTAGATGATGTTATAATTCAAACTGAACTTCTTAGAGAACTAGGATATCTAGCACCTAGGTCAATAAAAGTGAATTCAAGAGTTAATCAAGCAGAGTCTGTAATGTTATTTCAAGAAAAGGCAGCAAAAGAATTATTGGAATTTAATAGTAGAAGAGAAGGACCTATTTTGGAAGGTGATCAGAAATTTTTTTTTAAATTAGTAAAAGATATACCTCAAAATAATCTCAGCAACTGGGAAGTTGGAACACCAGAGCTAAGAAGTAAAAGCATTAAAACAATGCTAGCTAAACAAACTAATGCACAATTAATAAATAAAAGTGAAATGCATAAAAATATTTCATTAAATTCATTGAGTAATTTAAATCTTATCTATTTATATTACTCAAATAGATTCCAGGATAGTAAAAATAAATTTAATTTTTTTGACTATGATTTAGATAACACACTTCTTGGCCTTTTTGATGATAAGAATATATTAAAATTAGACGTTTATAATTTATTATTGCAATCTACAAATAGTCATCATGCATTAAGTTCAAGTAATAGAAAGTTTTATTGGAACTCAATAGAAAATTTCTTTGAACCAGTTAACTATGACTCTAACCCTGATATAGAAAGAAATTTACCTACTACAACAACTGCTTTTTATAGGCTGCCTATATCAGAGAATTTTATTGAGTCATTTGACATTCTTGAAAAAAATTTAAAAAACTTAAATATTGATAAATTTCATAGTAAAATCAAATCTTCTGGATTAGAAATTTCAAAAGAGAATATCAAAAAAAAAATTAATAAAATAATACACAATCTAAATAGAATTAAGGATATTTACTTTAAATCAAATAATAAAGATTTAGTAGCACATAACAATTTTAAGCCTATAGAAAAGATTTTTGAAAGATTTAATAAGACTTTAAATGACATAGATCCAAATGTAATTTTAGTAAAACACAATCTTAATAATGGAAATCTTGAAAGATGTAAAATTTATTTAATTGACTGTAAAAGTCATTCATTTAGTAAAAAAGATTTTGCAAGACTATTGGAAGGTGAACTTTACATTGATAAACAAAATTATCAATACTTAGGAAAAAATGTTAATTTTAATAATCTTAAAAAATATGCTGGTTATTCAATAGTCACGCTTAACGACTCCACTATTGTTTATGATAATGGAGTAAGTATTAATATTGATAGAGACAAAAAAACTATAAATATAATTCAAGAAAAAGAAGGTTCAAAAATATTTATTATAAATGGTAATTTAAAAAACTTTAAAATAATTTTCAAAGGACTTAATATTACTAAAAATGAACAGACATTAAATACTGGAAATTTTCTTAGAAACTATCCTGTCGACATAAATGGTATAACTGGCTGTTTATCTTTGATTAACTTAAAAGTTAAGAATATAGAAATAAAAGCTGACGGCTCTAGTTGTGAGGACACCGTAAACTTCATTAATGTTACTGGATCAGCAAAAATTATTACTATTGATAATTCATTTAGTGACGCATTAGATATAGATTTTTCAGATTTAGAAATTTCGAATATAAATATTTTAAATGCAGGGAATGATTGTGTAGATTTTTCTTCCGGCAAATATAAAGTAAAAAATTTAAAATTAAAAAATTGTGGTGACAAAGCTCTTTCAGTAGGGGAAAAATCTCTTCTGACACTTGATAATATAATTGCAGAAAATGCTATAACAGGTATAGCATCAAAAGATAGCTCAATCGTTAATTTAAACGCTGCTAATTTTAACAGTTTATCAACGTGTCTTTCTGCTTATAATAAAAAACAAGAATTTAATGGCGGTTTAATAAAGGTTAAAGATATGAATTGTATCAATTATAACAATAAAATTATAACTGATGAATTTTCAAACATTATTAGAGAAAATAATAATTTATAATTTTATGAGTTTTAGAATAGAAGAAAAGCTTTATATTAAATCAGAAAACTTATTAGAATTTAAAAATTTTCTATTTAAAAATTCTGCAAAAGAAATTTACAAACCAAGAATCATTAAAAGTTTATATTTTGATAATATACAATTAGAAATGTTCAATGACTCTATAGAAGGAACTGTACCAAGAAAAAAAATTAGAATTAGAGAATATCCAAATTCAACTGATAAAAAATTCTACTTAGAAATTAAAAATTCTTCAGTTGAAGGTAGATTTAAAACTAGGGAAATAATAGACAAAAAAAAATACGACATATTTAAAAATTTTGGGTATTTTGACACTCAGTACGGCACTTGTTTGCCCAATTACTATGTCAGCTATAAAAGAGAATATGTTATTATTGATGACGTAAGAGTTTCAATAGATAAAAATATTACATATAAAAACTATAGAACAAGCTATCTGCATGATGATAAAAACTGCATTGTAGAATTAAAAACTTCTATAAACAAAAATTTAGATGATTTAACTAGATTATTTCCTTTTCAAAAAATAAGATTTTCAAAGTATTGCTTCGCAGTAGAAAATCTTAATTAAAATTTGTTTGTTAATCTCGGCATTTTGTTATAATAGGTAAATTTTAAAGGCGAGGTAGCTCAGTTGGTTAGAGCACAGGACTCATAAGCCTGGGGTCGGCGGTTCGAATCCGCCCCTCGCTACCAGTGAAATCAACGTTAATTAATTTTAATACAACCAAAATTATTTATTTGGTCACAAATTGATCACACTCAGACGAAAATTAATTTAATG
>MDTG01270920.1_pt1 | contig 12388 bp, 8 predicted proteins | sample 811421 | NCBI WGS metagenome assembly MDTG01 (sample SAMN05326645, study PRJNA326480) | marine metagenome | isolation source: seawater | place: Pacific Ocean: South East | collected 2011
GAAGATAGATTACGGTTTCACGATGCGGATTTTGGAACAACAGTATTGATGGAAGTTTCCACAGGAGCAGTAAAAGCCATTGTAAATCTCAAGAAAAACGAAAATGGCAGATATGTAGAGCGCTACAATTATGCCATCGGTCAAAGTATTGAGCCTGGCTCAACTTTTAAGTTAGCATCTGTCATTGTAGCACTCGAAGATGGGTATCTCAATGAAAATGATTCAGTGAATACAACCGGTGGTAGCCATAATTTTTACGACAGAGTTATGCGTGATTCACGAGAAGGTGGCTATGGTACTATTTCATTAGAAAGGTCTTTTATTAAATCATCCAATGTCGGTATTTCAAAACTCATCAACAAGCATTATAAGTCTAATCCTTCTCAATTTGTGGACAGGCTCTACAGTATGGGATTAAATGAGGCGCTAGGCGTTTCCCTTTCTGGAGAGGTCAAGCCTAACATCAGGCACCCAAAACAATCAAATACTTGGTCAGGAACTACTTTACCTTGGATGTCTATCGGATACGGAATAAAGCTAACTCCTATTCAAATATTGAGTTTTTATGCTGCCATAGCTAATGATGGTCAGCAGATGAAACCCTATTTCGTACAGTCGATTATGAATAATGGAATGCTTGAAAAAAACTATTCGCCTGAAGTATTAAATCCTTCGATATGTTCAATGACTAGTATCAAAAAAGTGAAGAAAATGTTAGAGAATGTTGTCGAAGAAGGGACGGCAAGAAATATTAAAACAAGGCAATATAAAATTGCAGGTAAAACAGGAACTACACAATTACTTATTGACGGCAAGTATACAAATGAAAGACATCTAGCCTCTTTTGTTGGCTACTTCCCGGCAGATAATCCAAAATACGCTTGTATTACAATGATAAATGACCCATTAGAAAATGGAAGTTATGGTGGAGATGTTGCCGCTCCTGTTTTCAGAGCTATCTCAGATTATGTATACAATACAGACCTATCATTACAACAATCAGACACTATTGAGAATCAGCAATCACCAGTTTCTAAAGATGGATATAAAACAGATTTAGCTCATGTGTTAAACGAATTATCAATTGATATTTCTGATGATAATCATCTATCGGAATGGGTACTTACTAAGGCTAAAGAAGGCAAAGTAGAATTTAATACTAGAAACATAAATAAAGATCTTGAAAAGAATACCATGCCAAATATAAAAGGCATGGGTCTTGGTGATGTGCTCTACCTCTTAGAAAATTATGGGCTGAAGGTAAATTACAGTGGAAGAGGCAGTATAAAATCACAATCGATTAACAAAGGAGAACAAATACGAAAAGGACAACAAATCAATATAGTACTATCGTGAAGTTATTACAAGACATATTATATAAGGTTGAAATGCTTGAGTGTGCAGGCTCTACTCATATAGCTATTCCTCAAATTTGTTTTGACTCCAGAAATGTAGTCAAAGACTCTTTGTTTGTTGCTGTTAGAGGTACTCAATTAGACGGACATAAATTCATCGAACAAGCTATTGAAAAAGGTGCTATTGCTATCTTGGCTGAAGAATTACCTTTGACAAAGCCAGAGGAAGTAACTTACATAAGGGTAAATAATAGTTCTCAATCCTTAGGTATACTTGCTGCCAACTTTTATGATAACCCTTCAGAAAAATTAAATGTTGTAGCGATTACTGGAACAAACGGAAAAACATCGGTAGCCACATTATTACATGAATACTATCAATCAATAGGCGAGAAGGCAGGATTACTTTCTACCATTGTCAATAAAATAGGATACAACACCTTACCATCAACCCATACAACTCCAGATACATTAAGTATTAATCAGCTACTATCAGAAATGGTAAAAGATGGCTGTAAGTATTGTTTTATGGAGGCAAGTTCTCATGCTATTCATCAAAATAGGATGTTTGGCTTAGTATTGAAAGGAGCTATTTTTATGAATATCAGTCATGAACACTTGGACTACCACCAAACATTTGACGACTATATTTTAGCCAAAAAAGCCTTGTTCGATTACCTTCCAAGTGATGCTTTTGCATTAGTGAATAAGGACGATAGACATGGTCTAACTATGTTGCACCACTGCACAGCTAAAGCGTACACCTTTGCTCAGAAATCTTCGGCAGACTTTAAAGCAAAAATCTTAGAAATCCGATTTGATGGTATGTTGCTTAACTGTGATGGTAAAGAGGTATGGACCAAGTTGACAGGAAAATTCAATGCTTATAACCTTTTGGCAATTTACTCCACGGCAATTTTATTGAGACAAGATGAAACACAAGCACTTACGACTATAAGTGCTTTAAACAGTGCTGAAGGGCGTTTTGATATAAGCCGTTCTGAAGATGGAAAAGTAGGCATAGTAGATTATGCTCACACACCCGATGCTTTACTCAATGTTATTAATACCATAAATGATATAAAGCAAGACCAAAAATTAATCACAGTATTTGGTTGTGGGGGTGACAGAGATAAAAGTAAGCGTTCAAAAATGGGAAAAATTGCTTCTGAACTAAGTGAAAAAGTAGTCGTTACTAGTGATAATCCACGTTCTGAAAATCCAGATAAAATTATAGATGAAATACTGTCTGGAGTGGAAGCTGTAAACCTCAAGAAAGTACTCACTATTAGCGATAGAAAAGTAGCTATTAAGACAGCCTGTTCATTAGCACAACAAGGGGATATAATCCTTCTTGCTGGCAAAGGACATGAAAAGTACCAAGAAATAAAGGGAGACAAATTACCTTTTGACGATAAAGAAGAATTGAAACACACATTTAATCTATTACAAGACTAATGCTTTATTACCTATTTGAATATCTCGATTCTACCTACCAGCTTCCAGGAGCAGGAGTATTTCAATACATTTCTTTTAGGGCAGCAATGGCAGTGATTACTTCTTTATTGGTGTCAATGGTCTTTGGTGGACGCATAATAAATTTCATTAGAAACAAACAGATAGGTGAAGAAGTAAGAGAGCTTGGACTACAAGGAGAAGCACAAAAAAAGGGTACTCCAACGATGGGTGGACTCATAATCATAGCAGCTATTTTATTACCAACGGTTTTATTCGCAAAGCTTTCAAACATATATATCATCCTAATGATAATATCTACAATATGGTTAGGCATAATAGGCTTTATTGACGATTACATCAAGGTCTTCAAAAAAGATAAAGAAGGCTTAGCAGGACGATTTAAAATCATTGGACAAGTTGGTCTAGGAATTATCATAGGATTTACAATTTACTTCAATGATGGCATAACTATTAAAGAAGAAATTAGAGGCGATGCAGTGGTAAATCAAGAAGTTGTATTTGGAGAAGAAATAAAATCTCTTAAGACAACAATTCCATTCGTAAAAAATAATGAATTTGATTACTCAAGATTAGTCTCTTGGATGGGAGATGATACTGAATCATATGCCTGGATAGCTTTTGTTTTAATTGTCATTTTTATAGTTACAGCAGTAAGTAATGGAGCAAATATGACTGATGGATTGGATGGTTTAGCCACTGGTACTTCGGCAATTATTGGAGCGACTTTAGGTATTCTAGCCTATGTTTCGGGTAATGTATTTTTTGCAGATTATTTAAACATAATGTACTTACCGAATTCAGGAGAACTAGTGATTTACATGGCATCTTTTGTTGGAGCGTGTGTAGGCTTTCTTTGGTACAACTCTTTCCCTGCTCAAGTTTTTATGGGTGATACTGGAAGTTTAGCACTAGGCGGAATAATAGCTGTATTCGCAATAGCAATTAGAAAAGAATTATTAATACCGGTCTTATGTGGAATATTCCTAGTTGAGAATCTTTCTGTAATGATGCAGGTATCATATTTCAAGTATACCAAAAAGAAGTTTGGAGAAGGAAGGCGCATATTTAAAATGGCACCCTTACACCACCATTTTCAAAAACTTGGTATGCATGAAAGTAAAATAGTTACAAGATTTTGGATTGTGGGAGTGATGTTAGCAATACTAACGATTGTCACACTAAAACTAAGATAATGGAAAAAGTAGTTGTGTTAGGCGGTGGAGAAAGCGGTTGTGGATCAGCTGTTTTAGCACAACAAAAAGGGTATAGTGTATTTCTTTCGGATAATGGAAAGATTAAGGAGAAATACAAAAATGTTCTTACACATAATGAGATTGAGTGGGAAGAGGAAAAACATACCGATTCACGTTTTTTCGACGCTGATATTATTATCAAAAGTCCTGGTATTCCAGATACTATTCCAATTATTATAGATTTGAAAAAAGCGGGAATACCTGTAGTTTCAGAAATAGAGTTTGCGGTTCAATTTACAGATGCAAAAATTATTGGAATTACTGGTAGTAATGGAAAAACAACTACAACTCTACTGACTGGACACATACTAAAAAAAGCAGGACTAAATGTAGGCGTTGCAGGCAATATTGGTGAAAGTTTTGCTTTGCAAGTTGCTAACGAAGAATACGACTACTATGTTTTGGAACTCAGCAGCTTTCAACTTGATGGAATACGTTCCTTCAAACCCCACATAGCGATTCTATTAAATATTACTGCAGACCATTTGAATAGGTATGCTAATAATATTCAGAATTATATTCAATCGAAACTAAGAATTACAATGAATCAGGACAGTAGTGACTATTTAATCTACTGTGATGATGATATTAACATAACTGAACATTTAACAACAAAAGCACAGTGTTTACCTTTTTCTATAAAGAAGACACAAGCACAGGGTGCTTATTTAGATAAGGATGAAATAAAATTAAACATTAATGATAAGTCATTTACTATGAATATTCAACAGCTAGCCCTTCAGGGCAAACATAACATCTATAACTCCATGGCGGCATCTATTGCCTCAAGGATTCTGGATTTAAAGAAAGATATAATAAGAGAAAGTCTTATTGATTTCAAAAACGTAGAACATCGACTTGAGAGAGTGATAAAAGTACACGGTATTGAGTTTATCAATGATTCTAAAGCAACAAACGTCAACTCTACGTGGTATGCCTTAGAGAGCATGACTAAAAATACTGTATGGATAGTTGGTGGAGTTGACAAAGGAAACGACTATTCTTCACTCATTCCATTGGTGAAAGAAAAAGTCAAGGCAATTATTTGTCTAGGAGAAAATATAGAGTCAATAAAAAACTCTTTTAATAATACTGGAGTGGAGATGCTTTATGCCTCAGATATGAAAGAAGCTGTGAATCTATCATATGGTAGCGCATTAAAAGGTGACGCCGTATTATTATCTCCAGCATGTGCAAGTTTTGATTTGTTTGAAAACTATGAGCACAGAGGATATGAATTTAAATCTATGGTCAGAACATTATAAATGGGCTTATTTAAAAAATATATCAATTTAGAAGGTGATACCCGAATTTGGGCGGTGATATTCTTCTTGGTGTTTGTTTCTATTGTGGTGGTGTATAGTGCAACAGGTGGTTTAGCCTATACATCTTATGGAGGAAACACTTGGTATTTATTTTTTAAGCACTGTAGATTCCTCATTATAGGTTTAATATTTATTTACTTCATTCATAAAATTCCACATAAATATTATTCTAGACTTGGTCAATTAGGATTCATAATTGCCATACCAATACTAATATACACAGTAGCTTTTGGAACTTCATTAAATGATGCAAGTCGTTGGATTACTATTGGTGATATGCCAATAAATACATTTGAAATTGGAAAAATTGCAATAACAGTATTTTTAGCACGTCAATTGGTTAAAATTCAAGACAACATTACCGATTTTAAAAGTGTGGTATGGAAATTATTTGCACCTCTTTTTTTAGTATGTGCCATTATTTTTCCAGCTAATTTTTCAACAGCTACAATGATATTTGCTGCTAATATTATGTTATTGTACTTAGGCGGTGTACCGTTTAGATATTTATCATTATTAGTAATTGGAATTTTTGGCTTAGGAGCTATTATAATTAGCCTATCACTCACCATTCCTTCTTTACAAAAAACATTTCCAAGAGCTCAAACTTGGGTAAACAGAGTTAATAATTTTTCACAAGATAAGTCGGTAAGCAACGATGCTAATTATCAAGTTACACATGCCAAAATTGCCATAGTCAATGGAGGTATAAAGGGAAGAGGTCCAGGTAAAAGTACGCAAAGAAATGTATTACCATTACCAAACTCCGATTACGTTTATGCCATTCTTATTGAAGAATGGGGGGCTTTGGGAGGCATAGCCGTTGTCTTTGCATATATCGTTTTACTATTAAGAGGTAAACGGATTTTTAATTTAGCCCCTGATCCATTAGCAGCATATTTAGGAGTAGGACTAAGCATATCATTAGTATTTCAAGCCTTTATAAATATGGCGGTTGCAGTGGATTTATTCCCCGTAACAGGGCAAACCTTACCTATGATAAGTATGGGTGGAGTATCTGTAATATTCACTTGTATATCATTTGGGATTATATTGAGTGCAAGTAAAGGAATTAACGCATCAAAAATCAGTACCAATGTCAGTTAAGGTTATCATAAGCGGCGGTGGTACTGGAGGGCACATCTTTCCAGCGATTTCGATTGCAAACGAATTGAAGTCCAGAATAAAGGATATTGACATTCTTTTTGTAGGAGCAAAAGGACGAATGGAGATGGAGAAAGTGCCAAAAGCTGGATACCCTATAAAAGGGTTAAGTATTAATGGCTTTCAAAGAAATTGGCGAGACACAAGAAATCTATCATTTCCATTTAAATTGCTGTTTAGCTTATTAAAGTCTTTCTTCATTGTTAGAAAATTTAAACCTGCAGTAGTAATAGGAACAGGCGGATATGCTAGTGGTCCTTTATTATTTGTGGCGTCTAAGTTATCCATACCCTCTCTTATTCAAGAACAAAATTCATTTCCAGGAATAACTAATAAATTGTTATCAAAGTCTGTGCAAAAGATATGTGTAGCCTATGAAAATATGCAGCGATTCTTTCCTAAAGATAAACTTTTGCTACTGGGGAATCCTATCAGAAAAGATTTGATTGATAGTTCATCCAAAAAGGTACAAGGTATTAAGCATTTTGGACTTGACGAGAAAAAGCCCATTGTTTTAGTAATAGGAGGTAGTTTAGGAGCTAAAACTATTAATGAAGCCATGGCAGCTTTGATTGATTCTTTAGAATCTAATGATATTCAATTTATATGGCAAACTGGAATTACATTTGAAAAACAAGCCCTAGAAATCACAAAGGATAAAAAGAATATTCAAGCTAGTGCATTTATATACGAAATGGATTTAGCTTATAGTGTTGCAGATATAATAATTTCTAGAGCTGGAGCGAGTACGATTTCAGAGCTATGCTTGGTAGGAAAGCCATCGATACTTGTTCCCTCACCGAATGTTGCTGAAGATCATCAAACTAAAAATGCTATGGCTTTGGTGGATAAAAGTGCAGCAATAATGGTAAAAGATATAGAAGCAAAAAATGATTTGGGTAAAACATTAATAGAATTGCTCAAAGACAATAAAAAGCAAGAGGAATTAACTAAGAATATAAAAAAACTAGCAATTGCTGACTCCTCGAAATTAATAGTGGATGAAGTATTAAAGTTGATAGATTAAATGAATATTAAATTATTTGAAAAACTTTATTTTATTGGCGTTGGCGGTATAGGAATGTCGGCACTAGCACGCTATTTCAATTCAAAAGGCTTAGAAGTATGTGGCTATGATAAAACTCCCTCAGAGTTAACTAATCAACTTCAAGAAGAGGGTATTAGTATACATTTTGATGTCAATCATATCCCAGAATATATTAAAGCCGCTAATTACCATTCACTGTTGGTAGTATATACACCAGCAGTAAGTTTGGATAGCTATCAGCTTCAATATTTCAAGCATAAAAAGTGGAATGTCTTAAAACGAGCTGAGCTTTTAGGACTCATTACACAAGATTCCTATACTATAGCTGTTTCAGGAACTCATGGCAAGACTACTACTTCTTGTATTTTAGCCCATATACTCAAGAATTGTAACATTGATTGTACTGCTTTTTTAGGTGGAATAAGCATTAACCTAAATTCTAATCTACTATTGTCTAAAAAGGGAAATATAGTAGTTGTAGAAGCCGACGAGTATGATAAATCATTTCTAAAAATCAATCCAGATATAATTGTAGTAACATCTGTAGACGCTGACCATTTAGATGTATATCAAGATGTTAATGATGTTAAAAATACATTTAAAGCATTTGTTAGCAACCTCAAGTCAGAGGGTATGTTGTTGATTAACAAAACAATTGATATTGATTTCAATACCGACGATGATACTTTACAATTAAGCTACTCATCAACTATAAAAGCCGATAACTATGCAACAAACTTGAGATTAGTAAATGCAAATCAAGTTTTTGATGCACATTTTATTGATATTTTACCAGGTCAGATATATGAGCATCAGCTTAAAGACGTAGTACTAAAATTACCTGGAAAACATAACGTAGAAAATACCCTTGCTGCAACAGTTGTAGCTTCATATTTAGGAGCAAATTCAGAAGATATAAAATCAGCTATCGCTTCATTTAGAGGGGTCAAGAGAAGATATGAGTTTCATGCAAATGGAAAGTATGTATACATTGATGACTACGCCCATCATCCTGAAGAAGTGAAAGCTACTCTCGAAGCTACTAAGCAGTTATTTCCGAATAAGAAAATAACAGCAGTATTTCAGCCTCATTTATACAGTAGAACTCGTGATTTTGCTGATGAATTTGGAGAATCTTTGTCTTTGGCAGATGAGGTTTTATTATTGGATATTTATCCTGCCAGAGAGCTTCCAATAGAAGGCGTTAGCTCAGAAATGTTGTTAGAAAAGATTTCTAAAAGTGAAAAAAATATCATTCCAAAAGAATTATTAGTAGAAGAGGTAACCCACCCCAAAAGAGAAGTGTTACTCACAATGGGTGCTGGGGATATAGATAGATTTATTGAACCACTAACACAATGTTATCAAGATGAAGTGGATTAGTATAATAATACATATCATTCTATTTGCTGGCTTGATAGTTCTATTAGGCTTTACAAGTACGCGTTATGAAGATAAAAAATGTATGAACTATCACATAGATTTAGGTAATGAAGAAGGCTCACTTATTACTCAAAGGGAAATCATTTTGCTAATGGAATCAATATCTGACAGTATAGTTGGTCAGGCAATAACTCAATTACCACTCTACGAAATTGAGTATAAAATTGAGCAGCAAAAAAACATTGAAAATGCTGAGGTGTATATAATGCTCGATGGTAGACTAAAAATTGATGTAGAGCAAAAATATCCAATAGTACGTGTAAAGTCTGCTAATCAAAAAGAGTTCTACATGGACGAAGAAGGAGCAATTTTCGACTTGTCCACAAATTATACTAAACGCTTATTAGTTGCAAACGGCAATATCAAAGATAGTATTGATTTAAAGACTATAAATATTCTAGCGGCTCATATTAATTCTGACACTTTTTTAAAATCTCAAATCATTCAGATTTACATAAAAGAAAACAAAGAAATAGAATTAATACCTAGAGTTGGAAATCACAATATCCTTTTAGGAAATTTAAATGGATATGAAGAAAAGTTGAAGAAATTAAAGTTGTTCTATTCTGATGGTGTAAAGCAAACTGGATGGAATAATTACAAGGAAATAAATCTGAAGTTCAAAGATCAAATTGTTTGTGTAAAAAATTAAATAATTATGGATAATATCTCAAATATAGCTGTTGGTTTAGATATCGGGACAACAAAAATTACTGTTATTGTTGGCCGAAAAAATGAGCATGGAAAAATAGAAATCTTAGGAATGGGTAAAGCTCCATCTACAGGTGTAATGCGTGGTATTGTCGCAAATATTGATAAAACCACTCAGTCCATTCAAAAAGCTTTGGAGGAAGCCATTGATTCATCTGGTCTAGAGCTTAAAAATGTCAATGTTGGCATTGCAGGTCAGCACATAAAAAGTTTACAACATAGAGGTCAGCTCGTCAGAGAAAATCTAGAAACTGAGATTAACGATGCAGATATTAATAAATTAATGCAGAATATGTATAAGCTTGTAATGGTGCCAGGGGAAGAAATTATTCACGTTATACCACAAGAATATATTGTCGATAAGCAAGATAATTTTCCGGATCCAAGAGGAATGGTTGGCGTTCAACTCGAGGCTAACTTTCACATCATTACAGGTCAAACAGCAGCTATCTCTAACATAAAAAAATGTGTGAATAATGCTGGTCTTGCCATGACGGGTCTTACTCTTGAGCCTTTAGCATCTGCTACTTCTGTACTTGATGTTCAAGAATTAGAAGCTGGTGTTGCTCTTGTAGACATTGGTGGTGGAACTACTGATGTTGCAATCTTTAAAGACGGAATTATAAGACACACAGCAGTTATTCCATTTGGAGGAAATATTATTACTCAAGATATTAAAGAGGGCTGTTCCATATTAGAAAACCAAGCAGAGCTATTAAAAGTTAAGTTTGGTTCTGCATTAGCAAGTCAAAATAAAGAAAATGAGATTGTATCAATTCCTGGATTAAGAGGAAGAGAGCCAAAAGAAATATCTCTAAAAAACTTAGCTAATATTATTCAGGCTAGAGTAGAAGAAATAATAGAGTTAGTTCATCATGAGATTAAAAACTCAGGATACGAAAGGAAACTAATCACAGGAATTGTACTTACAGGTGGGGGTAGTCAACTCAAACATATTGGGCAATTAGTTGAGTTCCATACAGGAATAGAATGTAGAATTGGTTACCCTAATGAGCATTTATCATCTAATTCACCAATTGATGTGAGTAGCCCTATGTATGCTACAGGAGTGGGATTAGTAATGAAATTTTTAGAAGAGGATAATGGTGATGAGCTAAGTACAACCTCAGTTAATACTACAAACAATGGAGGAATGGGTGACTTCTTTAAGAAGATGCTCGATAAAATAGATAATTTTTTAACAAACGACGAATAAACTGAACTATTAACAAATTAATAACTAAGACAATGACAAACGAAAGTGTATTAGCATTTGACTTACCAAAAAATCAATCATCAGTCATTAAAGTGATAGGTGTTGGTGGAGGTGGAAGTAATGCTGTGAACTACATGTATGAACATGGAATCGAAGGGGTTGACTTTGCAGTTTGCAATACTGACTTGCAAGCATTAGAAGCCAGTCCAATCACAACCAAAATTCAGATTGGTGCAGAAATTACTGAAGGTTTAGGTGCTGGAGCAAATCCTGAAATTGGTAGAAAAGCAGCCGAAGAAAGTATTGATCGTATTGACGAATTACTTGAAAGTAATACAAAAATGCTATTCATTACTGCTGGAATGGGTGGTGGAACAGGAACTGGTGCTGCCCCAGTAATTGCTCGAGTGGCTAGAGAAAAAGAAATCCTAACAGTTGCTGTTGTAACTGTTCCTTTTTGGACTGAAGGTGGCTACAGAAAGCAGTATGCTGAGCAAGGATTAGAAGAATTAAGAACAAACGTAGATACGCTTTTAGTAATAAATAATGATAGGCTAATTGAAGTATATGGAGACTTAACATTGAGTAGAGCATTTGCTAAAGCCAATGAAGTATTAAATACTGCTACAAAAGGAATTGCGGAAGTAATTTCACAAACATTGATGGTTAACATTGATCTTAATGATGCCAAGAGAGTTTTAAAAGATAGTGGAAGTGCAGTAATGGGACAAGCATACGCTTCTGGTGATAACCGTGCCATTGAAGCTATAGAGGCAGCACTTGACTCACCACTTCTTCATGACAATAATATTAAGGGTGCTCAACAAGTGCTTCTTAAAATTGTAACCGGTCCAGGTGAAAAAGAGATTCGAATGACAGAATTATTTAGTATTAAAAAACATATTCAAGATGTTGCTGGTTCTGACGTGAATATCATAGAAGGTATTGGCGTAGAAGACGGAATGGATGATGAAATTAGTGTAACTGTTATTGCAACAGGTTTTAAAGTCAATAAAAATTTAGGCCCCGCTAAGCCGCAAACACCTAAGGTTTATGACTTGGAAAATGATGAAACAGTTGTTGATGAAGCAATAGATGAAGAAGTTAGTGATTCATCTGAAGTATTTGATACTGGTGAAACGCCTCAAGCGACTTTAAACTTTGAATTAGATGTAGAAGCACCCACGCTTAATTTTTCTTTAGAAGAAGAGACTTCTGAAGAGAGTCCAATAGACTTCCCTATTCAAAACGAAATTTCTCATCTACAAAAAGAAGTTATTTCTGAAGCAATTGAGGAAGATAATATTGACGAAAATGAGGTAGTTGTTCATACTTTAGAAATGGAGCAGGAAGCTGAAGAAGTAATTACAGAATTAAAAGATGAGGTTGAGAAA
>MDTG01307953.1_pt1 | contig 12388 bp, 14 predicted proteins | sample 811421 | NCBI WGS metagenome assembly MDTG01 (sample SAMN05326645, study PRJNA326480) | marine metagenome | isolation source: seawater | place: Pacific Ocean: South East | collected 2011
GGTCTAGGCTCTTTTCCTTGTAAATAATATGCTTCTCTGTAAACAAACATTACTACATCAGCATCTTGTTCGATTGAACCTGATTCTCTTAAGTCTGATAATTGAGGTTTTTTATCATCTCTTTGTTCTACAGCCCTTGATAATTGAGATAGAGCTAAAACTGGAACAGCTAATTCTTTTGCTAAAGCCTTTAGTCCTTGAGTAATTTCAGATATTTCCTGAACTCTTCCATTATTTGAATTAGATGCTCTCATTAATTGTATATAATCAATTACAACCATATCTAAACCATATAATCTTTTGATTCTTCTAGCCCTGTTACTTAAAGCAGCAATAGTTATAGCGGGCGTTTCATCAATGTATAATGGAAGTTCTGAAATATCTTTTGAGGTTTCAATAAATTTATCAAACTGTTCTTCAGATATCTTACCTCTCCTTATATCGTTTGATTTAATTCTAGATTGCTCTGCCAATATTCTAGTTGAAAGTTGTTCAGATGACATCTCAAGTGAAAAAAAAGCTATAGAACTTTTTTCCCCAATCTCTTGAATTTTTTTAGCAGCGTTAAATGCAATATTGGTTGCTAAAGCAGTTTTCCCCATAGAGGGTCTTCCTGCAATTATAACAAGATCAGATTTGTGTAAGCCACCCAATCTATCATCTAAATCTTTTAGTCCAGTTGGCACACCAACTATTCCCTCTTCATTTTTATAGGCATTTGTTGCCATTTCAATAGTTTGCCTCATAGCTTCGTCAAATTTAACTAACGAGGAACTAAAGGATCCTTTTTCGGCAAGATCGAACAAAGATTTTTCGTAGTTTTCTATTATTGTTTTGCCATCATTTTCTAGATCGTTCAGTTTAGCTTGATCAATTATATCGCTAGAAATTTTTATAAGTTCTCTTTTCACATATAAATCAAAAATAAGTTTTGAATACTCTAGAGCTTGCCTAGAGGATGTAGAAAATTTTGTAATTTTTACTAAATATTCAGGAACATTAATTTCGTCTTTTTCTTTTTCAAAATAGTTCTTTAGAGTTATTGGATTTGCAAGAAGACCGCCATATATTAATTTTTCTAAAGCTTCAAATATTTTTCTATGAACCGGGTCATAAAAATTTTTACTTGCAATAATCAAACTTACATCATCAAATATTTCATTTGTTAAAAGTATTGAACCTATGACTGATTGTTCTGCTTCTATGTTATTTGGTAATTCTTCGTTAATCGATTTTACTATGTTTAAAGATTGTATCATAATTAATCTTATTTATTTTATTTATATATAACAAAGATTTTAATTGGTTGGGGAAAAAAATGTATAATTATTTTGTTTCTTCTTGAGCTTCTACTTTAATTTTAATTCTTGATTGTATGTCAGTGTGAAGATTTAAAGTTACATCATATAACCCTAGAGATTTAATTTCTTTAGCAGGTTGTATCATAGATGGATTAATATCTAATTTTTCTATATCATTAATTATTTTAGAAATTTCTGTTGGTTTAACAGAACCATATAATTCTTTATTTTCCGTAGATAGTTTTTTTATTATAAATTCTTTGTCTTTTAATTTTTCATTTATTGTTTTTGCTTTTTCTTTTTTATCTTGGTCTTTTTTATTTAGATCATTTTTCATCTTTTCAACTTCTTTAATGTTTGATTTTGATGCAAACAAAGCTTTTTTATGAGCAATCAAAAAATTTCTTGCAAAACCTCTTTTTACATCTATTATTTCACCTATAGATCCAACTTTTCTTACGTTTTCTAATAATATTACTTTCATTTTAAATTAGTGCTAAATTTCTAGCTCTCTTTATTGACAAAGATAGATCTCTTTGTTTCTTTTGACTTACAGATGTTATTCTTGATGGAAGAATTTTACCGTTTTCTGAAACATATCTTTTTAATAATTTTATATTTTTGTAATCTACTACAGGCGCTCCTTTACCAGTTAAAGGACATTTTTTTTTAAATTTATACTTTTGATTTTGAAAGACACTCAATTTAGAAAAATTATTTTGTGTATTTTTTTTTTTGTTATTTTTTTTTTTCATTATTTAGTTTTTTTTAGTATTTTCGTCTGTTTTTTTAAAATAATCAGTTTCAAGATCAAATCTCTTAACCTTTATTGTTAAAAATCTTAATAAGTTTTTATCAATTTTTTCACTTTTTTCTAATTCTTTTATAGTTTTTCCATTTCCTTCGATTTTAAAATGAAGATAGTTACCTTTTTTATTTTTTTTTATCAAATATGATAAATGTAATAAGCCCCAGCTTTCAAATTTAATAATATTTCCCTCATTACTTTCAATAATTTTAGTATATTTTTCTTGAAGTTGCTTTATTTGACTAGGAGAAGTATCCTGTCTTGCGATTAATGTGTGCTCATATAAGTTCATATTATTATCTAGAAAAAGTGAGGATATACTATTATAAATTTTTAATTACAATATAAAAAAACACTTAATTTATTAACATTTTTATGTTTTCCGTAATATTTCCAGGCCAGGGTTCACAAATAATAGGAATGGGTAAAGAGTTTTATGATAATTTTAATTATGTTAGAGATTTTTTCTCAAATGCTGACGATTTATTAAATAAAAATATGAGTAAAATCATCTTGGAAGGTCCAAAAGATGATTTGGATCAAACGGAAAATACTCAGCCCGCAATTTTTCTGGTAAGTTATTCAATTTTTCAAACAATGCAAAGAGAAAGTTCTTTAGACTTAAAAAAAGCAAAATTTTATGCAGGTCATTCTTTGGGAGAATACTCAGCACTATGCTGTTCCGATTCTTTAAACTTTGAAGAGACTATAAAGTTATTAAAAAACAGAGGTAAAGCTATGCAAAATGCTGTACCAGTTGGAGAAGGAGGAATGCTTGCGATTCTAGGAGTTGAAATTGACAAAATCAAAAATTTATTCCTTGAATTTCAAAACCAATTTCAGTGTTATATTGCTAATGATAATTCTGTTGGCCAAATAGTTGTAAGTGGAACTAAAAATTCCTTAAATTCATTTTCAATTGAATTAAAAAAAAGAAATATAAAATTTATACCCTTAGCAGTTAGTGCCCCGTTCCATTGTCCTTTAATGAAAAATGCAACAGAATTTATGAAAAATAAAATTTTAAATACAAATTTTAAAAATCCAAGAATAGAGATAATCTCAAATGTTTTAGCAAAACCTGTTCAAAACTCTGAAGAAATAAAAAATCTACTCATTCAACAAATAGAAAAGCCAGTTAGATGGAGAGAAAGTGTTAAGAATATGATTGAAGCTGGAGTCAATAAGTTTATTGAAGTAGGACCTGGAAAGGTTTTGTCAGGTTTAATAAAAAGAATTGATAGAAATATAAAGTTAAATCAGGTAAATAATTTAATAGATATTAAAAATTTGACAAATGATTGATTTAAAAAATTTAAATATAATTTTAACTGGAGCAACAGGAATAATTGGAAATTCAATTCTAAGTAAATTAGATAAATACAACGCTAAAGTAATTGCAACAGGCACAAATGAAGAAAAATTAAAAAAAATTCAAGAAAAACACAAAGATGTTATCATAAAAAAGTTTGATATCACAAACCATGATTTAATTGACCGTTTTGTTAATGAATGTAACGAAACTTTTCAAAATAAAATAGATATTTTGATTAATAATGCTGGAATTACTTTGGATAACTTGGCAATAAAAATGAGAAATGATGAGTGGAATAAAGTAATTCATTTAAATTTAAGCTCTACTTTTTTTTTAACTAAAAATATAATTAAAAAAATGCTTAAAAATAAAAATGGAAAAATTATAAATATTACTTCAATCGTTGGTCACACTGGTAATTTTGGTCAAGCAAATTATTCTGCATCTAAGTCAGGTTTAATAGGAATGTCAAAAAGTTTGGCTTTAGAATATGGAAAAAAGAATATTAAAATAAATTGTATTTCTCCAGGATTTATTAAATCTGAAATGACAGATAAGATAAGTGATGATTTTAAACAAAAACTTGAAGAAAAGATTTCTTTATCAAGATTTGGACTTCCAGATGATGTTGCTAATGTAGTACTTTTTTTATCGTCAGATTTATCAGATTATATAACAGGTGAGACCATACATGTTAATGGAGGCATGTATTTTAGTTGACAAAGTAGTATAAATAATTATTAACAAATTAATTAACAAGGAAAAAATGTCAGAAGATATCTCAAGTAAAGTAAAAAAAATTGTTGCAGATCACCTAGGTATTGACGAAGCGAAGGTAACTGATGAATCAAGTTTTATTGATGATTTAGGTGCAGATAGTTTAGATACCGTAGAGTTAGTAATGGCTTTTGAAGAAGAATTTGGTTCAGAAATTTCAGACAGCGATGCAGAAAAAATACTGACTGTTGGTGATGCTGTCAAATTTATTGAAAATAAGTCAAACTAATCTTTAAAATATATGCCCAGCTCAATTCAAGGTGGGATGTATATCCTTTCATCACCCTCTGGTGCTGGTAAGACCACACTAGTAAAAAAAATTGCAAAAAATAAAAAATTCGTAGTTTCAATATCTCACACAACACGAAAACCTAGACCAACAGAAAAAAATGGAAAAGATTATTATTTCATCAATAAAAGTTACTTTAAAAAATTAATAAAAAAGGGAGAATTTTTAGAGCATGCAAAAGTTTTTGATAATTATTATGGTTCATCAAAACAAATGGTAACTAAAAATCTCAAATTAGGAAGAAATGTTATATTTGATATAGATTGGCAGGGATCTAGGCAATTAAAAAATAAAGAATTAAAATATAAATTATTTTCAATATTTATACTACCTCCTTCTAAAAAAGAACTTTTAAAAAGGTTAATTAAAAGAGAAAAAAAAAATATGAAAACAGTACAAAAAAGGATGAAAGGCTTTAAAAAAGATTTAGTTAAGTGGAAAGATTATGATTACGTAGTTATTAATGATAAGTTAAATGTTTGTTATAATAAAATTATAGACGCAATAAAAGATAAAAATAAAACATCATTTAATAGAAATTTTATTAGTAAGCACGTTCGGAGCTTACTTGACTAAGTTTTCATATAATTTACACAACTCTAAATATTTTTTATTAGGAATATTTTGAGGTCTTGCATTCAAATCAAGATCTAAATCTTGTGCGATTTTTTCGTAATTTTTAAATAATTGCTTCAAAGGTTTTTTTATCATTTTACGTCTCTGATTAAAAAAAATATTAGTTAAATGCTCTAAATTTTTAACATTTTTAAATTTTTCAACTTTTAATCTTGGTGTAAGAATTACCAGCGAACTCCAAACTTTTGGTTTTGGAAAAAAATATTTAGGATCTATGTCCATTATTTTAATTTTATTTGTTTTCCATGAAGTTAATATAGATAATCTACCAAAATTTTTTGTATTCTCCTCAGCTAAAATTCTATCTGCTACTTCTTTTTGAAATACAAAAATAAATTTTTCGAATTTACTTTTTAGATTTTCAATTTTAATAAATGAAGTTAAAATTTTAGTTGAAATATTATATGGTAAATTTCCAAATACTTTTATCGGTACATCAAAATTAATTTTGTCATAGCAATCTAAAATATCTTTATTAATTATTTGTATTTTTGAATTGAATTTTTTTTTAAGCAAGTTAGCTAAATTTTTATCTTTCTCGATTACTATAAATCTTTTTGGATTTTTTTTTAAAATTACCTCTGTTAAATTACCAGTTCCTGGACCAATCTCTAAAATAGTATCATTATTTAATATATCTCCACTTTCAACAATATTATTTAATATCTTATTATCTCTCAAAAAATTTTGGCCCAAACTTTTTTTTGGCATTTAATTAATTGATCTTGTTCAAAAATTTCATAGCATAAAAAAATGATGCTGGATCAGATTTATTTTTCCCCATCATAGACGCATTAGGTCCATGATCTGGAGAAATTCTTAAAAATGGTAGACCTAATGTTAAATTAATAGCATTAAAATTGTATAAAGTTTTAATAGGTGTCAATACTTGGTCGTGATACATTCCAATAACAACATCATAATTTTTAATATTTGACTTTAAAAAAATGTGTCTGCAGAAAATGGTCCTTTAATATTTATGCCTTTTTTTTTAATAAATTTTATTGACGGAATAATAACTTTTTGCTCTTCGCTAATTTTATCCACTGACTCACAATGAGGGTTTAGCCCTAGTATCGCGAATTTTGCTTTTTTTTTCAAAGTTTTTTTATAAAATTTATCTATATTAATAACATTATTTACTATTTTTCTTTTACTAAGACTCTTTGATACATGCTTAACAGGAATGTGTGTTGTAATTGGAGAAACCGCTAGTTTTTTGTTATATATAAGCATCACTGGGTTTTTTGATTTTGTTTTCTCGGATAAATATTCTGTAATCCCAAGATACTTTTTATTCAAAAATGTTGTTTTAGATACTGGTCCATTTATTAAATAGGATTGATAATAATTTTTTTTAATAATTTTTAAAGTCTCCTCAAAGCATTTTTCTATATAAGAATTAGATTTAGATGTTATTTTGGTAAATGTTTTTTTATGAAAAAAATTGATATTTATTATATTTAAAGTATCAATTTCAGATTGTCTAAAATTTTCAATTTTATTTATTTTTATTTTGTAATTAAGTTTTCTTAATTGTTTTTTTAATAAATTATAATTTCCTATTAAAATAATTTTTTTTCTTTTTATTTTTTTTTTAGAAAAATACCTTCCAATGATTTCAGAAAAAATACTATATGGTTCTCCCAGAACAATTAATATGTATTTAGTGTTCATTTATTACTGTATTTTGTTTAAGTTTTTTATAAAATAAAAGTGAGTATTGATTTAATTGCTTATTTTTCTCAAATTTTATACTTTCTTCTAATTCCTTATCTATACTAATTATTTGTTTCATTTCTTTCTTTTCATTAATTTTTAATATTAAGTATCCATTTGGATATTTAATTGGTCTAGTAAATTGATCTTTTTTTAAATTTTTAAGCTTTTTTATCAATATTGGTGATAATAATGTTTCTTTTATCCAGCCAATTTCGCCACCTTTGTTTGAACTATTAGCAATACTATATTTAGATGCAGCTAATCTGAAATTAACTTCCTTTATATATTTCATTATTTCGTTTAATTTTTTTTCATAAGTTTCATTTTTTTCTAGCTCGAACAATATTTCTGAAAGGTTGTACTCAAATTTTTTATCATTAGACATTTTTAAAATTAATTCATCTTTTATTTTTTTTTTATCAATTTTTAGTGAAGAATTAAATTTCATAAAAATCAATTCATTCCATAGACCTTCATATTGTATTTTTTCTAATATTTTATTGTATGAAATATTATATTCTTTTATTAATTCTTTAAATTCTTTTTCATTTTTTACTTTTTTAAAAGAAAATAAATTTTTTTTTATTTCCTCATTTAGAGAATTTTTATCAATATTTTTAAATATTCTATCTATCTCTTTTTTTTTAATTAACTCTCTGATTAGTGAATTTTCTGATATCTTTATAATTTCTTCATCAGACAAATCTTTTAAGTTTGGTCTTAAAAAAATTAAATAATTCCTCTCATTTAAAATATCAACATTTGTAATAATATTATTGTTTATTTTATACTTAATCTCAATTTTTGAAAAACACGTATTTGTGATAATAAATGAAAAAAAAATAAAAAAAATTATATTTAATTTGATCATGTTGGGCTAATTACTTACTAACGAACCGACGTTTGGCACTACTAAGTCAGTAAAAGGTATTATTTTTATTAAAAATGAGAGATTCTTGCTTGGTTCTAATTTTCCATCCCTATAAAAAGATTTATTGAAGTTCAATGATAGCGCAATACAGTCTGTCTCATGAGAATAAATCAGGTCATAATATTCTGTAAAATTGTCATTTAAATCTTTTGAAATTTCAAATTTTAATTTATTTTCGTCATTAATGGAATATTCGCTATAATTTTTTACATTTTCGGAATCTGGTAGATCATTTTGCTCTGAATAGTATGAAATATTAGTTAAAAAATTATTAACTGAAAAATCAATACCTATTTGATCAAGATTAGAGTATTTTAGGTCTTTATCGTACGAAAAAATATAATTTATGGTTGTGTTATTGTTCATTTTATAATTTAAGTTACCAAAAATGTCTGATCTTTTTTTATTTAATTTTGATTTTGTTGGCATTCTATAGTCCTCATTTGGTTTGATTACATTTGCAACTTTTAAATCTAGAACATCTGAACTTAAATTATTAAGTCTTTTAAATTCTAAACCCAAACTTAGAGATTCACCTCCCTCAACTTGTGAAGTTGACCCTATTCGATTAAGATTGAATACACTATTATAATTTAAATAAACATCTTTTGATGATAAATCATTATTTCCATTTGGACTATATCTCAGAGAGATTAAAGGTTTTAAATAATGTGTGAACTCTCTCAATCTTTTTTCTAACGGAAAACTTGTGTCTACTTTTACTAATCCAAATAAATCATAGTTTAATTTTTCGTTAAATAATGTTGAATTGTCACTATAATTATTAGAATTTTTTAGTAAAAAATTATAATCAGTAACTATACCACTTCGACTTATGAAGTCATTTGATCTAAATAAAAAGTCGTTTGTAATAACTGACTCTTTTACATTTGTATCGTACAATTTATTATAACCGTAGGAATTAAAATTAAAATTTCCATTGTAGTTGTCTGGTAAGTCAATATTTCTAGTAAAGTTAAAATCAGGAAATATATATTGATATCTGTCTTTAGTATCTCTTGATAAATCTTCAAATATTTTAAATGAAGTATCTAAGCTTGCGTTATCAAAATTAAAATTCAAATCAAAATTAGATATTAAAAGGCTATCATTTTTAATCAATTCAGATGTTTCTATTAAATTATGTGTCTTCAAATAATTATCTCCTTTAACATTTTGAAAATTTAATTCAAAATCGGTTAAATTATTGATTTTACCTGATTGTTTATAAAATAAATGTCCTTTTGTACCAGCTTTGCCGATTAGAAAACTAAAATCACTTAAAATATTTGCATTTTCAAATGCTTGTCTGTACTCATTTTGAAGGAGAAAGCTTTTATCAGCATAGTATCTTGGACTGAATGTAATATCTTTATCTTCCCCCAAAATTTTAAAATATGGAAAGTTAATTGATGTACCCAAAGTATCTGAGGTTGCGTATGAAGGTGTTAAAAATCCAGATTTTCTTTTTACCGTTGGATCTGGATGATTAAAATATGGTAAAAAAAATAACTTAAAGTCGAATATTTTTAGCCATGAATTTCTATACTCAAATATTTTTCTGGTTTTATTGTGTGTAAATTCATCTGTACTAAGTTCCCATCCCCTACATTTTTTTTTATTTGTGTTACAAGTACTAAACACTGCTTTGTAAACTTTCAACTCATTATCATTAGAAAAAGAACTTCTTCCTTTTAATATAGGATCATTATTTTCATTGCCAAAATAATTTTTATTGAATTCAACTTTAAGCTCATTACCAGCAATTTCTTTAGTTTTTAAATTTACAACTAAGTTTTCGAATTTATAAATATTATCTTTATTATCTGTTATTGTTGATTTTTTCGATTTTATCAATTCTTTATTAATGTCAAAAACAAAACCATCTATAAGTTTATAAACATTATTATTATTATCACGTATCTTGGTAGATTTATTTCCATACATTTTTAATTTACTTCTATCAAAATAAACATCTGAAGTATAAACCACGTAATCATTACTAATTTTAAATTTTGTATCTCCTAAACTAAAAAAAATATCATTATTTTTTTCGTATCTAATATTTTCACTTTCAATATTAATTTTATTAATTTCATCTTCTACTAAAACATTATCCTTGAAAATTAATAAATTTTCTTTTTTAAACTGTTTTGCAATATTAGATTTAATATTAATATTATTTTTTGGAATATAAACTTCAGAATTGTATGCAATAATTGTATTGCCATTATCCTCAATATTCATATTTTTTGCTTTAAAATTTATCTCCTCAGAAAATAGATTTATTGTTGAAGAAAAAAATACAAATAGAGCAAGTGAGAAATATCTAATTTTCATTTATTTTAAGTAAACCAATGTTACAAATTAAAAATAATATAAATAAAGGTACCCAGACAGACAAATAGATAGGCAAAACTCCATTATTTCCCAATAAACTTGAGAAATAATTTAGATAGTAGACTATAACTGAAATAAATATTCCAATAATTATAACAAAAAATTTTGATTTAAAATGTTTCAATTTATTAATTATGATAAAACCCAAAATTGTCATTAAAATATAAAATAGAGGCATACTGTATATTTTATTTAAATGTATTTTAATATCAGTATTTGAGTATCCAATATTCGAGTAACTATTAGATAATTTATGGAGTTCGTGAATATTTAATGCATTTAGATTCGAAAATAAATTGGATATAATTTCACCATTAAATGAAGAGTTATGAATAAAACTTTTCATTTCTTTAGACTTACCATTTTCATTCAATATTGATACATTTTCTAATCGCCAATTTTTTGAGTTTATATTCGCACTTTCAGCCAATATTGTATTTTTATTGTCATAATATTTACTTGTTTCGTTTATAGTTAAATACTCAAGTTTGTTTTTTTTAAATTTTTCAGCGTGGATTATATATAGTTTATTATCTATTTCCTCTTTGATCCAAAGACCATCATCATTTACTACAGCTAAATATTCATTTGAATTAGAGAACCTATTTTTTATATCCAGATAGTGACTTTTTAAAGACGAGGATAACGTATAGTAAAAAGATAATAAAAATATACCTAATAATACTGAAACAATAGAAATAATATATATAATTTTTAAATTACTTATACCATTAGAATTGAAAATTTCTAATTCATTATTTTCACTTAAATTCAAATAAAAAAATTTTATAGAAACAAAAAAAACAAAAGGAAGAATTTCAAATACCAAAGAAGGAGCATTAAGCGCTGATAAATATATTATATTATGAATTTCTATATCATATTTTTCAGAAAATCTTATTTCCTCAAAAAAATTTACTAAAATTATAACACAAAAAAATACTACACTAATTTTTATAAAATTTTTAATAAATAGTAAACTAATGTAGCTTTGATATTTTTTTATTGTCATAAAAGTCTAAGATTAAAATTAGTTCTTATTAAAATATAAATATAGAATAAAATCACTGACATAATAGGGAAAAACAAAGTTAATATTTCGATTTGAATATTAGAGCTCACAAACTTATAACTTAATTCTGAAAATACAATAATTGCAAATCCTAGACAAAATATAATAAATTTAAAATAACTCCTAAATAATTCAGATTTTGATTTCAAAATTAAAAGCGAGCAAACTAAAGATAATATAATGATATATATTGGATTGATTATTCTTTTAAAGAGTTCTTCGTAAATATCTTTGACTGCGAATAAATTATCATTATTCTCACCGCACCTAATATTTTCGTTTTTTCTATTAATTGAGAATTTATTAATACAGGAAAAAAGAAAAGAACTTTTAATCTCTCCTAGTTTATTTTCTTTTCTTGTTTTAAAATTTAAATTAGTTAATTTATATACTGTTTCTTTAAAGCCTAAATTAAAATTTCCTTTTTTATCAATATTTATAATTTTACCATTATATAGCTGAAAATTATATCCATTATCATTTTTCTCTAATTCACCTTTGCTTGCTATTATAATTTTATTTTCACCATTTTTAAGTTTTTCTTTAATATAGATTCCTTCTAAAATTCCATTATCATGGTATTCTTCAACAAAAATATTCAAATTTTTCATCACTTTAGAAAACTTTTTTTCTTGTATAAGTTTTGGAAAAAAATCAATTGATGAATTTTTTAAGTACTTTTGAGATGAGTTTTGTGTATAAGGAACAACAATTGTATTAAATATTAATTGGATTATAACAAAAAAAATCGATATCCTAAAAACAAAGTTAATAAATGAAATTTTTTTAATACCATTTGTCCAAAATACCAAAATTTCGTTATTTTCATCGTATCGATTTATTATTACATATAGACTTAAAAAATACGAAAAAATTATAAGTTTCGAAAAGATTTTTGGTATGCTTAAAATCGAATAAATAAAATAAACTTTAAAAGAATGCCCTTGCTCAGTGACTATATCTAATAGATTTACTCCTTGAATAACCCATACAATTGCAGTGATTGCAAGAGAGGATAACAAAAAAAAAGTTAATATATCAAAATAAAATTTACGAAATATTAATTTATTCATTGAAATTATAAATTTAATAAATATACAACAATATCTATTAAATATTTCAAAAAAATGAAGCTAA
>MDTG01388897.1_pt1 | contig 12388 bp, 11 predicted proteins | sample 811421 | NCBI WGS metagenome assembly MDTG01 (sample SAMN05326645, study PRJNA326480) | marine metagenome | isolation source: seawater | place: Pacific Ocean: South East | collected 2011
CATTAAGTAAAGTGGTATATTTCTTGTCTTTAGAATAGTCTAACAACAACTTAACATCTTCAGACTTAGCATTATAATGGCCTACTGTAATATTTAAATAAGGAGATATTCCAACTTTTTGAACCATCTCTAATGCATCTATAGCTCTTTGCCATGAACCTTTTCTTCCTCTAAATCTGTCGTGAACTTCTGATTGCATGCTGTCTATGCTTACAGACACTCTATTTACTCCTAAATCTGCAAGATTTTGAGCTATTTCATCAGTCATGTACCAACCATTTGTAGTCAAATACACATAAAATCTTTCCGTTTTCATTGCTTTCAAAGTATCATATAGAATTTTAGGGCGTGTTAGTAGCTCACCGCCTTGAAGATCCCATTCAAATATACCCAATTCGTGAGCTTCATTGGCAACCCTTTCTACTACATCTAAAGGTAGCACAGGCTTTACATTTTCTCCTTTAGAAGAGTTAGTGAAACAATGCTGACACCTAAGATTACATGCATTATTCAAATTGAGATCAATACCTCTTTGTTTAGTTCCAATCTTTCCATCATTGTCTTTTACATAGTTATAAAAAGACTTAAATTTCTCGACTACTAAAGGTTTATTTATTAATGACATAAGTTACTGATTTAGCATAATAATACATAGTATTCAAGAGTTTCGATACAATCTTCTCATAAACTACAAAAAAAATTAAAATTAAATTTACTTTATAATATTAAATATTATTTTAAGTTGATATACTCATACAGATGAAAAACATAAATTTGAAATCTGTTGATAAAAACAAATTCTCTATAACAAAGAAAGAGAAAAGTTTTATCATAGAAAATTTTGAAAAACATGGAATTTTAAAATTTTCTAATCTGACAAGTTCTCATAGAACATTATTTGATTTTATAAATCAATTTTCTCTTTCTTATGCTAATGATGCAGGAAGAAGACAAACCAGGTTTGAAAATACCAAAATAAGGAACGTTGATGCTGGTAAAAGAGAAATCTTTCTTCATAGTGAAACCAGTTTTTCGCCTTCTCAACCTGAAATAATCTGGTTCTATTGTGTGAACCCTGGAAATGATAATTCAGGAAAAACAGTTTATTGTGATGGATTGGAATTATGGAACAAACTTTCTCCAAAACATAAAATCTTTTTTCTTGAGAACCCTATCTTGTATAAATTAAAAATACCAATAGAAAAAAAAATGAAGGGCAAAAGCAAAAAAAAATGGTTCCTAGAGTACCCAGGTGTAAAAAACTGTTTCCTAAATTATAAAAGTAATTCTTTAGAATTTGATTTTGTAAAATTTGCTTTAGAAAAGTCTAGAATAGCTAAAAAATTTAGTTTTGCAAATCACCTATTAATTCCATTGGACTCAGAACCTCAAATCTTACAAAGAAAATTTTTAAATAATAAAAAAATTAAAAAAGAAGATTTTAATGAAATATTCAAAAAAGCATATGATCTGACTAATGAAATTACATGGAAAAAGAATGATCTCGTAATGATAGACAACTTGCGTTTTATGCATGGTCGTAGAAAAATTAACAAGAAGAATAATTCTAGAGACATTGTTACTATACAGACAATGATTTCTAGTTTTGGTTATGGAAGCACTCTTCCTTAGAGAGTAACTATATTAACTTAAATTAACCTTATATTTTTTAAGAATTTCTTTGCCCTTTTCATAAGAACTGAAATCGACGATGTCATCAGTTTCAAGTGAAATATCAAAAGTTTCCTCAAGGGCTGACATTAGGCTCATATGTCCAATCGAGTCCCATTCCTCAATATCATTGAACTTTAGATTCTTCAAATCACTGTCTGAATCAATATCTAACCCATCAATAAAAGCTTTTTGGTATTTCTCTTCTGTCATTGCTGTACTCAAATTATTAGCATAAAAAAAATTAAAAACAATTATTTATTTATTATATTTTAATATCAATTAAAGCATAAGATATGCTTTGCAAATAATATTCAAAATAATATACTCTTATTCAAAGAGATCATTTTCTTTTAGATTATGATTTTTATATATACATTCACTAAACAAAAATCTTTTATGTCAGTAAAAAAAGGCAAGTTCTACTATAAGAAGTTTAAAACAATTTATACCGAAAGTTTAGATTCTATAAATTTTCTTCAATTGCAAGGTTTAGATAAAAATTGTATTATCAAAACACTCAATCCAAGCATTATAAGATCTAATTTTAAAAATACCGTAAATATTGATAAAGAAATTGGAATAGATGTTTATAATTATATAATTAATAATTCGCAAAAAAATATTATTGAGATAGTAAAAGAGTCAAAAAAATTATTTAAACAAGAATGTTTGAGTAATGCCGTTGGATTAACAGTTTTTAATAATTTGAAACTTTTAATGCGCGCTGCTACTTTAACAAATACAGACTATAGTGATAATATCTGTGTTGTTAAAGTAACTACTTCCGATAAAATAATAAATAATAATATTGATAGTCCATGGAAAAACCTTTTAAAAGCAAATAAAAATCTAAAAATATTAAATTTTAAAACAAAATCTATTGACGAAAAATCATATAGTTTTGATGAAAACTATTCTCTTATTAAAAGATTAAAAAATTTAAGATTAGAAAAAGTAGTCTGCAAGCTTGGAGAAATTATTTGGAGATATATGCCTAATAATTTTGCAAACGGTCATATATTTATGCTTTCTACCAACGATTATGCTAAAGAGACTTTGAGTAAATTCATCTTAAGAGGGTGGAGTGTGGAGAATACTATCTACCCTAAAAAGATAGAAAATCTCTTAAAAAAAAATATTTTTGAAAAAGAAATATGTAATATTATCAATGATAAATATTTACACTTTGTAAAACAGGTATGTTGTGATGAAGCAGTTGTTGCTGTAATTGAAAATTTAAAATTAAACTTGATGGATGGATTACAAAATTATTTTTTTTATAAAGATCTCACAGACAACCACCTTTTAAAAAGAACTAACCTTAAATCTCAAATGATTTTTTTAGGACATGCTAAAAACTTTAAGAGTGCAGCAATCTCAGAAGCAGGTAGAAAAAAAAATATACCTGTTGTTTTATTTCAACATGGAATTGATAAAGAAATAGCAGCAAGATTAAATAAACAAAGAATATGTGATGAAGTAGCATTAGCTGATACTTTTGTAAGTTATAATGAGACCCAACAGCAAATTATTATGCAAAATAATCCTTTTGCTTTATCTAAATCCAGGTGCTTGATTGGTTCAAGACCAAAAGAATACTCAAATTATAATAAAAAAAAATTTGTTCTGAACAAAATACTATATGTAAACACCTTATTATATAGAGGCTATAAGCAATCAAGGTTTGACCATGTAAGTGATGTAGATTTAGCAGAAAATGAGATTCAAATTATTAACGATGTTTTAAGTAAAATACCTCATAAAGTAGTTTATAAATGTTATCCATCTTTAAGATATATTGATAGAGACCCTATTAAAGAAGAAATAAAAAGACACGATAATATAGAATTATTTCAACAAAATATTGACGGAAGATATATTTATTCAGATTATAGAGTGATAGTTACGTCCAGAGCAACCAGTACTTTCGGATGGGCTCTTGCTGCAAATAAACCTCTAATTTATATAGACCCTCCTGAAGAAAATGCTAGAATGCATAAAAACCTAAATAAGTTTTTTAGTTCTAATTCTTTATTCGTTGATACAAAAAATGCATCGTGGAAAAAAAGTCTTTTAAATATTCTATCCATGTCTTATGAAAAAATAGAATTTGAATTTTATTCAAAAAATAATGCTAATAAGAAATTAATAAATATACTGCTTCCTGATAAGAGAAAAGATTTATCGAACTGCTCTTATCAGAACTTATTAAAATTAATTCAACATAATTAGTTATTTTCTTATAATATTAATTAAGGAAACCTATATGAAACTATCTTTAGAACGAATAAATGAAAAAATTGTTTGGGATAACTTTGTAGAAAGTTCTAAACAGGGGGTAGTTTTCAATAGATCAAGCATATTAGAAATTTATAGTAATAATATTGATTATTGGATGGTGCTTAAAAAACAAATTCCTGTTTTAGGAATTGCAATTTTAAAAAGAGATAAAAAGGTAATCCATAATTTTCCATTCTCCTATTATCAAGGACCTATGTTTTCTAATGAAATAAATAACCTTAATAGTTTTAAAAAATTTGAATGGACTTCTAAAATATTGAATTTTTTGTTTAAAACTTTAAGTAAAGAATATCGATCTTTTTCGATGTCTTTACACTGGAGTATCAAAGATATTAGACCTTTAATTTGGTTTAATCAAATGCAATCAGACCTTCCTAAATTTGAGGTTAATCCTCAATATACAGCTATCATTGATAGTAGAGAATTAAATAAAATTGAACACTTTAAAAGCTTTTTACGACGGGATAGAAAACAGGATTTAAGATATGCTCAGAATAACAATATTTCCTTAAAAAAAAGTAATGATAAATCCGAAATTATAGAATTATATATTGATACTCTAAAAGAAAAAAATGCTTCAGTATCTCAAGTCGAAAGTAAAATTTTAGACAATTTAATGAGTTTGGCTATTAATAAAAAGATAGGTTACTTATTAAAAGCTTTTAATGGCAAAAAAGAATTAATTGCAGCTCAATTTATATTAGAGGATAAGTTATATTCTCATGGTATAGCTCTGGTTGGTTTAAGAAAATACAATAAGATTGGAGTCAAAACATTGCTTAATTTAGAATGGATGAAAGAATGTTTAGATAGAAACTTAATTTTGGATTACAATGGAGCCAACTCGCCCAACTTAGCTGATTATAAGCATAGCATGGGAGCAAAAGAGAAGGTTTTTTTTAACGCAAAATTAAAATAAATATGCTTAATAGAAAAAAGTTAACAGATTTAATATCTAACCTTAAAAAAAATGGAGTCGCTTCTCCCAACAACAAAACTATTGAATTTGAAACTATACATTCATTTGCTAAAAAAGATGATGGAATTAAAAAATTAATAGTTTGGAGAAACTTAAATAAAAAATACTTGAGAGATACCTCACCCACCAACATAAAAAAAACTCAAGAATGGCTTAATGGACTCTTAAATGATGATAGTAGGCTTATTTTCATACTTAGAAATGTAGAAAGAAACTTATTGCCTTTTGGTATGATAGGAATTTCATCTTTTAATTTAAGTAAGTCAACTTGTTTCTTAGAAAGCGTAATGAAATTTAACAATATGGGACCTAGAAATGGAATGTTTTTAGCCGTAAACCATACTTGTCACTGGATAAAAAAAAGAATGAAAATAAAAAAAATAAGAGTGAATTGTTTTTTAGATGTTTTAAATGCTGTATCTTTGTATCATAAATGTAATTTTAAGCCTGTTGAATTAATTCCATTAAACAAGAGAAGAAAATCAACAGGAATAGAATGGATTAAAGGTAGAAGAGAAAGTATTGCGGATAGATATTATTTAGTTATGGAAAAAACAAAATGAAATTAAAAAAAAATGCTATAAAAAATATTGCAGAATATGGTTACACTATTTTGCCAGATGTACTTAATAAGAAAGAAATAAAAGAAATAAAAAATGAAATTAAATTAGTTTTATTGGAATGTTGTAGTAATGTAAGTAAAAAAAAATCCAATTTAAACTCTAATGATATTGATAAACTATATTTATTGCTCAAAGAAAAATCACCTACTCTAAAGGGACATTGCTATGACGTATTATCAAGACTTGCTCTAATCTATAATGCTGTTGCCAAAGAAAAGATTAAAAAAGTTGCAAAAGAGTTTTTAAATGGACCTTTAATTATTAACTCTACTCAGTTAAGAATTGATGACTCATCGGATGATAGAATTTTACCGTGGCATCAGGAACTAGAACAAATGGCTCTTGTTACTCTAAATATTTGGATCCCGCTAGTGAAAATTAAAAATAGTACTGGAGGAATTGCTATAATACCAAATTCGCATAAGCTTGGAATAAAAAGGCATTTTCTAAATAAAGGAAAGAGTAATTATTTCAGCCTACCAAAAAAGCAAATAAATGATAATAATATTAAATCTTTAGCTCTAGATGCTGGAGACGCATTACTTTTTCATTCTTTATTATTTCATAAAAGCATACAAAATACTGGGAAAAAAATTAGATGGACAATCGTTAGTCGGTATAATCAATTGTCTAGCATGCCATACGTAAAATCTGCAAAAGCACCTATTTTTATGAAAAGAAACCCTAGTCATAAAAGTCCGGGGCATGATTTTTTAAGGATTCATAGGAAAAAATGATTAATAAAGATTATTTAATAAAAGAAAAAAAATTGGCCTCCACCCTTCTTAAAGAATTATGGCCTTTTCATAGAAGTATTACAGGAGAAGGAATAAGAAAAAGCCTAAATACAATAGGAAAATATATGCCTTTGAAAAAAACTGAAATAGCCTCAGGAAAAAAAGTTCATGACTGGAAGATCCCACAAGAATGGGTAGTAAATGATGCATACCTTTTAGATCCCAAAGGAAAAAAAATTATAGATGTTAAGAAAAACAATCTTCATTTGCTAAATTACTCTGATAGGTACATAGGTTTTGTAGATAAAAAGAATTTAGAAAATCATTTGTTTTCTAACCCTAAAATCCCAAATGCTATTCCTTATGTCACTAGCTATTATGAGAAGAGATGGGGGTTTTGTATTAGCCACAACCAAAGAAAAAAGCTTATTCCTGGAAAATATAAAGTATTTATTGATACTAAACTAATTAATGGTTCTTTAACCTTTGGTGAAGCTTATTTACCAGGGTCGTCAAAAAAAGAAATTCTTATATCAACATACATATGTCATCCTTCAATGGCAAATGATCAGTTATCCGGACCAATTTCTACTTTATTATTATATAGAAGACTTGCAAGAATGCTTAAGAGGGAACGAAGATATAGTTTCAGATTTTTATTTTTACCTGAAACTATAGGAAGTATAGCATATTTGAGCTTACATGGGAAAAGTCTTAAAAAAAAATTGGTAGGAGGATTAGTCTATGTTCTGACAGGCGGTGCAGGTCCCATCAGTTACAGAAGGTCAAGAAAAAAGCATAGCCTCATTGACAGGGCTGCTATAAAAATATTAACTGAATGGAAAGAAACAAATAAAAACTCAAAAAAGCCTGAAATAAATGATTTTAACCCTGCATTCGGAAATGATCAGAGACAATACTGTTCACCACAATATGATTTTCCTATAGGGTGTTTAACCAACACAAGTTCATTAAAAACAAAAGAATATCATTCGTCTTTAGATAATATTAAGAATTTCTCTATAACAAATTTATTAAACAATTTAGATGTTTGTATGTCGATAATTGAAATTTTATTAAACAATAAAACGTTCAAAAATTTAAAAGGTTACGGCGAGCCCTTTCTTACGAAATATAACTTATATCCAACTCTTAATAAAGGGATAAATAAAGTAATCAACGATGATCTTAGAGCTGCTTTACTTTGGGTTCTGAATTACAGTGACGGAAAAAATGATTTACTTACAATATCTGAAATAAGTAAAATTAGATTTAGTAATATTTATGCTGCTGCAAAAAAAGCCAAGTTAAATAATTTATTAAAATAGCTTTAACTTTCAAATTTTAATCAATTTTGAGTTTATTATTTTCTTGTGTTATAATCTATATTATTTTTATGTTTAATTATTTGTACTATAAAATAATATTGGGAAATAATAGGGACAAAAAGGATACTAGAAAGAAGTAAAACTAAACCAAAAGTCATGGTTTCTTGCATTTAGCGGGTGTAGCTTAGTGGTAAAGCTCCAGCCTTCCAAGCTGGCTATGAGGGTTCGATTCCCTTCACCCGCTCCAACTAATGCTTTAATTTTTTAATATATTTCTTCCAGTTTTTTATATCAGATGCAATAAAGTTTTCTATATTAGCTGAAGGAGTATTGTAGTTAATTTCTTTTCCATTTGAGTCTGTTAATTCCCCTCCTGATGCATTTAATATAGCATGTCCAGCAGCTATGTCCCACTTATTAATATTAGTTAATCTAGGATAGAAGTTAGCCAAAGATTCAGATAAATAACAGAACTTAAGAGAAGAAGATAGTCTTATTAACTTTTCTCTTTCTATATTTTCTATATAAGACTTTGTTAAACAATCTAGGCTCCTAGAACAAATTATTTTTGGTTTAACCCATCTTTTATTGTAAGGTTTATAAAATTCTTCATTGAAATTTTTATAAATACTAAACTTTTTTTCCTTACCAAACCAAATTCTATTTGAAGGTGGATGATAAATAACACCAAGTTCTGGTCTTCCTTTTAAAATTAATGCAATATTTACAGTAAATTCTTCACCACCTTTTATAAAGCTTTTAGTTCCATCTATAGGGTCGATAATCCAATAAATGCTTTCTAAAAAGTCTGTATTAGTGAATTTTTTTTCTTCACTTATAATCTTAATTGCACTGTCATATCTATTTAATTTTTTAAAAATAAAATCATCAATTTCCTTATCGAAATTACTGACAGGAGTGCCGTCACTTTTATAAGAAGTAGATATTTCTCTCTTTTTATCCAATATCTCTTTACATTCTTTTATAAGATTGATTAAAAATTCTTCTAAATCTGTGTTATTTATGATATTTCTCATAAGATATTAACTTTTAAAAGATTATCATATTGTAATGACTTATAAAGCCTTATTGTTAACAAAAAATAAAGATAACAATGTCGTATGTAATGTTACAAACGTTAGCGAACAAAACAATCCTGATTTAAATGTTAAGGTAAAAGTTTCTTACTCTACACTTAATTATAAGGACTGCCTCGCTATTTCTGGGGCTCCTGGAATCGTAAGAAATTATCCAATGATCCCAGGGATAGATTTTGTTGGTGAAGTTATAGAAGAAAATAATAGTGAATTTAAAATTGGTGAACAAGTTATATTAAATGGATATGGAGTAGGAGAAAAGTATTGGGGTGGATTAGCCCAGATAGTAAATGCTAAGTCTGATTGGCTAATTAAAAAGCCAGAAAAATTCTCTGCTAAAGACTCAATGTCCATAGGTACTGCAGGATATACTGCAATGTTATGTGTAATGGAATTACTTGATAATGGGGTTTTGGCAAATAAAGATGATATTTTAGTTACAGGAGCTACTGGAGGAGTAGGATGTATTTCTCTAATAATTTTATCAAAAATGGGTTTTAAGGTAACAGCCCTTACAGGAAAAAGGGATAAAACTGAATTTCTAAAAAGTCTTGGGGTAAATCAAATAATTTATAGAGAAGATTTCTCTGTACCCCATAAAATTCTTGAAAAACAAAAATGGGGAGGAGCTGTAGATACAGTTGGAGGTTCAACTCTAGGTAAAGTATGTGCTGAAATGAAATATAGTGGAACAGTAGTAGCCTGTGGCAATGCAGAAAGTTTAAATCTAAATACTACGGTTGCTCCGTTCATACTTAGGAATATTAGACTTATAGGAATTGATAGTGTTTATCAGAAAAAAAGTAACCGAATATTAGCCTGGAATAAGTTAAGTGAAATTTTAGATGGAGAAACGCTTAAAAATATTTCTACAACAATAAATCTCACTGAAGTTACCAAATATGTCAATGCAATAATAAAAGGTAATAACACTGGTAGAATTGTAGTTGATATTAATAATTCATAATTAAATTAAATTATAATTTAAAATGATATTTAAGATAAACTTAAAAAAAAAATATGGGTGGTTAAATATAAAAGAAGCAGATGATTTACTATATTATAAAGGATATTTAAATAACGAAAAATTTGCTCAGATATTTAAATTTTTATCAAAAAATATTAATTCCCCAAAAAAGATTCACAATTTTATAAAAAAATTAGATGGATTATTCTGTTTATTGTATAAGAAAAAAAATGTTGTTTTTGTAGTAGCTGATAGAATTAATTCTATTCCTATTTTAATTTTAAATAAAAAAAAAAATAAAAAAATAATTATTTCGGATTATTTTAAAGGTCTAAATTTTTCAGAAAAATCTATATTAACAATTAACTCCTTTCAATCTAAACACTTTGCTATGACTGGATATACTTATGAAAATGATACTATATACAAAGAGATTAATAGAACCGCTCCAGGTTCATATTTCTCTATTAAAAATAATATTGTAAAAAGTTATCCCTATTATTCATGGAAACCTTGTAAAAAGAAAAAAAGAGATAACTTTGCCAATCTCAAAAAACAATTAAAAGAAATTAATATTACTGTTATTGATAAGTTAATTAGCTCAAGCAACAACAGATGTTTAGCCATACCATTGTCTGCTGGGTTGGACTCGAGATTCATTCTGTCTGGTTTATTGAGCAGAGGTTATAAAAACGTAGTAACATTTAGTTATGGAAGAGAAAATAACAGAGAAATGATATTGGCAAACAAAATAGCAGAAAAAGCTGAAGTTAAATGGTATCCTATTATTTATAGTAATAAAAAAAATAGAAAAGTTTTTGAGTCAAGTGAATATGGTAACTTTATAGATTATTCAGATACGCTTTCTTCCGTACATTTTGTACAAGATTATGTAGCAGTAAGTCATTTAAAAAAAGAAAAATTAATACCTGATGACTCTATAATAGTAAATGGTCAAACAGGAGATTTTATAAGTGGAAATCACCTTTTAGATATTAATAAGTCCGATAACTTTTCTGTGCTAAAAGATAAATTCATTAGTAAACATTATAAAATATGGAAACAATTGAAGGATGAAAACACCAATATAATCAGAGAAAAATTAAACAAAAGATTTGATAGACTTAAAATAAAAAAAACTGTTTCAAATTTTTTAGAGTTTTTCGAAATGGTAGAGTATGAAGACAGACAAAGTAAATATGTTATGACAGGACAAAGGACCTATGATTTTTTAGGTTACGCCTGGCGACTACCACTATGGGACAAAATTTATATGGACTTTTGGGAGAATATTGAAGTGAAATACAAACAAAAGCAAATTTTATATAAGGAAACTTTAATTGAGCAAAACTGGAGTAATCTGTGGAAAGATTTAGAGATAAACCCTCAACCTGACTCATTATATTCTTATAGATTAAAACTTTTAAGATTATTTTTTAAAGTTTGTTTTTTACCAATAGGAAAAGAATTTTGGCATGCCTTTGAAAAAAAATATCTTGATTATTTCATATCAGATCTTTGTTCTTATGCTCCATTTAATTATTTAGACTTAGCCAAAGATACGAGAGTATTTTCTGGCCCTACCAGCTGGTATATAGAACTTTATTTAAAAGAAAAAAAAATGAATTGGAAAGGCAACAACATAAAAATATAGTTTCTATGTGGTATTATAACATATATAATCTAATTAAATTTATTAAATAGAACCAAAGAAAATGAAAATTAATAATAAACAAAAATACGACACTTTCTTAATTGGTAAATTTGTAGACCTAGTAATTATAGATAGTAAATTTTTAAAAAAGAATTCTTGGCATACATGGTTAAATGACCAAAAACTAACAAAATATACAAAGCAAGGATATTATCCACTAACAAAAAATGAACATGAAAGATACGTAAAAGAAAATATTTTTTCTAAAAAAAGAATACAGCTTGGCGTTATTAAAAAAACTAATATGGAATTAATAGGAATGATAAGTTTATATAATATTAATCAATTAGACCAATGTGCCGCTGTATCTGCGCTAATGAATATGAGTAACAAAGAAATAGGTTCAATAAAATATTTTTTGGAGGCTCAAAACTTAATAATAGAGCATGCATTTAAAAAACTAAATCTTAGAAGAGTTGAAGCTGCTGCAAATGACAGTAAACTCTGTCATATGAATGAAAAGCTGTTTGGTTTTAAATGTGAAGGTGTTCTAAAAGAAAAGGATTTCATAAATGGTATTTTTACTGACAGGTATATTCTAGCAATACTTAAAAAAGATTGGGACAAAAGGAAACATAAAATATAAACTTATATTGAGTATAAATGAATTAACAATATTAAATCTTTTATATATTTTTAATTTTATCGTAAGGATCATAAAAAGTGTTTAGGAAGTTTTTACTTCATTTTGAAGGTAACTTATTTTGTAAGATTTTTAATTTTAAAAGCATTTTACTTAGAAAAAAAATACGCTTCTCTTTTGATTATGCTTCCAAAACCTATACTGCTAGTGAAAAAAGTAAAAAAATTCTCTTTTCTCATAGAAAACAGGCATTGTATTCCTACAATACAGGGATAGAAAATAGGATTAAAAAATTAAAAAAAAAATATATGCTAGAAAAACTAGTCTTCAATAAAGGGGATATTGTAGTTGATGTTGGAGCTAATGTAGGCGACTTTTATCAATG
>MDTG01133729.1_pt1 | contig 12386 bp, 9 predicted proteins | sample 811421 | NCBI WGS metagenome assembly MDTG01 (sample SAMN05326645, study PRJNA326480) | marine metagenome | isolation source: seawater | place: Pacific Ocean: South East | collected 2011
GAAGGGTATTTCGCAGCGCTTTTATACCAAAATCAAGCTGAGCTGCATAGCCACTAAATTCTTGACCCAACGTAAGCGGGGTTGCATCCATCAAATGCGTTCGCCCTATTTTTACGACTTTATCAAAGTTTTCAGATTTTGCTTTGAGCGTTTTGTGCAGTTTTTCCAGTCCTGGTAGGGTTACCTTGACTATCTTTTCATAGGTCGCGATATGCATGCTGGTTGGAAAAGTATCATTTGAAGATTGTGATTTATTGACGTCGTCGTTGGGCTGAATCGTTTTATCACCTTTGCCTATTGCTTTTCCAGCCAATAGGTGGGCCCGGTTTGAAATAACTTCATTCACATTCATGTTACTTTGTGTACCGCTCCCTGTTTGCCAAACCACAAGTGGAAATTGATCGTTGTGCTGTCCAGAGAGAATTTCATCGCATACTTGTGCAATTAAATTTCTTTTGTCTTTACTAAGAACTCCCAAATCACAATTGGTATAAGCTGCAGCCTTTTTTAGATATGCGAATCCGTAAATTAATTCTATAGGCATAGAGGCGGTTGGTCCAATTTTAAAATTATTCCGTGAACGCTCGGTTTGTGCACCCCAAAGCTTGTCTGCCGGCACATTTACCGGTCCCATAGTGTCTCTTTCAATTCTAAAGGCCATAACGCAATCTGTTTAAGCAATACAAATTTAAGGCCTTTAAGGTCATTTTCACAGTAAATCCTTAAATTTCGATCAGTATTACCAGACGGCTTATGAACTATGGGATTATTCCATAAATACCTGCGGAATAATCAAATTTTCAGTTTATATTTGTCTTTATATTAATATAAAATGTTTGATTTTAATCAATATTTAGGCTTTTTGGCTTTTTTAACCATACTTACCATTGGTTTTTGGCTCATGATTTTTCTGGTATCTTTTATTCCTTATTGGATTGGAGGGGCCCTGATCGAGCATTTTAAGTTGAAGAAAGAGAGGAGAACTCAGGAGAAGTAATTTTCCTGAATTATTTCACTAGCCCTCGAACTCATCGGAAAAATTTCTAGTCCTATTAGTGGGCCCTCTTAGATCTGATTTCTTTTGATTGAATCGGTACAGAAAACTCATACTCCATATACGCTGTCGCCATTGAAATACACTATCACTCTCAAAATTCTCGGCCAATGTCAAGCTTCTTCTCTTTCTGCTATTCAACATATCGTTGACATTAAACGACACGGTCATAGTTTCGTCAAAGAAATCTTTACTTATTGCCAAATCAATCGAAGCAATGCCTTTGGATTTAGTTTGGGCATTTTGATAGGGGCCGCGATAAAAAAGATTGGTTTGACAATTCAAGTTTAATGGCAGGATTATTTTCATTCCTGATCGTGCGAACCAACTGGCATTTTCAGCACCGTAATCAATGCTATTGAATGATCCCTCTATTTTAAAACGGTAAAAGTTGAAACTTGAATTAAATCTAAGCCACTTAGCAGGGTTATAAAGTAAGCCTAATTCCAGGCCGAGACGCCGATTTGTTGAAAGATTAATTGGAATGGTTCGAATGACCGGAATACCATTGTCCGTAATTTCCCCGGTTTCCTCTTGCACCCGCTCAAAAGAATCAGTCTCATATTGTCCGTAAACTGAAGTTGTTAAAGTGATTTGTTCGTTTTTGATCATATATCCCAAATCTAAAGCACTCGCAAAGGCAGGATTCAAGTCAGGATTGCCTTGAAAGATGTTGGTTTCGCTGGAACGAGATGGGAAAGGATTGATATACCAGCTCCTTGGACGATTAATTCTTCTATTGAATCCAAGGGTTAAGTTACTATTTTCATTCAGTTCATAGACTAAATTAAGTGTAGGAAACAAACCAAGTATAGTTTTGTCAAAATTTAAATTCAGGGGAAGAGATATCCCCTGTGAATCAAAACCATTGGCTTCTCCTTTGAGCTCTGTTTGTTCCAGACGCAAACCGGCTAGGGCCGAAAGTTTGCCAAATTTAGCTCCATACTGAGTGTAAAAAGCATAGATGCTCTGAGCAAAAGTAAATTGGTTAGATAAATCTTGATTGACTATGAAGGGACCATTGATTTCCTCTTGTTCTCGCAACAAGTAGTTAGTAGTTTGATCGCGGCCATCAAATCGAAAACCTAACTCAAATTGTTTGTCTTGATTATAAGGCAAAACGTAATCGGCTTGAGCTAATAAGCGCCTCACTCTCTCTCTTTGATCGACATCCTCTTCAGGTAAATTTATATCATCAGGGAAAACTAAACGTTCAGAAATAGTATTAATTTGATCCTCAGAATCTGATTCGTATTGCAGATCTGCCGTTAATTTATGCCCTTTCTTATTTAGATTATTGACATAATTTAGGGCGTATTGGGTCGCATTATCCCTCTCTAATTGCTCTTGAATCCGCTCAATATATGTCAGTATGGCACCATTTTCATTCCATTCTTTGGTTTGATTGTCAGTAAGGTCCATGTCGTCACCGTTTCGCCAAAAAATAGAACCAGTTAGGGAGGATTGGTCATCGATAAAGTATTCGAAACCAAAATTCAGGTTGAGGCTTTTGCGCTCACGATCAAATTGACGTCTTTCGGTATATCTTGAAGCGCTGTAATCCGCATTAAAGTAACTGTTGTTATAAGCAGCACTCCCAGGACTTCTTCTGGAGCGATAGCCCACGGTACTGAATAAATTAAATCGATTTGTACGCCAGTTTAAAGATGTTGTCCCCCCATAGCCTAATGGATTGCTGATATTCGCCTGAAGCGAACCATTGAGACCTCTAGTTTTTTCTTTTCGCAATACGATATTCAAGATTCCTGCAGTTCCTTCCGCATCATATCTTGCGGATGGAGCGGTAATCACCTCAACGCGCTCAATAGCTTCAGCTGGCAATTGCCGAAGAGCATCCGTTTGTCCAAATCCGGCTATCGTGGAAGGTTTTCCATTAATCAGAATACGTACATTATCATTACCCCTCAAGGCAATACTACCATCAATATCTACTGTCACTGAGGGCACGTTGTTTAGAGCATCACTAACTGTTGCGCCACTGTTTGTCAAATCTTTACCTATGATATAAATCTTTTTATCCATGCGAATTTGAACCTCTGTGGTTTCGGCACTGATAATAACTTCATCCAAGGTCTGTGAATTTTGACTCAAAAAAATTTGCCCCAAGTCGATGGATTTTTTCACATCAAGAGTTTGCGTTAAACTCAGATAAGAAATGTAATCGATTTTTAAATTAAAGCGACCGGGCGAAATATCAATTTCAAAGGATCCCATATCATCGGTAATCCCACCATAAATGAGTTGGTCATTTAAATCGAATACAGCAATACTAGCGTATGATAGGGGGCTTTGATCCAACCGATCAAGAACCCTGCCTGACAATGCGAATATCGGTCGTTCTTGACTAAATATCAGTACCGGTAAAAGAAGCGCGATTACGAATAGGAGACGCTCCAATCGAATTAAGTTCATGCAGTTTTATTGACAATCAATGATAAGCCCATTTACAGCAGGCGGTTGCTAAAATTGTGTTAAAAATTAGAATAAGTCTTTTATGGCCTCTAAATTTCTAGCAATAACTGCCTTATCTCCATAGACTACTATCGGTCGTTGCATGAGGCGAGGCTCACTGATCATTAATTCAATTAAATCTTGATTCGATAGAGAACTATCCTTATACTGACTTTTCCAAAGTGATTCCTCTCGTCTTATCAATTCGGCTGGATGAATACCTAACTTGTCAATAATAGCCTTAAGTTCATTGGGGCTTAAGGGCGATTTAAAATATTCAATAGTTTTAAATTCTATTGATATTTCTTTCAAATAGGCTAATGCTTCTCGAGATTTCCTACAGCGCGGATTGTGATAAATGGATATCATTTATAAATCGATTTTTGAGGAGGATTATAGATTTTCTCAATGAATTTTTAGGTAGGTTAAACCCAATTTATTGAGCTTCAAAATTAAATTATTGTCATTCACATAAATCTATTCGGTAATGTAAATGATGTCATATTGGAATGAGTTACCTGAAGAAACTTCACTCACTGCCGCCGGATAATCATCGTTGTCATAACCTATTAAATAACTAGTTGTAGTGACACCATCTTCAGAAATTACTGTCAGGTTATTTGGGTTATAAGGGTAGACATATCCGCTAAAGCCTGTGAAATTAACATTTGTAAAATTCCAAAATAAGTCAATGGTTCTAACCAAATACAGAGCCGAATACTGTCCGTAAAATGGATTATTTTTTGTATCGTATGAAAAAGTGTAAGCGTGAATTAGTTCATCATTATTGTTGTATTGATTGATGCCAGTCATATTCCCAGCGGTATCATAGTCAAATGTTAAATACTGATTTAAGGCATTAAAGCGAATGACTTTACCCTGACTACTGAGATTCATTGAACCGTTCACATTTGTAACCTCATCGATCATACCCTCAAAAAGGACCACATCATTATCATCATAAACTAAGGTAACATCATCAAGAGCATCTAAATACCTAAAAACACGTCCCTCAAAGTCATAAAAAAAGCCTTTTTGGTCTGAAACTCCTTCACTATCTATATAATACCAAACATTTGGATTTAGTTCATCATTATAGGCCGTAGTGATTTCAAATCCGAATCCCGGAAGTGTTTCAGTCCAAACCTCCAAAAGGTCATTATCGTTATATTCGTATTGAACATTGGTGCCATTTGGTCCGACTTCATAGGCGACAAGCTTTGGTAAGACAACGGGATCGGAATCACTGGGATCATTGTTATTGTAATTGTTATTATCATCTTCGTTTGAACAATTGACCAACAACAGACTCAAAAATAGAATACTGAGAATACGCATAGTGTAATTCATAAATTATAGGGTAAAGTTAGTGCTTTCGATTTATTTTAAAGTTCTTTACTGTCTTGCTTTTGTCCAGTCATCATTAAAAAGGCCTTTAGAAACTCTTCAATTTGTCCGTCCAAAACCGCATCAGTATTGCCCGTTTCGTATTGAGTGCGAACATCTTTAACCAACTTGTAAGGATGCAAAACATAATTTCTTATTTGGCTTCCCCACTCAATCGCCATTTTATTTGCCTCAATTTCATCCCGCTGGGCTTGTTGTTTTCGCAATTCGATTTCATAAAGTTGCGACTTAAGCATTTGCATGGCTTTTTCACGATTTTCCAATTGTGATCGTGTTTCACTGTTATGTATTACGATACCACTGGGATGGTGAGTCAAAATGGCCTTTGTTTCAACTTTATTAACGTTTTGCCCTCCAGCACCACTACTTCTGGCAAAATCCCACGAAATATCGGCAGGATTTATGTCAATTTCAATGCGATCATCTGCCAATGGGTAAACATAAACACTAACAAAACTTGTGTGTCTTTTGGCGTTCGAATCAAAAGGTGAGATTCGTACTAATCGATGCACGCCATTTTCTCCTTTTAGCCAACCAAAGGCATGATCTCCTTCGATTTCGAGTGTTACGGTTTTTACGCCGGCTACATCTCCGGCTTGATAATTCAACTCTTTAACTTTATAACCCTGTTTTTCAGCCCACATTAAATACATACGCATGAGCATGTTTGCCCAATCACAGCTTTCCGTGCCACCCGCTCCAGCCGTGATTTGAAGCACAGCACTCAAATCGTCACCCTCGCTACTCAACATATTGCGAAATTCTAGCTGTTCAAGAGCTTCTAGGACTATTTGATAGCTTTGATTAACCTGATCTTGAGACTCTTCACCTTCTTTAAAGAATTCGAAATAAACCTCTAGATCTTCGTATTTATTTTGCGCTGATTCGTAGTCTTCAACCCATTTCTTTCGGGTGCGAAGTTCTTTCATAAAAGCCTCTGCTTGCTTGGCATCGTTCCAAAAATCAGGGTTAAAGGTTTTTTCCTCATCGTTCGCGATGGCGATTTTTTTTCCATCAACGTCAAAGATACCTCCTTAACGCATCCAGGCGATGTCTGAGATCCTTCAGGTGATCTGTCGTGGTCATGATATTCAATTTCTACCAAAAATAGCTTTTAACTGTGCAAGAAGAAAGAGTTTAAACAAATATTTAATAGTTTTAGTGAGTCACTAATAGGCACCTGCATTATGCGAATATTAATTCACTGTATTGTCATCTTTTTTTCTGTGTCCACTCAAGCTCAAGTCTTGACCCAAGGCACAGCGGGGAATAAACCAGTGACTAAAAACTGTTTGCATGATCAAGGGACCTTTTGGCAAGACCATATTCAACCCTTATTTTCTGATCAAGATGAGCCAGAACTTATAATTTTTCGTCGCTATTTGATGGAATCTTCCAAGACTTCAGAGGACCGAGTCGGGGGTTTGTTAGAACAGCATCTCGTATATGTGATTGAAGGACAAGTTTTTTTAGTCCGATTCAGTAATCGAGAGTATTCGCGTGTTATCCCCACAGATTCTCTGCCCTTTGATGATTTTTTTACCTATAATTGGCCAGCACTGATCGACGACCAAGTCAAATCATTTCGCCGAAAAAATCCATCATCCGATTCACCCGAGCAATCAGAATTGTTTGATTTAAGTTCAATGCGGGAGATTTTGGGGTCAAGACTCAAGATCTCTTATGTTTTATTCCATAAAAACAGGTGTGTTAATAAGGAGTTTTATAATCATGATATCGATTCAAGTTTGGCTGCGATCAACGGTGCTTTTGTTTTTAATCAAACTCTGAAGCTTGTTGACTTGCATAAACTCATGGATTCCCTATTTTTGTGAAAATTCACGCTCATGGCTGTCATTGATCCCATAGATTTGCGAAGTGATACCGTGACCCGACCGACTCCAGGCATGCTCAATGCGATGTTTTCGGCTGAGGTGGGTGATGATGTTTATCATGAGGACCCAACAGTGAACGAATTGCAAGACTATGTTGCGGAACTCTTTGGGGCCGAAAAAGCGCTTTATTTTCCCACCGGAAGTATGGCTAATCAAGCTGCCATTAAATTGCACACTCAGCCCGGAGAACAGCTCATTGCTCATGAGTGGTCTCATGTATACAACTATGAGGGCGGGGGTATCTCCTTCAACAGTGGGGTTTCCTGCAAGCTTTTGCCTGGTCCTCAAGGCTTGTTAAATGCGGATCAAATTGGGCCAGCGGTTAATCCCCCTGATTTTTATCACAGTCCTTTAACTACGCTGGTATGTTTAGAGAATACCACAAATAAAGGGGGAGGCGTTTGTTATGAATTTGAACAAATCAAAGTAATAGGCGAGGTTTGTCGATCACTCGGCCTGAAATATCATTTAGATGGTGCTCGATTGTGGAATGCACTAGTGGCTAAAGGAGATGACCCAATGGCCTACGGTCGGGAATTTGACAGTATTTCAGTGTGCCTGAGTAAGGGATTAGGCGCCCCCATGGGCACGGTGCTGGTAGGTAAGTCCTCAGTCATCGATCGAGCCATGCGTGTGAGAAAGGTTTTGGGTGGAGGCATGCGACAAGTTGGATACATGGCTGCCGCAGGACTTTACGGTATTAAAAATCAAATGAGTCGACTTATTGAAGATCATTTAAGAGCCAAAGCGTTAGCTGAATGCTTGAGCGAATTAAGCTACGTGAAAGGTGTGGAGCCTACAGAAACCAATATCGTGATTTTTTACCTTCACGAAAATGTATCAGAATCCAAATGGCTTGATTTTTTAAATACACATCAGGTGCGTATTAGTGCGATGGGGCAGGGTAAATGGCGTATGGTAACACATTTGGACTATTCTGAACAACAACACGAGCGCTTGTTGACCACGCTCGGTATATTCAATCCATAAGCCAACCCAATCATTGACACTTTCAATACTTATTTAATGGATTAATCCTTACATTTATTCATTCAACGACAAACACCATTCATGATTCGTCACATTGAAAAGATGATGCTCTTCGCAGGTCTAATTTCTGTGCTTACCTGGGCTGTATCTTGTTCAAATAATACCAAAAAAATGGCACAAAATGATTTGGCCCCGCCGATGGCCGATATCAAAGAAAAATATTTAGAAATGCATGGAGATGTGCGTTTGGACCCTTATTACTGGTTGAATGATCGTGATGATGAAGAAGTCATTGACTATTTAGAACGCGAAAACGATTATCACCAGAGAATGACCGTCCACACCAAGGATTTTCAAAAGGATTTGTTCCAAGAGATGAAATCCAGAATTAAGGAAGATGATGCCTCAGTTCCATATTTCTACAACGGTTATTATTACATCACCCGATTTGAAAAAGGCAGTGAGTATCCCATATATTCGCGTAAAAAGGGCGGTTTGTCTGCACAGGAAGAAATTCTTTTTGACGTCAATCAAATGGCGGAGGGTTTTGCTTATTATCAGTTGCGTGGTGTAAATGTGAGTCCAGATAATAAATGGGTTGCCTTCGGGGTCGATACACTCAGTCGTCGGAAGTACATGCTCTATATTAAAAACCTAGAAACTGGACAGATTTTACCCGGAGGAATTCAGAATACCACTGGCAGTTCTACTTGGGGTAACGACAATAAAACCCTGTTTTACACAAAAAAGGATCCCGTTACTTTGCGCTCCGATAAAATCTATCGACACATAATGGGGACGCCCGAAACCGAAGATATTGTCGTTTATCACGAGGAAGATGAGACGTTTAATAGCTTCATTTACAAGACTAAATCTGAGCAATATTTGGTCATTGGCAGCATCAGCACCATGAGTTCGGAATACCGCATTTGCTCAGCCGATGTACCCCAAGGTAGCTTTTTGGTCGTTCAGCCTAGAGAGAGAGGATTAGAATACGACATTGATCATTATCAGGATCATTTCTACATCGTGACCAACAAGGATAAATCAACGAATTTTAAATTGATGAAAACCCCTGTAGACCAGACCTCCAAGGAGCACTGGGTAGATGTGATTCCTCATCGCGACCACGTGTTACTCGAAGACGTCGATCTATTTAAGGATTACTTGGTGGTTTCTGAGCGTGAGGCAGGTTTGAGCCGAATTCGCATCATGCCTTGGGACGGAAGCAATGCCTTTGATTTGCCCTTTGATAATGAAACCTATACCGCTGGGACCATTCAAAATATAGAATTCAATACATCTAAATTACGCTACCGATACAGCAGTTTAACTGTACCAGCATCCGTTATTGAATTTGATATGGATACCAAGATATTTGAGGTTTTGAAAGAGACAGAAGTTTTAGGGGGGTCTTTTGATAAGAATAATTACGTCTCTGAGCGCATATGGGCCAAGGCGCAAGATGGCACGGAAATTCCAGTGTCTTTAGTTTACAAAAAGGGCTTTAAAAAGAATGGTAAAAGTCCATTGCTGCAATACGGCTATGGCTCTTATGGTGCAACAATAGATCCCTATTTTTCATCGACTCGACTCAGTCTTTTGGACCGTGGTTTTGTGTTTGCGATCGCACACATAAGAGGCGGGCAATACATGGGCAGACCTTGGTATGAATCCGGTAAATTGCTGTTTAAGAAAAATACGTTTACTGATTTCATTGATGTATCCAGACATTTGATTGAACATGATTATACCAGTTCCGACCACTTATACGCCATGGGCGGATCCGCAGGAGGATTGCTCATGGGTGCGGTCATCAATATGGCTCCTGAATTATACCATGGGGTGATTGCCGCCGTACCTTTTGTGGATGTGGTAACTACCATGCTTGATGACTCTATTCCATTAACTACAGGAGAGTTTGACGAATGGGGTAACCCGGAGCAGCCAGAATATTATCATTATATGAAGTCTTACTCTCCTTACGATAATGTTGGGCCTGTAAATTACCCTAATTTGCTTGTGACCACTGGACTTTACGATTCTCAAGTTCAATATTGGGAACCTGCAAAATGGGTTGCCAAAATGAGGGCCTTGAAAACCGGTTCGTCGATACTTTTACTACATACTAACATGGATGCTGGGCATGGCGGTGCTTCGGGAAGGTTCGAAGGGCTGAAAGAATTGGCCATGGAATATGTGTTTTTACTGGACTTGGAGGGAATTAAGCCATAATTAATTTTTTCCGTATTTTTGTTATATCGTTGATGGCTTATTTAATCAACCGTAAATGTTTAGATATGCGTGAAGCAAATGTCCATAACAGCATTATAGATTTGATTGGCCAAACCCCACTTGTTCGTCTGAACAAGATTGTTTCAGGATTTCCAGGAAGCTACTGGGCCAAAATGGAATCCTTCAATCCAGGGCACTCGGCAAAAGATAGAATTGCAATTTATATCATACAGGAGGCCGAACGGACAGGTTTACTCAATCCGGGTGCTACTATTGTGGAAACCACAAGTGGGAATACAGGATTTAGCCTAGCAATGATTAGTGTATTAAAGGGGTACAAGTGTATTTTAGCCGTCTCCTCTAAATCGTCACCAGATAAGATCGATATGTTGAGGTCTATGGGTGCCGAGGTCCATGTATGTCCAGCAAACGTTCCTTCAGATGATCCTAGATCATACTATAAAGTGGCTCAGCGAATTCACGAAGAAACCCCTGGCTCAATTTATATCAATCAGTATTTTAACGCTTTAAATACGGCCGCTCATTATCGTTCTACCGGGCCAGAAATTTGGTCGCAGACCAAAGGTGAAATCACTCATCTCGTGGCGTGTAGTGGGACGGGTGGAACTATATCAGGGACAGCGCAGTATCTCAAGGAGCAAAATCCAAATATCCAGGCCCTAGGAATCGATGCTTATGGTTCAGTACTTCAAAAATATCATCAAACGGGCACATTAGATCCTAAAGAAATTTATCCATATCGTATTGAGGGTCTTGGCAAGAATTTGATTCCGACGGCGACAGATTTCAATACCATAGATCGATTCATTAAAGTGACGGATCAGGACAGTGCCTGGGCGGCACGTAATTTGGCGACAATAGAAGGACTATTCATGGGATACACTAGTGGTGCTGCTCTTCAAGGATTAATACAACTTCAAGAGGAAGGTGTATTTAATGATAATAGCAAAGTGGTTGTTATTTTTCCAGACCACGGTTCGCGATACATGAGTAAAATTTATAACGACAATTGGATGCAAGAGCAGGGCTTTATGGAAGAAGAAATGACCTCTAAGTCACTCAAAAAGATCAATTGATTGGGATTAGATGTTATTTTAGGGCGGATAATCCTCTAGTCTACAGGCCCCAAAATTCTTGTTGATTTCTTTAAACAATTTACACGTATTTCCGTTTGAATTTTATGTATTTTTGTCCTCTGTATAGGACATTAACGGAGTGCTGATGAGAGATTTATTCGATAAGATATACAAAGACAAAGGGCCACTAGGAAAGTGGGCTGAGCAGGCAGAGGGATACTTTGTATTCCCAAAATTAGAGGGAGAGATCTCCAATAGAATGTGTTTTCGCGGAAAGGAAGTCATCACTTGGAGTGTAAATGACTATTTGGGCTTAGCTAACCTCCCGGAGGTTCGGGATGTTGATACCGCCGCCGCCGAGAAGTACGGCTCAGCTTACCCCATGGGCGCTCGAATGATGAGTGGTCATACAGAGTTACACGAACGCCTTCAAAACGAGTTGGCCGAATTTGTTAACAAGGAGGCGGCTTATTTACTGAATTTTGGTTATCAAGGAATTATGTCAACCATCGATGCCTTAGTCTCTAAGGACGATGTAATTGTTTACGATGTTGACGCTCACGCCTGTATTATTGATGGAGTTCGTTTACACATGGGTCAGCGATTTACTTATAAGCACAATGATCTGGAAAGTATCGAAAAAAACCTGATGCGTGCCCAGCGGGTAGCAGAAAAGACCGGAGGAGGAATTTTACTCATTTCTGAGGGTGTATTTGGGATGCGCGGTGAGCAAGGAAGGCTCAAAGAAATCGTTGCGTTAAAGAAAAAATACAATTTCAGATTTTTGGTCGATGACGCTCATGGATTTGGTACTCTAGGCAAAACCGGAGCCGGTGCTGGTGAAGAACAAGGCGTTCAAGACGATATCGATGTATACTTTGCCACATTCGCTAAGTCAATGGCCAGTACTGGTGCTTTCATTGCTGCCGATCAGGAAATTATCAATTACCTAAAGTATAATCTGCGGTCTCAAATGTTTGCTAAATCGCTTCAAATGCAGCTTGTAGAGGGTGCCCTGAAGCGATTAGACATGATTCGGACAATGCCAGAATTGCGTGAAAAACTTTGGGAAAATGTAAATGCCCTTCAAAATGGTTTGAAGCAGCGAGGGTTTGACATCGGAACCACACAGAGTTGTGTGACTCCGGTTTATTTAAAAGGGAGTATTCCAGAGGCCATGGCCCTGGTCAAGGATTTGCGTGAAAACCATGGAATATTTTGTTCTATTGTGGTTTA
>MDTG01345076.1_pt1 | contig 12386 bp, 8 predicted proteins | sample 811421 | NCBI WGS metagenome assembly MDTG01 (sample SAMN05326645, study PRJNA326480) | marine metagenome | isolation source: seawater | place: Pacific Ocean: South East | collected 2011
CCGCCGGCGGACGGCGGGCACAACGTCGACCACGTGTGCCTGCGGGTGGCGCCGTTCGACCCGGACGCCATCGCCGGGCACCTCGGGCGGCACGGCGTCGAGCCGAGCGACGTGCGGCACGTCTACGGCGCCGAAGGCTTCGGCCCGTCCATCTACCTGAACGACCCCGAAGGCAACACGGTGGAGCTCAAGGGCCCCGCCGAGCCCGCGTCCGGCGGCTCGTGATCCGATTCGCGGGACTGCTGCTGATCGCCGGCGCCTGCCTGTCGCTGGCGGGCGCCCTGGCTTACCGGGCCGACCAGTCGGCGCCCGAGCCCGTCGCCCTGCCGGACTTCTCCCAATGGCCGGCGGGCAAGGAACGGAAGGCCCGGTTCTTCGCCTTTCTGCGTCCGCTGCTCGAGGCGGAGAACGCCCGCATCCGCGATGAGCGCCTGCGGCTGGAGGCGCTGGCGGCGCAATTGCCGGCAGGACTGTCCCGGCGCGACCGGGCCTGGCTGGGAGACCTGGCGCGGGCCTACGACCTCGACCCGGCCATCCGCGGCCCGGCGGCGCAGATCGAGGCCCTGCTGCCCCGGGTCGACACGGTGCCGATCTCCCTGGGGCTGGTGCAGGCGGCCAAGGAGTCGGCCTGGGGCACCTCCCGCTTCGCGGTGGAGGGCAACGCCCTGTTCGGGCAGCGCTGCTTCGAGGCCGGCTGCGGGCTGGTCCCGGAGCGCCGCCGGCCCGGCCTCACCCACGAGGTGCGGCACTTCGACAGCCCGGCGGCGGCGGTGGCGAGCTACCTGCGCAATCTGAACACCCACCGTGACTACCGCAATTTCAGGCGCCTTCGGGCAGAACTGCGGGCCCGGGGCGAGCGCGTCACCGGGCACCGGCTGGCGGGCGCGATCGCCCGCTATTCCGAGCGTCGGGAAGCCTACATCGAGGAGATCCGGCAGATGATCCATTTCAACGGCCTGGGACCGGTCGGCGACGATGTCTGATCGTCTGCGCCGTCGCATCGCGCTGGCCGCCGCCTGCCTGCTCGCCGCGGGCGCCGGCGCCTGCGATGCCGCCGACGGACGGCCCGGGGACCCGCCGGGCCCTCCCGCCGGCCACGCCGTGGTGCTGCTCTACCACCACGTCGCCGGGGATACGCCAGCCAGCACGTCGGTGACGCCCGGGACCTTCGAGCAGCACCTCGAGCACCTCGCCGCGAACGACTACCGGGTACTGTCCCTGAGCCGGGTGATCGAAGGCCTGCGGAACCCCGAGGGCGCGCCGCTGCCGCCCCGCGCCGTGGCCATCACCTTCGACGACGCCTACGAGTCGGTATACCGGGAGGCGGCGCCGCGGCTGTCGCGCCGGGGCTGGCCGTTCGCGGTGTTCGTCAGCACGGACTACCTGGATCGGGGCTACGGCCACTACATGAGCTGGGACGAGCTGCGGGAACTGGAGGCCGGCGGCGCCGAGATCGGCAACCATTCGCTGGCCCACGGCCACTACGTCCACCGGCGCCCGGGCGAGGCCGAGGACGCCTGGCGCAATCGCATCAGCGCGGACATCCGCGGCGCCCAGCAGCGCCTGGAGACCGAACTCGACGCCCCGCTCCGGGTGCTGGCCTACCCCTACGGCGAGTTCGACCCGGCGCTCGCGGCGCTGACCCGGGAGCTCGGCTTCGTCGGCTTCGGGCAGCAGTCCGGGCCGGCGGGCCCGGGCATGGACCCGGCCACCCTGCCCCGGTTCCCCATGGCCAGCCGCTACGCGGACGTCGACGGGCTGGCCGAAAAGCTGCGGACCGTGCCCTTCGACGTCACCGTGCTGTCGGACGTCGGCCCGGTGCTGACGCCGGACGCCGGCGCGCCCACGCTGCGGCTGCGCCTCGGCCCGGCGTCTGCCCGGCTCGACGCCCTCAACTGCTTCGTGACGGGTCAGGGCGCACCCCGGGTCCGCTGGCTCGACCGGGCGGCCGGCGAGGTCGAGGTCACCGCCGGCGCGGCGCTGCCGGTGGGCCGCAGCAAGTACACCTGCACGGCGCCGGCCGCCGCCGGCGGCGGGGTCTTTCACTGGTACAGCCATCTGTGGATGAAGCCGCCGGCCAAGGGCGACTGGTACCCGGACTGAGCGCCGGCGACCGGTCCGACCCGGCCGCCAGCCGCCTGTCATCCGCCCTCGGCGAACATCCTGAGCTCCCAGTCGGTCACCGTCTGCTGGAAGCGTTCGAGCTGCCAGCGCCGGTCGCTGACGAAGGCTTCGACGAAGCTTTCCCCGAGCACGTCCCGGGCGATGCGTGAGCCCTCGAACGCCTCGATGGCGGCCTCGAAGGTCAGCGGCAAGGCAGGCTCCGGCGCGGCCTCGAGGTGCCAGCCGCTGCCGCTCACCGGCGCCGGCGGCTCGCGCCGCTCGGCCAGGCCGAGCCGCCCGGCGGCGAGCACCGCGGTGAGCCCGAGGTGGGGCGACACGTCTGCGCCCGCCAGCCGCATCTCCACCCGGGCGCTGGCCGGGGCGTCCGCCAGCACCCGATGGGCCACGGTCTTGTTGTCGATGCCCCAGGTGTTGTTCAGCGGCGTGAACAGGCCCGGCGCGAACCGCCGGTAGGAGTTCAGGTTCGGCGCCAGCAGCAGCATCAGCTCCGGCAGATACGCCTGCAGCCCGCCGACGAACCAGCGCAGCTCATCGCTGACGCCGTGGCGCCCGTCCGGATCGTGAAACACCGGACGCCCGCTGTCCCGGTCGCGCAGCGACACGTTGAAGTGCGCCCCGCAGCCCTGGTGCTGAGGATGCCAGCGGGCCATGAACGACATCATGAAGCCGTGGCGCCGGGCCAGCAGCTTGGCGACGTTCTTGTAGAGCGCGGCGTTGTCGGCGATGCGCACGCCGGTGGTGGGCCGCAGGCTGCTCTCCAGCAGGTACATGAACTCGGTGTGCTGGCACTCCAGCGGCACGTCCATGGCTTCGCAGACCCGGTTCAGCTCGTCGAGATAGGCGAGCTCCGCCGGGTCGCCCACAAGCTGATAGGGCGGCGCGTAGCCGCGCCGCAGGCGCAGCGCTTCCGCGGACTTGCCGGCCAGCGACGCCGCGGTCTCGTCCAGCGCCACCGATTCCATCTCCAGGGCGCCGACCACTTCGAGACCCAGCTCGTCCCAGCGCGCCAGCTCCGTGCTGAGCTGGCCGCGGCTGCAGTAGGCCTGGGTGGCGTCGACGAACTCGCCGATCAGCAGCAGGCCGGGGCCGCCCGGCTCCAGCGGGAAGTCCCGGCAGCTCGCAGGGTCCATGCGCAGCACGCCGTCGCCGAACTGCCGGGCCGGATCCGCCAGCGGGTGGCTGGCGACCATGTCGGTGCCCGACGGAGCCGCGGCGAGGATCGCCGCCACCAGATGGGCGCCCTCGGTCATCGACTTCTCGAGGTTCGCCACGTGATAGCGCTTGGCGATCAGATGGCCGTGGCCGTCGAACATGCCCAGGTGCACGTGTGACAGGCCGCGCTCCTCGGCCCGGTGCAGAACCGCGGCCACCTGCGCCGCATCCGGCGCCCACGTCACGACCGGCCTCCGCCGCCGGCCCCGTCGAGATCGACGTCGTCGTACAGCGGCGACGACGCCTTCATGAACCGCAGCATCATGCGGTGACTGGCCACCAGGGCGTCGCCCCGGTAGGCGAAGGAATCGAACCACAGCGATTCGGTTCTGGGACTCTCACTCAAGGCGACCACCTCCGCGGTGACACGATAACGTTCGCCGAGCAGCAGCGGCCCGGCATGGTGGGCGACCTCGATGGCGCCGAACAGTCCCACGGCCTCTCCGAGGCTGCCCTCGAGGCCCCGCATGGGCACGCCCCAGAGCAGTTCCACGGCGGTGGACGGGGTGGCCACCGGACCGCCCCAGGGCGACGCCTCGCCGTACCAGCGCAGCGGATCGCTGATGGCGCCGGCGGCGTAGCGGGCGAGCTGCTTCTCGCCGGTGAGGGTCTCGTGCCATTCGCCGAGCGACTGCCCCGCCGCGAGGCCGCGCAGGATGCGCAGCCGTTCCGGCGCCGTGGCGCGCAGGTCCCGGGTGCGCAGCGCCGAGGCGCTGTGGTCGCCGACCGACGCCGTGCCCTCGGCCACCGCCAGGTCGTCTTCGCGACGCACCCACACCCGCACGGGCTGCTGCTCGCGGGGCACCTCGCACAGCGCCTGCACCCGCTCGCCGTCGGTGGTGGCGTTCTGGAAGTACATGGACAGCGCGCCGTCCTCGAACCAGCGCTTGCCGTACTCCTCGACCAGCAGCGCGGCGCACTGATCCATGTGGATGTTGCCGGCCACGGTGCCACCGCGAAAACCCAGCCGGGTCGCCGTGCCGTCGTCGTGGATGCTGCCGGCGCCCGCGTCCGCCGACCAGTTGCGCGCCGCCCAGAACGGGCGGCTGGCGATCTCCCCTTGCGTCATCGGTCACCCTCCCCGTGGGCGCTCTCCTCCGACCGTGGCGCCCATGCTAAGCCAAAGCCGCCGCGCGAGTCTCCCGTACCCGCCCCGACCGCAACTCCGGTACCCTTGCGGATTGCCGACATTCACAACCCCACGGAAAGCCATGTTTCAACGCCTGCTGATCGCCAACCGCGGCGAGATCGCCATCCGCATCGCCGACGCGGCCGCCGGGCTCGGTATCGAGACCGTCGCCGTGCACACCGCCGACGACGCCGCCTGCCTGCACGTGGTCCGGGCCGACCGGGCGGTGCAGCTTCCGGGCACCGGCGCGGCAGGCTACCTGGATGCCGCGGCCGTGGTCGCCGCCGCCGTCGACGCCGGCTGCGACGCGGTCCATCCCGGCTACGGGTTTCTCGCCGAGCGGGCGGACTTCGCCCGCCGGGTGATCGACGCCGGCCTGACCTTCGTCGGTCCGCGCCCGGAGATCCTCGAGAGCTTCGGCCACAAGGTCACCGCCCGGTCGCTGGCGGCCGAAGCGGGCGTCGAGGTGCTGCCGGGCACCATGAGCCCCACCAGCGCGGAGGAGGCACTGGCATTCTTCGAATCCCTCCCCGCCGGCGCGGCCATGGTGATCAAGGCGGTGGCCGGCGGCGGCGGCCGGGGCATGCGCATCGTGCGCACCGCCGCCGAAGTCGCCGCGGCCCACGAGCGCTGCACCTCCGAGGCCCTGGCCGCCTTCGGCAGCGGCGAGGTCTACGTGGAGCGACTGGTGGAGCGGGCCAGGCACATCGAGGTCCAGATCGTCGGCGACCGTCACGGCGGTGTCGGCCATCTCTGGGAGCGGGAGTGCACCCTGCAGCGGCGCCACCAGAAGCTGGTGGAGCTGGCGCCCAGCGCCTCCCTGCCCGCGGACCTGCGGGGCGCCATCGTCGACGCCGCGGTGGCCCTGGCGCGCCATGCCGGCTACGACAATCTGGGCACCATGGAATTCCTGGTCGACGACGCGGCGACGGAGCCGGTTCCCCTGTTCATCGAAGCCAACGCCCGGCTGCAGGTGGAGCACACGGTGACCGAGGCCGTGACCGGCGTGGACCTCGTCCGCACGCAGCTCCGCCTCGCCGACGGCGCGACCCTGGGGGCACTCGGCCTCGCCGAACCGCCGCCCGTCCGCGGGCGCGCGGTGCAGCTCCGCGTCAACATGGAGACCATGCAGGAGGACGGCGGCACCCGGCCGGCCGGCGGCACCCTGCGACGCTTCCAGCCGCCCACCGGCGCCGGCGTGCGCGTGGACACCCTCGGCTATGCGGGCTACGCCACCAGCGGGGCCTTCGACTCGCTGCTCGCCAAGGTGATCGTGCACGAGCCCGAGCCGGATCTCGGCGCCCTGCTGCGCCGCGCCGACCGGGCGCTGGCTGCCTTCCAGATCGACGGGGTCGCCACCAACCGGCCGTTTCTGCGCGCCCTGGTGAGTCATCCGGCGGTGCGGGACGACGCCGTCTACACCCGCTTCGTCGAGGATCACGTCGGCGAGCTGGTCCGGGCCATGCCCGCCGACGCGGATGCCCTGCCCGGCGGCGAGCCCGCCGCCGCCGACGCGGCGCCGACGCTGGACACTCCGCCCGGCGTCGAGGCGGTGACGGCGCCCATGCAGGGCACGATCGTCAGCATCGGCGTGGCCCCCGGGGACGTGGTCCACGCTGGCCAGGAGGTGGCGATCATGGAAGCCATGAAGATGGAGCACGTGATCACCGCCGCCGTCGGCGGCACGGTCTCCGAGGTGCTCGCGGCGCCCGCCGAGACGCTGCGGGAAGGCCAGGCGCTGCTCACCATCGAAGCCGGCGAGGGCGCCGAGGCGGCCGCCGCCGTGACCACCGAGATGGACCTGGAACGCATCCGGCCGGACCTCCAGGAAGCCTTCGACCGGCACGCCTACGGGCTGGACGAGAACCGTCCCGACGCGGTGGAGAAGCGCCACGCCCGGGGGCACCGTACGGCCCGGGAGAACATCGAGGATCTGGTCGACCCCGGCTCGTTTCTCGAATACGGCCCGCTGATGATCGCCGCCCAGCGGCGCCGCCGTTCCGTGCAGGACTTGATGGAACGCACCAGCGGCGACGGCATGGTGGCCGGCGTCGGCACGGTCAACGGCGACCGCTTCCCGGCGGACCGGGCCCGGGTGATCGCCATGTCCTACGACTACATGGTGCTGGCCGGCACCCAGGGCCACATGAACCACCTGAAGAAGGACCGGCTGTTCGAGCTGGCCGAGCACAACCGCCTGCCGGTGGTGCTGTTCGCCGAGGGCGGCGGCGGCCGGCCCGGCGACACCGACGGCACCGGCGTCGCCGGCCTCGACTGCTATGCCTTCAACTACTTCGCGCGCCTGTCCGGGCTGGTACCGCTGGTGGGCATCACCAACGGCTACTGCTTCGCCGGCAACGCCGCCCTGCTCGGCTGCTGCGACGTGATCATCGCCACCGAGGGATCGAACATCGGCATGGGCGGCCCGGCCATGGTGGAAGGGGGCGGCCTCGGCGCGTTCAAGCCCACGGACATCGGCCCGCTGGACGTGCAGATCGACAACGGCGTGGTGGACATCGCGGTGCGGGACGAGGCCGAGGCCACCGCCGTGGCGAAGCAATACCTGAGCTACTTCCAGGGTCCGGTGGACGACTGGTCCTGCGCCGACCAGCGCATCCTGCGCCACCTGATTCCGGAGAACCGGCTGCGCGTCTACGACGTCCGCCAGGTCATCGAGCACCTCGCCGACACCGGCTCGGTGCTGGAGCTGCGTCCCCGCTACGGCGACGGCATGATCACCGTGCTGGCCCGGGTGGAGGGCCGGCCCGTCGGCATCGTCGCCAACAACCCGACCCACCTCGGCGGCGCCATCGACAGCGTCGGCGCGGACAAGGCCGCCCGCTTCATGCAGCTCTGCGACGCCTTCGACGTGCCGCTGCTGTTCCTGTGCGACACGCCCGGCTTCATGGTCGGCCCGGAGGCGGAGAAGTCCGCCCAGGTGCGGCGCTTCGCCCGCATGTTCGTCACCGGCGCCAACGTCAGCGTGCCGTTCTTCACCATCGTGCTGCGCAAAGGCTACGGGCTCGGCGCCCAGGCCATGGCCGGCGGCAGCTTCAAGGTGCCGTTCTTCATCGTCTCCTGGCCCACCGGCGAGTTCGGCGGCATGGGGCTGGAAGGCGCGGTGAAGCTCGGCTACCGCAACGAGCTCGAGGCCATCGAGGATCCGGAGGAGCGGGAGAAGACCTATCAGCAGATGGTTCAGCGCATGTACGACCGGGGCAAGGGCGTGAGCATGGCCCAGGCTTTCGAGATCGACGACGTGATCGATCCCGCCGAGTCCCGGCGCTGGATCATGATGGCGCTGGAGAGCGCGCCGGCGCCGCTGCCGCGCGCCGGCAAGAAACGCCAGCACGTGGATACCTGGTAGCCGATCCGACGGGGAGGCCGCGGGACCGGCACGCCGCAGACCCCGGCGGCCGTCCCGCGCGAGGCACGCATCGACGCGCCGCCGCCGCCGTGTTTGGATGAGCCGATGACCGAACCCGCCGGCATACCCCTCGACTTCGAACCCACCAGCGGCGGCCTGCTGCTCGTCTCGCTGGGCGCCGTGCTGGCGCTCGGGCCGTTGACCAAGCAGCTCTGCCGGCGCCTCGGCATGCCGGTGTCCGTGGGGTTCATCGTGTTCGGCCTGATCCTTGGCGCCGCGCTGCGGTTCCTCGACGGCCAGGCGGCTCCGCTGTTCGACGACACGTTCTCAGTGCTGGCGCAGCTCGGTGTCGTGGCGCTGCTGTTCCGGGTGGGTCTGCGCAGCCACACCTCCGCGCTGATCGATAAGCTGCCCGACGCCAGCCTCATCTGGATCGTCAACGTCGCCGGCACGTTCGCGGCCGGCTTCGCCGTCGCCCGCTTCGGCCTCGACTGGTCGGCGCCGACCGCCCTGGTGGTGGGGACGGCGTTCAGCGCCACCAGCCTGGCCGTGTCCATGGCGGTGTGGGACGAGCTCGGCCTCGCCGGCTCCGACACCGGCGAGACGCTGCTGGACATCGCCGAGCTGGACGACCTGTCCGCCGCCGTTCTGCTGGCCGTGCTGCTGGGCACGCTGCCGGCGCTGCTCGGCGGCAGCAGCGGCCTGTTGCTTCAGGCCGGCACGTCGCTGGCGATCGTGCTCGCCAAACTCGCCGCCTTCATCGGCGGCTGCTACCTGTTCGCCCATTTTCTCGAGCATCGCTTCACCCGCTTCAACCGGCGCATGAGCGACACCCCCGCCTCGCTCACCATCTCGATCCTCGGCGGCGGGCTGGCGATCGCCGCCGTCGCCGGCGAGCTCGGCTTCTCGGTCGCCATCGGTGCGCTGTTCGCCGGCCTGGCCTTCAGCCGCGACCCGGAGGCCGTGCGCACGGACGGCGGCTTCACCTACCTGTACGAGTTCCTCACCCCGTTCTTCTTCATTCACATCGGCATGCAGGTCGAGCCCGCCTCGATTCTCGCGAGCCTGGACGTCGGCATCCTGCTGTTTCTCGCCGCGGCGGTCTCGAAGCTGGTGTTCACGATGGCTCCGGCGCTACTGACCATGAATCGCGGCGACGCCTTCAACCTCGGCGTGAGCATGATGCCCCGGGCCGAGATCGCGCTGGTGGTCGTCTACGAGTGCCGGGCCGTGGCACCGGCGACCGTCTCCGCCGAGGTGTTCGCGGGCATGGTGATGGTGACCCTGGGCACCAGCATCCTGGCGCCGCTGATCCTGCGCCGCTCCCTGGTGCCTCCACGCTGACCACCGGCGGGGCCGTGGAAACTACGGATTCGCCGACCCGCCCCGGCGCCGCTAGAGTCTGGACATCCGGCCAATCGGAGGGCGCGACATGCCGACGATGAAGAACATCCTGGTGGTTCTCGAGAGTGCGGACGAGGCCCGCTACGTGCTCGACAAGGCCGTCGCCCTGGCGGTGGCGAACCACGCGAAGCTGCACGCGGTGCGGGTAGTCTACGAGGGCGTGGCCGATCTCAGCAGCGGCGCCGTCGAGGCTTCCACCGACCTGAAGACCTTCATTCTCGCCTCGGAGGAGTCCGAGCTGGAGGACTGGCTGGACGACGCCAGGCGCCGGGTCGCCGATCTCGACGCCGTGACGGTCTGGAATCCGCGCACCTGGGAGGGCGTACTCCATGCGGCCGAGCAGGCGGGCGCCGATCTGATCGTCCGGGCCGTCACCACCCATCACCGGTTCGGCGACGTGATCCGCACGCCGGACGACTGGCACCTGCTGCGCCATGCGAAGGCGCCGGTCATGCTGGTGAAGCCGCGGCCGTGGGTGAAGGCGCCGGTGATCCTCTGCGCCGTCGACCCCTTCGACGACGCCCACGAGCCGCTGAACGTCGCCCTGCTGCAGGAAGCCCAGGGCCTGGCTGCGGTGCTGGGCGGCGACATGATGGTGGTGGTGGCTTATCCGCTGTTCGAGCCGTGGGTCGGTCAGCTCGGCGCCACCGGGAGCTACGAGGAGATCCGCCGCAGCATCGAGGAGGACATCCGTACGCGGGTCGACGATCTCGCCCGGTCGGCCGGCGTGCGATTCGGCAACCTCTACGCCGAGGAAGGCCATGCCGCCGAGGTGCTGACGCGGGTGGCCGCGGACACCGGCGCCGAGCTGCTGGTGCTCGGCACCCACGCCCGGGACGGCGTCCAGGGGCTGCTGCTCGGCAACACGGCAGAGCGGGTGCTGCACGTCATCGACACCGACGTGGTGACCGTGCACGCGCCGTGAGCGCCGCGGCCGCCGGACGGGTGACGTCCGGTCAGCGGGAATTCAGATAGTCGGCCACCGCCTGATAGGCCGGCAGCGAGGTCGGATCGATCAGGGCATTCTGGGCCCGCGGAAACGACGCGAAGCGCACCAGCACCATCTCGGCCGTGGGATCGACGTAGATCGTCTGACCGTGCACGCCACGGGCGGCGAAGGCGCCGGCGTCGTTGTGGAACACCCACCACTGGCTGCGGTAGCTGCCGCCCGGGATGGTCGGAAAACCCGAGAACCGGTCGGGATCACCGCCGGCACGGATGTTCTCGACCACCTGCGCGGGGAACAGGCGCTGCCCGTCGATCACCCCGCCGTTCAGCATCAGCAGCCCGAGCCGGCCCAGGTCGCGCAGCCCTGCGGAGAGCCCGCCGCCAGCGAACGGCACGCCCTTGCCGTCGACCGTCTGGTAGGCGTCCTGCTCTGCGCCCATCCGCCGCCACAGGCGCTCGGAGGCAAGCTCCGTCACGGATCTGCCGGACACCCGGCTGATGATCCAGCCGAGCATGTCGGAGTTGATCGTCTTGTAGTGGAAGGCCGCGCCGTGTTCGCCCTCGGGCTCCACCAGCCGGAGGTACTCCCAGTAGCCGTCGGGCCCCCGGTAGCCCGCCGGCTTGGGCAACGGGCTCGCGGCAGCGGAGTACCGCCAGACGTCGGCATCCGGGTCTCCGTAGTCCTCCGAGAATCGGACGCCGGTGGTCATGTCCATGACCTGGCGCACCGTCGCCGTCGCGAACGCGCTGCCGCCGATCTCCGGCACGATGTCACGAACCAGGGCGGATTCGTCGAGGTCACCCTCGACCACCATGATTTCCGCCAGCAGGCCGGTGACGGACTTGGTCATCGACATGGCGGCGTGCTTGCCGTCTTCCTGGAGGCAGCCGAAGTAGCGTTCGTAGACCACGCGGCCCCTGTGAAGAATCAGCATGCCGTCGGTGTAGTTGGCATACAGCGACGCCTGGAAGCTCATGGGCTCGGCTGCACCGAGCGGCGTGAAGGTCAGGGCGTCGATTTGCCGGCCGGCCTCGACGAACTCGTCGCCCGGCAGATAAGGCAGCGGCACCGGCGCGCCGAGGCCGCGGCTGATCTGCTCCGTGGGCAGCAGCTCCCGCAGATGGCAGACCGACCAGCGCAGCCGCGGGAAACTGAAGTACACCGAGTCGGGCTGGGTGATCAGCCGGTCGGGCGGCGGCGGGAAACCCTGCATCCAGCCCATGACGCGCGGATCGGATTCCCGGGCGGACAGCGGCGGCTCGGCCGCGCGCACACCAGCCATGACCGAGCATCCGACGGCGAACACGGCTGACATGAGGATGATGCGACTTCCATACGACGACATGGCGTTGAGTCCGACCCGGCGATCCACGAAGCCTGAATATCGTGGAATCGGATCCTCATGGGAAGCGCCGGACGTTGCGGCTCGATCAGCGCTTCCGCCCCGCCGCCAGTCCCAGGTGCACCGCCAGCGCCTCCACCTGCCGACGGGACAGCGTCTCACCCTGGAGCGAGCCGCACAGGTTCGCGGCCGCCAGGTCGCCCCGCGATCGCGCGCGGAACTCGTCCAGGGCCCTGCCGCCGCCGGAAAGGAGGTCACCGAGGACGGCCGGGCTCAGCATGCCCGCCGCTTCGACCACCGGGCAGTCGATGACGTTGTGCAGCGTCGTCAGGAGCTTGGGGCCGACGATCTGGGGAACCATGCCCGCCGGGGCGTGGCGTCGGACCACCCGCTCGGCCGCGTGCCGGTAGAACGCCAGGAAGGGATTCCCCGTCCGGAACTGCAGGAAGGCGTTGTGCACCTTCACGTACGACCGCAGCCGGCCGCGACCGTCCTCCTGGACCCAGACTTCCCGGCCCAGCGCGTAGTCGTCCGGCGCGAGGTGCAGCCCGTCCGGGTCGAACACCAGCATGTCCGCGTCCATCCACACCGCACACCGATAGCCTTCCACCAGGGCAGCCTGCAGGGCGGCCAGCCGGGCCAGATCGGACGCGACCACGCGCTGGGCGGCGGTCTTGCGCAGGAGGTCTTCGTCCAGCCGCTCGAAGATCGAGTCGTCCTCGAACCGGTAGTCGAATCCGCGGCTCGCCGCCCAGCCGCGCACGGAAGCCAGGCACGGCTCGAGCCAGTCGAACGGCAGCGGCAGGCGGTGGGATTGAATGACGACGGTGTCGGACCGGCGCGCCGTCGGCTCGCTCAC
>MDTG01364379.1_pt1 | contig 12385 bp, 8 predicted proteins | sample 811421 | NCBI WGS metagenome assembly MDTG01 (sample SAMN05326645, study PRJNA326480) | marine metagenome | isolation source: seawater | place: Pacific Ocean: South East | collected 2011
GTTTGGTCGATCTTACGGCCACGTGTAAGCAATTTGAGTTTTTCATAAGGTTTCGAAATTCCATGGCGACGCATAATCATCTGAACTGGTTCAGCAAGCACCTCCCAATTTGCATTTAAATCTGCTGAGAGCCGCGTAATATCCAGTTCTAATTTACTAAGGCCCCTAATGATTGATTGATATGAAATAGTCGAGTATCCCAGGCCAACACCAATGTTCCTAAGGACTGTCGAATCGGAAAGGTCCCGTTGCATTCGAGATATCGGTAATTTGGATGCTAGATGCTTTAAAATAGCGTTAGCAAGACCCAAATTACCTTCTGCATTTTCGAAATCGATTGGATTCACTTTGTGCGGCATTGTTGACGAACCAATTTCGTCAGCTGCAATTTTTTGCTTAAAATATCCTAGGCTTATATACCCCCAAATATCTTGGCAAAAATCTATTAATATTGTGTTTGCGCGCGCCAGTGAGTCAAACAATTCCGCCATGTAGTCGTGTGGTTCGATTTGAGTTGTATGTAGGTTAGACTTCAAGCCTAAGCCGCGGATAAACTTATCTGCCTCATTCTCCCAATTAATCTCCGGGTACGTTGCAATGTGAGCATTGTAGTTACCTACAGCACCATTCATTTTGCCGAGAAGTATGATCGAATTGATACGCGATATCTGGACGTTTAGGCGATAAGCAACATTAGCTATCTCCTTGCCCATTGTCGTCGGTGAGGCAGGTTGGCCATGTGTTCGAGATAGCATAGGTGTGCCGGCATACTGCTCTGCTAAAGTTAGCAAGTTATTAGTTATGTCTTGGAGCTCCGGGATGACTATAATTTCTCTCGCATCCTTCAAAAGGAGGGCATACGCAAGATTATTGATATCCTCAGACGTGCAGCAAAAGTGAATAAACTCTGAGATATCCTTTTGATCAGTAACCGATTCTAAAAATTCTTTTATAAAATATTCGACGGCTTTAACATCATGATAAGTAGTGCTCTCTATTTCTTTAATTTTTTCAGCATCTTTTAATAAAAAGTTTTTTATGAAACGTTTTAATTTACCCTGGTTCCTCTTTGAAACTCCTCTCAACTCAGATATTGATTCAATCTTTCCGAGATGTAAAAACCACAGGACCTCTATTTTAACCCTGTAACGCATCAAAGCGAATTCACTACATATTTCTCGAAGGTGTTTTGTTTTATTCGCATAACGACCGTCTAAAGGCGTGACAGCGGACAGTGGAGACAATTTTATTTTCATATGAATTCCGCTCAGTATGGTAATCAATTGAAATGATAGGTAATCGACAGTGACTTTACAAAAGTTCGTGGTTTGCCACATAGCTCTCGGTAGCATGTATGGGTGCACTTACCATGTTAACCAGACACCTCACTAATAATGCCTCCACCCAAGCAACGCTGTCCCTCATAAAAAACAACTGATTGTCCAGGAGTCAGAGCCCGTTGGGGTTGATCAAAAAATACTACGCAAGATTCGTCATCAGCAAGATTGACACGACAATTTTGGTCAGCTTGTCGGTATCGGCTTTTCGCGTTACATCTAAACGAGGATTGAGAGGGAATACCATTAATCCAATGGAGGTCGTCAGCCCTCAAATAATATGAATACAACCGCGGATGATGGCTACCCTGACCAACAATCAAGGTATTTGTTTCAACAATTTTCTCTAATGTATACCATGCGCCACAGCCAGCATTTCTGAGCCCCCCTATCCCAAGACCTTGTCGTTGTCCCAGCGTGAAATACATCAGACCCTGATGCTCTCCTACTTTCTCCCCCTCATCAGTCACGATAGGGCCTGTTTTGTTAGGGAAGTATTTAGACAAAAAATCTCGGAACCTTCGTTCTCCTATAAAACAGATACCAGTGCTATCTTTTTTCTTAGCGTTATCGAAGTCGTTGTCCTCAGCAATTTGCCTAACCTCCTTTTTGGTAAGTGCCCCCAGGGGGAAAATAGCTTTCGAAAGAGCAGATTCTGGGACTGCGTAAAGGAAGTAGCTCTGATCTTTATCCGAGTCTATCCCTTTAAGCAAGCTACTCTGCCCATTTTCTGAAGCACGCCGAGAGTAGTGTCCGGTTGCAATATAATCAGCGCCCAGACTCTGAGCATGCTCAAGAAACACTTTAAACTTAATCTCCTTATTGCAAAGGATATCGGGATTTGGCGTACGTCCCTCTGCATATTCACTCAAAAATGCGGAAAAAACACTGTCCCAATATTCTGCAGCAAAATTAGCAACACTCAGATTAATATTAATTCGATCACAAATTCTCCTCGCATCATTGAGATCTTGATTGGCAGTGCAGAAGTCCGTGCCATCATCTTCTTCCCAATTTTTCATAAAAAGACCCTCTACGTCGTAGCCCTGTCTCTTCAATAACAAAGCCGCAACTGATGAGTCCACTCCACCCGACATACCTATGATGACTTTTGCCATAACTACTCAACACTCCGATATTTCTAGCACCTCTTGTGGCATTATAAGTGGTTCATAAACAGTTCCAAAGGAAATATCGTGTTTTGCCTTTGTCTTTTGATCGCCATTAAAACCATTGGATTGCGTAGCAATCTTTGGCGAGCCTCTATTTCCTCAAAAGATAGCCACATTACTCGGACAATATCGCTGTCGATCTTAGCTTTTAAATCTTGCTGAATTGGTTTCGCACTAAAGTTTGCCCTATAATATGTTACTCCAGTTTCCATTATGAAATGTTGCGAGAAGCCCAAAAACCCGTCAGGTTTGACGTGCCAGCCAGTTTCTTCATATGTTTCTCTAATGGCTGCTTGGAGCATATCCTCTCCGGCCTCAACATGGCCAGCTGGTTGATTTATCACAGTATTTCCAGCGTCGATCTCTTCAACCATGAGGTAGCATTCATTTCTCTCAACCACAGTTGCAACGGTCAAGCGTACTCTACTACGAATCATATATTTCGCCTGTTTTAATCAGCATATGTCGAGTAAGCTGGTAAATATGTCTTTGTGACTTCCTAAGTTCCCGAAGCAATGTGCCGCAAGTTGTAAGAGCCTGGTGCCGTTCAGTTGAACTCGAGAGTTGTTAGTCTGATGATTACGGTCATTCTCCTCACTCGACAGTTGCAGCTATAACCAATTGTAATATCAATCCAAGAAAATGAAGGTGACGCTCTAATTCTAACAGACATCATTCTACCCATAAACTAGGGGGGTCGAGTATGTGGATTGAAATTATTTCTGTGTGACCATCCTTTAAAACTTTCTTTAAATTCAATCTTTCAATTACCATACGAACGATTTAGCCTACAACCCCAATGCAGCAAGTATGTAGCAATGCGAATCAAGATTCTAAAACCTATCTAACATCTTTTAATAGTTAGTGAGCAATACTAATTTCTGGTAATTTAAGGGCAGGTGACTACCGAGTATCCATTTGGACTAGTCATGCAATTTGCCAGAGAAGCTCGACTCTGATATTTACATAATTAATATGGAACACTGGTAAGCTTAAAAAAAGCATTAAACAATTTCTATCCTGTGCTCTGACCAAAAGTTTTTGCTTCACTTCAGTGCTTTCTCTAAAAGAAAACGTGTTACCATATCGGATGTTTATAAAGAAATTACTGCATAATGATTAGCAAATAGGAGAAGTATGGCTTACAAAAAAATACGTGTTCCAGATTCAGGAGAAATAATAAGTGTCAACAATGACTTATCACTAAATGTGCCCTCTAAACCTATCATTCCTTACATTGAAGGGGACGGAATAGGTAGTGATATCACGCCGGTTATGATAAAGGTCATCAATGCCGCCGTCCTCAAGGCCTATGTGGGCGAAAAGTGTATATCATGGATGGAGGTATATTGTGGTGAAAAAGCTGCAGAGTTGTATGAGGGTGATTGGTTTCCAAGAGAAACTTTGGAAGTTTTAAAGGAATTTTGTGTTTCAATAAAAGGACCCCTCACAACGCCGGTTGGCGGCGGCTTCAGATCCCTTAATGTTGCGCTGCGCCAAGAATTGGACCTTTACGTCTGTCAAAGGCCGGTGCGTTGGTTTTCAGGTGTTCCATCTCCGGTGAAAGAGCCTAACAAAGTCGATATGTGTATTTTTCGCGAAAACTCGGAAGATATCTATGCTGGAGTCGAATGGAGTGCTGGAAGTAGTGGCGCAGAAAAAATTATACGCTTTCTCAAAGATGAGATGAATGTAAATAAAATCCGTTTTGAAAATAATTGTGGAATCGGAATCAAACCAGTGTCTGAAGAGGGTTCCAAGCGGCTGATAAGCAGAGCGATCCAGTATGCCATAGATCAAAACAAGCCTTCCGTAACCTTAGTGCACAAGGGAAATATTATGAAATTTACTGAGGGAGCATTCTGCGATTGGGGTTATGAGCTTTCGCGAAACGAGTTCGGCGGTGGCCCATTAGACGGCGGTCCTTGGCACACCGTACAAAACCCTAATACAGGGACGGATATTGTAATAAAGGACGTCATAGCGGATGCAATGCTACAGCAAATTATTCTGCGGCCAAGTGAGTATAGTGTTATTGCAACGATGAATCTAAACGGCGATTACATTTCTGATGCGTTGGCAGCACAGGTTGGTGGTATTGGTATTGCTCCAGGAGCGAACCTGTCAGATAAAATCGCAATTTTTGAAGCCACTCACGGCACTGCTCCAAAGTATGCTGGATTGGATAAGGTAAATCCAGGTTCGCTAATACTTTCGGCAGAAATGATGTTACGGCATCTTGGCTGGAACTTGGCAGCGGATCTTGTTATAAAAGGGATAGAGGGTGCTATATCGAGAAAGAAAGTCACCTATGATTTCGAGAGACTAATGGAGAACGCCGAATTATTGTCATGTTCACAATTCGGGGATGCAATTATAGAGCACATGTGATGTTACAAATTATTAACTCCTCAATCGGTAATACGTTGTTTTGGTCAGTAACCGAGTGATTCTCTATAAATCTGATGCTTCAACAATAGAGCTTGATGGTGAAAGAAATGTTCATTAATTATTTTGTTGTCTTTGGTCTATAATCTCCACACAGCGCGTAATTACAGTTAATTTTTGAATTATAAATTTTGTTCGGGAGTGTTAGCATGGGAGACGGCCCCGCGTTACCAAATATGGATAGAGACTCATCCACTATTGTAGAGGAAGCGCCGCCCGAGCTGCGCAAACCAAAAATGTACCAGGTGGTACTTTTGAATGATGATTATACACCTATGGAATTCGTGGTTGAGCTGATAGAAAAATTTTTTAATAAAAGCCGAGACGTCGCAACACGCATTATGCTACTAGTACACACGGAGGGACGGGGCGTTTGCGGTGTCTACACTCAGGATATCGCTGAAACGAAAGCGGCGCTTGTGAGCAAGTATGCTCGGCAATATGAACATCCGTTACTGTGCGAAGCGGAGCCCTGCAGTGATGAATAAAGGTCTTTTTTATGCTGAGTAGAGAGTTGGAAGTCACTTTAAATCTGGCTTTTAAATCCGCACGTGAACACCGTCATGAGTTTATGACGGTTGAGCACTTGCTGCTCGCCTTGTTGGATGACGTATCCGCTACCGGGGTTTTGAGAGCATGCGGTGCCGACCTCTCAGTATTGAGGCGTGACTTAGCTGAGTTCATTGAATCCACAATACCAATAATTCCAGAAAATGATAAGAAACATGAGACCCGACCCACTCATGGGTTCCAGCGAGTCTTGCAGCGCGCGGTGTTTCAGGTGAATGCCTCTAACGATAAAGAAGTCGTGGGAGCGAACGTGGTCGTTGCGATCTATAGCGAGCAGGAAAGCCAAGCAGTCTATTTTCTTCGCTTACAAAATATTGCACGTATCGATTTGGTAAATTACATTTCCCACGGCATATCAAAGTATGCTGATCACCCTGACACATCAAAGCGTGAGTCCTCACATGAAGAAATGGCCCAAAAGGGTGGCGAACAAGATGAAAATACTAGCATGCTGTACCAGTTTGCCACAAATCTCAATGATCAAGCTCAACAGGGTTTGATAGACCCACTGATAGGTCGCACAAAAGAGGTTGAGAGAGTAAGTCAAGTGCTCATTCGCAGGCGAAAAAATAACCCTTTACTTGTGGGGGATGCAGGTGTTGGTAAGACCGCGATTGCAGAGGGATTGGCGCAACTTGTCGAGGATGGTGATGTAGCCGAGCCGATGAAGGGAAGCACCATTTTCTCCCTTGATATGGGGTCTCTCTTAGCAGGAACAAAATATCGGGGTGATTTTGAAAAGCGTCTCAAAGGTATAATTGCTGAATTGAAAAAAATTGACAAGTGCATATTGTTCATTGACGAGATTCATACCATTATAGGTGCCGGAGCGGCTTCCGGTGGAGTAATGGACGCTTCGAATCTTCTAAAGCCGCTTTTGTCCTCCGGTCAGCTTCGATGCATCGGATCAACCACCTATGAAGAATATCGAGGAGTGTTCGAAAAGGATCATGCTCTTTCGCGTCGATTTCAAAAGATAGACGTGGCAGAGCCCAGTGTCGATGATACATACAAGATATTAAAAGGACTTAAATCACGCTTCGAGGAGCATCATGGACTGAAATTTACTGACTCGGCATTACAATCAGCAGCGTCTTTAGCTGATAAGCACATAAACGATCGTTATCTGCCTGACAAAGCTATAGACGTAATCGATGAAGCAGGAGCTTTTCAGCGACTCCAGGTGGCAAGCAAACGGAAAAAAACTGTTTCAGTTGGAGATATCGAACTCGTGGTTTCGAAAATTGCCAGAATTCCAGCGAAAACCGTATCTAATTCAGATAAAGATCAATTAAAGAGTCTCTCTGAGAAACTCAAATTGGTTGTATTCGGTCAAGATCCCGCAATTGATGTTTTGGCAACTGCAATCAAACTATCGAGAGCTGGGCTTCGTGAAGGTGATAAGCCCATCGGTAGTTTTCTTTTTTCCGGTCCAACTGGTGTCGGAAAAACTGAGGTTTGTAAACAAATTGCTAAAATACTTGGCGTTGAACTAATCCGTTTTGACATGTCGGAGTACATGGAGCGTCACACCGTCTCACGCTTAATAGGAGCGCCACCGGGCTATGTAGGTTTTGATCAAGGGGGATTGCTCACCGAGGCAGTTAGTAAGCAACCTCATAGTGTTGTTCTTCTTGACGAAGTTGAGAAGGCTCACCCAGACGTTTTTAATTTATTGCTTCAGGTGATGGATCATGGTGCGCTCACCGACAACAATGGGAGAAAGGCTGATTTTAGAAACGTCATTTTAATAATGACCTCAAATGCTGGCGCGGAACAAATGAGTCGTGCATCGATTGGGTTCACCGAGCAAGATCACCATAGCGATGGTTTAGAGGTAATAAAAAAGTCATTTTCTCCAGAGTTCCGAAACCGACTTGATCATATAGTGCAGTTTGATCCATTATCGATGGATGTAATCCTAACAGTGGTCGACAAATTTCTGATTCAAGTTCAGACAAAATTGGATGATAAAAAAGTATTCCTCACTGTTGACCAACAAGCACGAAAGTGGCTTGCAAATCATGGTTATGACCGAAGAATGGGCGCAAGGCCAATGGAAAGACTGATTCAAGAAAAAATTAAAAAGCCCGTTGCTGAGGAGTTGCTGTTCGGAGTGTTGAGCCGTGGTGGAGGTACGATTAACGTAACTGTTGTCAATGATGAGTTGTGTGTGTCTTGCGAGGAATAAAACTGTGTCTATGTTGGGTGCGGCTGCATGATATCATTTTATTAGAAACCACATGTTGTGGAGTTATGTAATAAGGAGGGTTTGGACCGCAAGCTTAGCGCTCCCTAAATGTAATGCGACCTTTTGTAAGATCATACGGAGTCATCTCAACCTTCACTTTGTCACCTGTAAGAATCCGAATGTAGTGCTTCCTCATCTTGCCGGATATATGCGCAATAATAGTATGACCATTTTCGAGTTTAACCCTGAAAGTTGTGTTAGGTAAGGTGTCTACAACCTCACCATCAAGTTCTATGTTTTCTTCTTTTGCCATAATGCTTTTGGTGATCCTTTGTAAAAAAACGAGCGCAGTGTGCCTTAAAATAATCAATTTAGCAAAATGTATTACATTAATTTGAAAAGACCATCATCTTATACCAACCAGCTACAGTATACCCCGTTAGTATCGACCATATTTACAAAAAGAAGCTTTCGCAAATTACATAACAATCTTTGTGGGCGTCTCCCATTTAACACAAAGATCCTCGCTCGAACTTAAAATATTTAAGAAAGCATCCCGTGAAACTATCTCTGCTCCTAATCTTAATAGATGATTAGTCTGTATTTGGCAATCTATTAGCGCAAAACTGTCCAATCTTAGCTGGCGGCACAATACATACAATGCCAATTTTGAAGCGTTTGGTGTTTTGCTGAACATTGACTCGCCACTAAATATTCCATTTATTGCTACTCCATATAATCCGCCAACTAAATACCCTTTACTCCAGACCTCTACCGAATGTGCAAAACCTAGCTTGTGTAACCTGTTATAAGCTTCATGCATGTCATTCGTTATCCAAGTTCCTCCCTCTTGATTTTTCCGAGGCGCAGAACAACCCTTCAAAACTTCCGAAAAAGCTTTGTTAAAGGTAAGAGTATGAACATTTTTTTTTATTAGTTTACGAAGACTTTTCGAGACATGAAATTTTTCCAATCGAAGGATGCATCTTACAGACGGAGACCACCACATTATCGGATCGCCGTCTTGGTACCAAGGAAAAATTCCTTTTCTGTAAGCGTCCATGAGTGTTGTCGGCAAGAGGTTTCCTCCAAACGCAATTAATCCGTCAGGATCATTGAGAGCATGATAAGAGTCGGGAAAGACTGGATAATTTTTATCTAAATAGAGGAGAGCCATAAAAATCTATTTGTCTAGAAATTTTTCTGCATCCAGAGCAGCCATACATCCGCTACCAGCAGAGGTGATTGCCTGCCTGTAAACATGATCGGCAACATCGCCAGCGGCAAATACTCCGCTGACCGAAGTCTCCGTAGCATTACCATTGTTACCCCCAACCAGTTGAATATATCCATTATTCATTTCGAGCTGATCTCTGAATATTTCTGTGTTTGGCTTATGTCCCACAGCTATGAATACACCTGCCAAGTTTATTTCTTTTCTTACCTCACTTTGCACATCAATAATAGAAATACCAATAACTCCATTATCGTCTCCTAAAATCTCCTCCAACGTATGACTCCAATATATTTTCACATTTCCATCCTCCACTTTTTGAAAAAGTTTTTCTTGAAGCATTTTTTCTGCTCGGAGTTTATCTCTTCGATGAATTAATAACACCTCAGAACAGATATTCGACAAATAAAGGGCCTCCTCAACGGCGGTGTTTCCTCCACCTACTACCGCCACCTTTTGGTTTCTATAAAAAAATCCATCACATGTAGCGCAAGCCGAAACTCCCTTACCCATAAAGGCCTCTTCCGATGGCAGTCCGAGGTATTGTGCCGATGCACCTGTTGCTATGATTAAAGCATCGGAAGTATAAATATCTGTACCAAATAATGTGAAAGGCCTTTGAGATAAGTCTACTGATTCAATGTGATCGTACACAACTTTCGTATGAAATCGCTCAGCATGTTTTTGCATCCGTTGCATAAGAGCTGGACCTTGAAGATCAGAAACATCACCAGGCCAATTATCAACATCGGTAGTAGTTGTAAGTTGTCCTCCTAATTGTATACCTGTTATGAGAACTGGGCGAAGATTAGCTCTCGCCGCATAAACGGCTGCTGTCCAACCTGCCGGTCCTGAACCTAAAATGATGAGGGGATGATGGTTTTTCATGTAAATTCCAAGTGCATGTTAAAAGATAAATTGAATCGATCTTCGATTACTCAATTCATAAAGGAATGCTATTATTATCATAATGAGCAGTTAAATAGACCAACCACATGACTGTGAGCATGTAATGTAGACGGATTGTCTCCGTGCCACTTTTAATGCAAGTTATGTGAAATAATATACAGATTATAAGTCTACCAGGAGTAATCCTTTGCAAAGTAAGCGTGAATCCAAGTTAGAGAATAACACAGAAATCTCGTTTTATGATTCCCGTGTAAGACGAATATTTTCTGAGGGTGCACTCATTGGTTTAATTTTATTATGCGCAGTAATTTTTGTTTCTCTTATTACTTACTCACCAGAGGATCCGAGTTGGACGACCACAGGTTCGGCAGAGAGTGCAATGAATGCCATTGGACCAGTAGGAGCACACGTGGCGGATGCATTTTATAATCTCTTTGGAATAATTGCATTTTTATTTCCCGCAGCTTTGGCGCTGAGAGCCGCAGAAAAATTGCGACAATATTTTAAGTTAAAAAATAATTCTTTCAGTTTTGAGTCCTTTTTTCTGACGCTACTCGGTTTCATTCTGATAATGCTAAGTGCGACAGCTTTAGCCCATCTGTTACTCGCTAGCCTTGAAGTTGAATTCGATCGAGTTGGCGGAATTACTGGCGAAATTTTTGGTAATGCTTTAACTAAAGCTTTTAATGAGACTGGAAGTATTCTAATTTTAATTGCTTTATTTCTTTTTGGGATCAGCGTTTTTGGAGATGTTTCTTGGTTTTCCATAGTTTCTAAATCGTATTTCGTAATTTTACAAATTACTAAAGAAGCCATGTATTTTATGAATGAGCGGAAAATTAAGTGGGAGGAAATAAAAGAAACTAAAAAGAAATTAGAGGCTCGAAGAACCAGAGTAACCGAAAAAACGATTAAAAAAGCCGGGAGAACACCACCTGTAATAGAGTTACCCACAACAAACACAAAGCACAGTAATCGTTTAGAACGCGAGAGACAAGGGACTCTTTTTAATCATGACGAGGAGGTGGAACTTATACCGGCACTGAGCCTCTTAGATCCAGCTGAAGTTACTACTAATAGAGGTTATTCTGCTGACTCTCTTGGACACTATTCGAGACTCCTAGAAAACAAACTCCAAGATTTTGGCATTAGTGTGGATGTTGTTTCAGTACTTCCCGGACCTGTCATTACGCGTTTTGAGATTCAGCCAGCAGCAGGAGTCAAGGTGAGCAGAATAACCGCACTGGCTAAGGATCTAGCGCGATCAATGGCAGTTCCGAGCGTACGTGTGGTGGAAGTCATTTCCGGAAAATCGGTCGTTGGGATCGAAATACCTAACGATGCTAGATTAATGGTTCGTTTGAGTGAAGTGTTGTTAAGTGAAGTTTATGAAGTTGCCTCATCACCATTGACACTTGCTTTGGGCCATGACATTGCGGGATCTCCTGTTATTGCAGATTTAACCAAAATGCCACATCTATTAGTTGCTGGCACAACCGGGTCTGGGAAATCCGTTGGAATCAATGCAATGCTATTAAGCCTATTATTTAAGTCATCAGCAGAACAGGTAAAACTCATACTAGTTGACCCAAAAATGTTGGAACTTTCCGTTTATGATGGTATCCCTCATCTTTTAACGCCTGTTATCACCGATATGAAAGATGCATCGGTTGGTTTGAGATGGTGTGTCGGCGAAATGGAACGTCGTTATCAGTTAATGTCCTCTCTGGGAGTCAGGAACATTGCAGGCTTTAATAGAAAAATTGAAGAAGCGAAGAGGAATAATCTAACTATTCCGGATCCTCTCTGGGTTTTAGATCACGAGCAAGAGATCGAGCATGATAATTATGATTTACAAGAGCCACCCGCTTTAGATCGTCTCCCATATATCGTTGTTGTTATCGACGAGTTCGCTGATATGATGATGATTGTTGGTAAAAAAGTTGAGCAGTTAATAGCTCGCATATCTCAGAAAGCAAGGGCGGCAGGCATTCACCTCATTTTAGCAACTCAACGCCCGTCTGTTGATGTCATTACTGGTCTGATCAAGGCTAATGTGCCATCAAGAATCGCCTTCCAAGTATCTTCAAAAATTGATTCGCGAACAATCCTTGATCAGGCAGGTGCAGAACAACTCCTTGGCCATGGCGATATGCTATATCTAGCTCCAGGAAAAAATCTTCCCGAACGAGTTCATGGTGCGTTTGTTGATGACTCTGAGGTCCACAGAGTGGTGGGTGAGCTGAAACGAAGGGGCAGGCCAAGTTATGTGTCAAAGATCACTGATGAGACAGAGGTGCTCGATATTGCAGTACCCGGGTTTACTTCAGTTGAGAATACTGATCAAGAAGAAAAAGTTGATCCACTGTATGAGGAGGCCGTTTCATTCGTTGTAGATTCACAGAAGGTTTCAATCTCTTCAGTTCAACGTAAGCTCCGTATTGGCTACAATCGATCAGCAAGATTGGTGGAAAGAATGGAAGAATGCGGTATTATTAGTCCGATGAGTCCTAACGGAACACGA
>MDTG01377016.1_pt1 | contig 12385 bp, 8 predicted proteins | sample 811421 | NCBI WGS metagenome assembly MDTG01 (sample SAMN05326645, study PRJNA326480) | marine metagenome | isolation source: seawater | place: Pacific Ocean: South East | collected 2011
AAATCCTTGTATATTAAACTTATTGATTCCAGGATGTTCCCAACTTAACTTAACATAACTGACATCATATCTGGTTTCATTATTATTTGAATCATATGATATTGTTGTAAAATTTCTAGGTAAGTGTTCAGGAATACTTGATAAAGTTTTTTGATTAGACCATTTACTAAACAATATAACAGAACTTCCATATGCACTTCTAACTCTAATATTATATTGTCCAGGATAATAACTGGTTCCATCAATATCTTTATAAAAATTAGAATTAACATTAAAATTATAACTAACATCCGTTCTATTAGTTGTTATATTTGACATTGATAAATCATAATATGAAGGACTAGATGGTATATAAGTAGGATTCCAACTAATATCTAATACATTTGTTCCTGTATAATAATTTACACCATCTAGCACTGGAGGTTCTTGATAATTATAATATAGTAACACATTATCAATATATGGTAATGCTTGAATTGAACTAGACGAACCAAAACATCCAGAATAATCAGTTACAAGAGTATTATTTGTATAGGTAGCCTTTATTTGTATATTATAACTTGCATCTGATAATAAATGATTATTAGATATTGGTAATGTTACTTTTCTTTCTTTTCCAGAACTATTGTTTTGTCCTTTATAAGGATCAACATAAAAAAAGGAGTTTGGATAATCTATAGTTCCATTATCTTGAATTTCTGTCCATGATATATCCCAAACTACATCTGTATTGCTACTTATATCAGATGATATAGTCCAAGTAATATTCATACTAGCATCATCAACTGTATAATTTGTTTGAGAGTTAATAGGATATCCACTATCGACTAGTTGTGAAATACTAGATTCCCCTTGTTTATCTTTTACTAATGAATAACTAGTTACACTATACATATAATATGTATTTAATGATAAATCTGTATCTACTATTTTAACAGAAGTAATCTCTGGTAAATTATTTGTTTCTGTTGTTGGGTCATATGGACCTGTAATTTGCACACCAGATAAATCCCCATACGCCCCATCTAAAACACCGGATATATCCTCATAAAAATTTGAAAAACTAAGGTCAGTTATCCAATTATTAGATGCATCTAAATATTTTTTTTCTATATCATAAGAATATACAGTTTGAACATTTGTAACTCCTGCAAAAGATTCAAAAGTAGGAGTCCATGTTATCACATTTTCAAAAAAACTATGTTCTATATTTAAATTTTGAATATTGGGTTGTGGAGAAGGTATCTCAATGAAATTTGTAATATTTGAGTACCAACCAAAACCATAATCATTTGATAATCTTACCCTAAATTCGTATTTTGCTCCAGCTTGCAACTGAGGAATAATTAATTCATAATCTTGGATTGGAACGGATACTGCTTCCCATTGAGATAAAGGATTACTAGGATTTTTTATCTGCTCAAAGTTAGAATAGATGCCTAATTCACTAAAATTAAGTCTATTCTTATATTGTACGGGTTCATATATTAGAGATTCATTTACTTTATATTTTATTGTCAATTGTACACCATATAAATTTGTAGGTGGTTGGAGTACAGTCAAAAAAGCTTGAAACGGAACCTTTCCTAATTTATAAAATCCAGAATATTGATTAGTATCGACTATTTGTGGAATATACGGAAAATTAATTATAGAATAACTACAATCATATTCTGTAAAAGAATCCCATGAATTAAAATATGTATGCGAATACTCATTTAAAGATGGATCAACTACTGAAAAATCTATTTTTTGCCAATTATCATGCAATTCACTATCTTTCAAATATAAGGTTGCTTCTTTATTATTATTTAAACCTATCGAATTAACATCAACATCTCCAGGTGAAATGAATCGAAAGTCCAAAATTTTTGTCTATATTCATATTTGTCTTTTGTAGATAAAACATCATCAATATAAGTTTTTATTGTATTACCTGATTCTCGCCATAATACAGGTCTTCCATTATTATTTGGAACTTTAACATTCCAAAACTCTTTATAATTATTCAAACTAGGATCCCAAGTAGTTGTTTTTAATCCGTATGTATTCAATGGAGTAAATGATAAATCGTAATCGCTATTATTATATGCAAGTGTTAATCCGGGAATTCCATTCCAAGGTTCGGTAGATGTTTGTATATACATACCAGAATTATCATAAACATAATTACCCGATCCATTTTTCTTTTTATTTTTTTCAATATAAGCACCAAGGGTTCCTCTTACATTACCTGAACCATCTTGACCTACCAAATCGACTCTATTCACAGATAATTTTTTTTCCCAATTTGCTCCACCATCTTTTGTAGTATAAACATAACTATCTGTTGTAACTATTCCATAATCTAATCCCGCTGTATTTGTATCATCATTACCTCCAAATTCAAATCTATTAAATGATTCTAATTTGAGGATTGATGCATTATTACTTGGGTCACTTAGTATCGAATTTGTAACAATATTATATGAAACATCAAAAGTGTTATTTGAAAAATCAACATAATTACCTCTAATAACCAAATCTTTATATGCAGGGATTTCTCCTGGATAGTTAAAATAATTTGAAAATGTTGTAGTTGCAGGAACTGTAAATAAAAAACTTCCAAAAAACCCGCTCGTAATTGTTCCTGAGCCAATAACAGTATTTGTTATTGTGTCTCTAAAAATAAGACCAGGACCCTGCCATGCGTCACCATAACAGTCCACCAAATTTACAGAATAATTTCCAGCAGGAAGCCATAGAGTTCTATCGTATGGGCAACCAGGCCCGCCATTGGGCCAATTACCTTGACTTGGCGAGTTGGAAAAGTAAGGACTCCATGATGCACCTGTATATATCAAACTATTATTATTAGAATCAAACAACTGCCACCATGCCTCTGATTCATAATAAGATAAGGCACAAGTAATCCTAACAGAGGTGCCAACATTTGTATCACCTGAACCATTATATTTACTAGTTCCGAGCCATATATGAAAATCATTTGATGATGAATCTGTGCCAATAATATTTTGATTTGGATATGTATCAACAACTTTTATACAATTAAAATTAGGTCTTATTCCACTTGTTGGAGCATGTTCATAAAAACCACCCACAACAGGATTATTATTACTAGAAGTGGATCCAGCAGTACCTGATTCCAAACTTCCAAATGGTATGTTTGAAAATGGAACTGAATGCCAAATAGTACCTAATGTTGTTCCACCAACTGTATTCCCGTTATAATTATTAGAGTAATATAATTTATAATTTTCTCCACAAATAAATACCCATTTACCTCCACTTGGGTCAATGTATGTGTTTATATCTAACAAAGCTTTACCTGTTACACCTAATGTAAAACTATCTTGTTTGTTCCAAGTAAAACCTCCATTATTAGATGCCCAAATAGATGGAACTATATCATCATAACCACTCCCATTTGTAGTATAACCAATTGCCCACAATTCATAATATCCATTATTCTTTTGTTTAAATCTATCATATGTTATAATATATTGTCCAGGATTTGTTGATTGTGAAACATTTTGGTCATATATTCTTTGTAAATAATAAATATCATTCAGTAAAACTTCTTTGATGTCCGATTGTCCACTAATATCTCCTATATTTAAACTATTTATTGCATTGACAACTTGATATGTATTAGCACTTGGTTCTATAACTAAACCTTCATTTCCTGAATTATCAAAAAAACTAGAAAAAGGGGAAGACGAACAATCTATTAAAATCTCTCCATTTCTAGATAAATCAAACATAGGAATATTAGAAATATCTGTGGCATATACACTAACTTTATTTATTTCACCATTCCATGGATTACTTGATGTTGTATGATTATCTGTTCCAATTGATATAAATCCATCTGTAATATTAAACCCTCCATTAGTAAATAAACTATATCTACACCATTTTTTATTACTAGGATCTGTGTCATCATCCATATTTTTAATACGCATATCCAAAAAATAATTAGTTTTATTATAGTAAAATTCAAACCTATATAATTTATTTTTCTCTATGTTTGGTTGTGTAGATTCTGTTAATAATGTATCTCCATTATACCATTTGGTTGTTGGGGGGACAGAAGCGGAAGGGTCATATGCAGTATGTAAATATTCTTTAGGAGACGAATTTTGGTCACCTTTTATACCCATAAAAATAGCCCCACTAATATCACCTGTAAATCTTGGACTATATGTTTCCCATCCGCATATAAAACCACCAGTTGCTTGTGACCCAAGACAAAATAGTGTATTTGTTGCAACATTAATGTTTGTTAATTTTGCTTCTACAACTATATATAATTTCTGTATTTCATTGAATCTAAAATTAACAGGAGAATTCCATCCTGATGCAGTCTTGTTTATATAACCTAAATCGCTCAATCTAGCTCCTAATGGATTTGTATACGATTTTGATTTAAGTAAAGGTGATGTTAATCCTAATAATCTATTTTGATCTGTATCATATCTTTGAAAATCTCTACTAAACAAACAAAAAGAACTAGATAAGTCCCAATAGACTTCTACAGATGCTCTGCTCATATCTATTGTTTTTCCGTAACTACGAATTCCTACATAATTTAAACTAGTATCAACAGCACTAATATCTAATATATTACTGCTGTTTGTCCAGTAACTTAGTGAGAAAGTATTTGTTTTAGGATGTTGATAAGCAATGTGGACAGAATCATCATACGGAGAAATTTTCAAACTAATAGGTTGATTATTACTAAGATCTTGATAAGCACCATTCAAGGAATTAATATTCGTCACCCCAAAATCTTCTATTAATGTATAAGTCCAGTTTGCTGAAGAAGGTAAGTTATTTGTCGCTGCTATATAATGAATACCTAAGTTACCGCTTGTGTTTATAGGACCAAAGAATGCAATATGAGGTTTTCCTAGACTATCTATATCAATAGCTGGATATTTACCACTCCCATTTGTTGTAGTATTAGCAGTATAGTGATAATGTTGTGTTGGTACTGAATTATTACCAATACCATTTGCAATTGCTAAAGAACTAGAAGCTCCATAAATATCATGATAAACAATATGCCATCTAGTTGTTGTCCAATCACTTGAAGTATGATTAAGTTTAATTTTACAATATTTTGCACCAACAACAGTAGATTTAGTTGTAAACTGATAAATATTTATATCATCTACATTGCCGTAACTAATATCATATGGCGCATTGCCAAAAACTATAGAGTTTGATACATCTGAACAAGCAACAAAATAAGGTTTTGAATAAATATTATTAAAATTAGGATTGATTGCATTTTTAGAAACATCGGCGTCTATATCTACAAATACATTTTTAATATATTCTAGTCCATTTGAGGAAATAGTAGTAGAATTCTTAAATTTTGGTATTATATTATACGAAAAATCTATACCCAAACTCCTATTTTTGCTCCCTAAATAAACATTACCTGAAGTATCTGAGTTTCCAGAGGTATCAACCCATATTACAAAATTACCCTTATAATATTCATCTGTAACAGAGGGTGAAACTAACCCATCAGTATTAGAAGTTGCATTATTATTAGCATCAACCCAAATATATTTGGGTGAAAATGAAGCAAAATAATAATTTGTAGCTCTTCTATTATTTCCAGGAATATTATCTTGACCCCATCCTCCATATGGTGCTGTTTCCACAAGGATACTATTAATACTAGTAGATGGAGGTGAACCTGACATATCAGTTAAATTACTATCTATAAAGTTATTGTTCAATGGAAGTGGTACGGTATTTGAAAAAGGATCTGTATCTCCTGTAAAATTCCATAAATCTGGAACTCCCATACCTACTTCATTCATACCGAACTCGCTTCCGCTTATATCGCTAGAAATAGCAAAAAAATATGCAAATTGATTATACCAATTCCAACATTGATTAGCATATGTCTTATTTTTAGTATTCAAAACACTAGAATAACCACGAGTGTCATATATGCTGTTGTTTGACGAATCTCCTTGATTTATATATGATTGTAGTATTGGTTCAGAAAAAGTAATCCATGGTCCCTTATCTATTCCCCCGATGCCATGTGTTGTATTATTATCATATCTTAATGTATAAAATGCACCAATTTTTCCTCCAGAAATATCTGGACTACTGTAATAATTACCAGATAACTCTTCTATATGATATGAACCTCCGTAATAAGGTTGATTAAAATTATTTAATGATGTATTACTTACATCAAATACAGTTCTTTTTCTAGAAGAATTTAATATTATTTGTTTGTAATTAGATTGTCTGCTAACAGAACAATACATATTACCATCTGTATCATTGTAGAATATTCTTAACAAGCCCTCATTCGTAATATTTATTTTAGTTACTTGTCCAATTTGACATGCATCTTTCTCATAAACTGTTCTAGCTGTAAAAGACATATTATAATAAAAAAATATATTATAATATGAAATTTTCGTTAAATATTTAATTTTTCCATCTATTTCCACAATTTAAACAAGTTATAAATGTTGTCATAGGTTCATCTGCACTTCGAGTTTGAAGTTGATAATAAGTACATTGTCTCTTTTGACATTTGAAACATTTGAATTCATCTGTTGCAGCGGACATATCAACTTGAGTCAAATTTTTATCGCGTTTTATTTTTGCATCGATTAACTCTTTCCAAATTTTTGGATTCATTTCTTGGTGTGTCATACAGGCTAATTGTTTTGATTGAATTTTATTTTTTTTAAATTTATTTAACAAATCCTTATTAAAGGTTGTCATCTTAGGATTCATATTATTATAAATACTTCTAAATCTATCAAGATATATTTGTACAAAATATTTATTATCCCACTTTCTAACAATTTTTCTATTCTTTGACTCTTTAATAGAATAATTAAATACAGCTTTTTCAAGATTAATAGAATGTTTATTATTCTTGATAAATACCTTAAGTTTTTTTCTTATGTTATCGCGGAATTCGACTGGATTATCAATAATATAACTCATTGTTGTTATAAAATCAAAAATATTATTTATATCATTTTCAATTTTATTAATCACTATCAATGTAACTCTCTTCGCTCAATTCGGAACCTAATTCATCGCTATCATATTCTTCTTCATCTTCATCTTCTTCTTCATCTTCTTCTACTTCTATATCACTTTCTTGACCCATAACATCTTCATCTTCTGCATCATCTGTTGAAGTATGTGCTTCTTCCTCTGTATCTTCTTCTGGTATATAATCTTCATCTTCTTCATCACCATCAGATACTACAAATCCATCTTCTTTAGAATATCCTTGTTTTGTTTGCAAGTGTTCTGGAATTTCTTCTTCGTCACTATAACTATCTTCTTCTCCTAAGTCTTCAAAACCTCCAAATAATTTTTCATATAACTTATTCCATTCTTGCATTTCAAAGTCTTCTGCGGTTTCATTTGTCAAATCAGGATAACAATGTTTTACTAACAACATTGTTCCATAATATAATTCTTTATCAACCGGAGGAGGTAGATCATATTTGTTTTCACTATTTGCACGCCCGGTATCTTTTGCATATAATGATACATAATAATCATCATTCATCTTCCAATTAGCTCTTTTAGAAAAATCATCATTTTTTCTGAAATTACATTTCTTGTATAACATTTCTATATCAAAATTTTTGATATCTGTGCATTTCAAGTTGCAGCCTTTATCTACAATAATTACTTTCACCATTTGTATTGATTTTGTCAAATCGGTTTAAATAGTTTCCAAAATATATTAATAATCATGAACAAATATTATGTTCCAGAAATTAACCTAAGAGATATTAGAAACGATACAGACTTATTAACTAGATTTGAAAAAAGATTCAATAAAACAACAAATAAATGCAGTATTATTTTATCTAATAATGGATATTATAAATATAATAAGGAAAAATTAACAAAATTTAAATTGATTGAAAATGACACTAATATAGTAGAAGAGTTTATAAAAGGATTTACATTGATTGAGTTGAATTACTTTGAGAAAAGTTTAGGAGAGGTCTTTCAGATACCATATGAAAATAAAAATATAATATTAGAAAAAATAAAATTCAATATAGGAAAAAGCAGTAATTATATAGTATTTGAAAGAGTAAAAAATAGAATAGTTGATGTTTATTTTTTATCAAGTAAAAAAATAAAAGAAGATAATAAATTTTTTATAGAAGATGTAAGTTCATTTATCGAAATGTTAAATATATAAATAATATATACTATGTTTTTTTGGATTATTCAACAAACAATAATTTCAATAATATTAATTATAAGTGTTCATTATATTTACATATTTTTTAAAAACAATCTAACTGTTCCAAAAACAAAAGATTTAGTAAATAAACCAACCGAACAATATAAAAAAATATATAGTTCATTAAATAATAATAAAGAAAATACTAAAGAAATGAAAAATGAGTTAAAGAATTATTTAAAAACATTGTCATCCTCTAAAAAAAATCAAATAAATAAACATCAAAGTAAAGCAAATAAAATAGAAACCGCTGAAAATATATTTAGTTCTGGAAATTTTACATCTTATTAAATCAATATAGAGAAATTGATTATATATATATAGATGAAGCTTACTACAAAAGAGCAAAGAGACCTTCTCAAACAATTTCCAAAATTCGAACTTTCTTATGAAAAAAAATTACATAAAAAAGTTCATTCTGATTTATGTATTTCTATTCCAAAAGGGAAAAAACATTTTGCATGGTTTAAAACATATAAACGGAATAATTTTTGTTTTTTGATGCAGATAGATAGACGACATAATTCAATAGAGAATATTACAATAAATGTATGTTGTTTTGACAATATATTATGTAGTGGTAAAGGAACAGTATTATATGGAACAATATTTAATATTGGAAAGAATCGTTTTTTCAATATTGAAAACATATATTATTCAAAGGGTAACAACTATACATTTTCAAACCAATATAAAAAAATAAAGGAGATGTATAATTTAATGGATAAATATATAAAACAAGTTACATTTTTGAAAAATACAATTAATTTTGGACTACCCGTATTCGCAAAGAATTCATATGAATTAAAAAAACAATTACAAGATATACCATATAATATTTATTGTATTCAACATAGATTATTATACAATAATAAGCCTTTTTTAAACGAATTTATCAAGTTAGAACAAACAATATATAAAATATTTTTAGTTAAACCAGCATTAATGAATGACATTTATGATTTATATTACAAAAATGGAGAGAAATTAGAAAAATATAAAATAGCTTGCATTCCTAATTACAAAACTAGTGTTATGATGAATTCATTATTTAGGACAATAAAAGAAAACAAGAATTTAGATTTATTAGAAGAAAGTGATGATGAAGAAGAGTTTGAAAATACAAATTTAGATAAATTTGTTGATTTAGAAAAAGAAATAAAAATGAAGTGCGTTTTTATTAACAAGTTTGATTCATGGATACCTGTTGAAATTTCAAAAGATAAAATATCTCCTAGAAGAGAAATTATTTGCTATAAAAAAAAATAATACAAGAATATATATATAATGAGTTTAGTAAATAAAAGAAATAGTCAATTTATTCAACCTAGAATCGACAATAGAAAAGGTGTTGTTTGTAGCGGGCAAAATGGAGGAGGTTATGGCGCAACTTCTCAATCTTTAGCTGCATCAGCAACATCTGGACTTGGAAAAGGATATGTAACACCTAGTGTTCATTATAATAGTTGTGATAAACAAAGTGGTGGAGGACACAATTATGATGCAGATGTAGAAGGATTTAGTTATGGATACACTAAAGAAGGAGCTGGAATAGCAAACCAATTAAGAGGAAGTTATGCTCCTATTAATGTAAATAAAAAAACTAATATGTGTGGTGGTAAAAAAAGAAAGAGAAAATCCAAAAAGAAAAGAAAACGAAGAAGAAAGAATAAAACTAGAAAATCACGCAGAAATAAACGCACAAAGAGAAGAATGAAAAGAAAATCTCGCGGAGGAAAACGCAAAACTAAACGCAGAACAAAAAGAGGAGGCTCATGTAATAGATTCAAACGATTACATAGAAGACAAAGAGGTGGTAAATATCAACAATTTGGAAGCAATATTTCAAATACCCCTAGTTATTCTTCACCACTAGCATCTTCTTTACCTTGGGCAACAGGACCTGGAAGTTTTGGAAGACAAATTAATTGCAGAGACAATTACAATCATTTCAAGAAATAATTATGTTTATATTTAAAAAAAAATCATTAAATATAAACATAATGCCTTATTACATAAATAAGCATATTCTATTCATTCATATACCAAAATGTGGAGGAACTCATTTAGGTTGGTTATTAGAACAAAATGATAATCAAACATTATGTATTCATGGAAAAGCATATAATAATATTTTCCCTGAACCTTTTTCAAATTATTCTTTACAACATCAATTTTATTCAACAATTTATAACTATAAACATCTTTCAAATATTCAATTTAATGACAAATTAAAATGCATTTCTATAGTTAGAAATCCTTATGATAGATTAATAAGTGATTTATTTTGGATAACAAATACATCACATAATACCGATGGTCAAGAAACAACATATTTTATAAATAAAAATTCAACCCCTGAACAGGTTTTTCAAGCAGCAAAAAAATTTTGTAGTGCTCCTGAAAATACATATGATAATCATTCTGCTCCACAATATAAATTTGTTACTGACAAAAACGGAAAAATATTTGATAATATTAAAATAGTAAAATTAGAAGAATTGTATCAAAAAAAAGATGAGATCAACAATTTTTTGAATACTAATTTAAATATTCAAAATAAAGGTTCAAAAGATTATACAAAATATTTTAATAGTGATACTATCAAATTAGTAAATAAACATTATAAAAAAGATTTTGAATTATTTGGTTATGATATGAATTGTTTAGAGTGATTAATCACCTATAAGACATACTCCTTGTAATAGTTTATCTTCATCTTTTTTTGATGATTTACTAAAAGCCTTTTTTATTTTATTAACAGGATCAAATATTGTTTCCCAATTACCATTTTGGTAACCTTGCATATTTGTTTGTTCTATTTTAAATTTTGATTTTCGATAAAATGTTTTCCTTTTTGTAAAATGTCGTTGAAACAGAACATGAGGATCTACTATGTCTACTACTATTGCTTGTTTATGTTTTTTTCTTAAAATACGCCCAACTGATTGTGTTACATCAACTTTTGGAGTTGCCATAATTAATGTTGTAAGTGTTTTAATATCTAATCCTTCTTCTGCCATTGCATATGTTGCTATAACAACTTTTTTCCCTTCACTTATTTTTAAATCCTTTTCTTTCATACCACCTACATAATATCCTACAGTAGCTATAGTTCTATGTCTTATTGCATCATGCAAATACTTTAATAATTTTTTTTGATGCCCTAAAATCATTATTTGTTGATCTTTGTTTTCCTTTAATAAATCAATTAATACTTTTAATATGAATTCACTTCTTCTATTGAATTCACATATTTTTTTTATCATACCAGTATAATTTACTTGACCTCTAAAGTTTAATTCAACCTTATTAAAATCTTCATCCATAGTCTCATAATTTATTACTTTTACTAATACATTATCTTCTCCTTTTCTTTCTATTTTACATACAACATCCCCTAAAAACCATTTTATAACCTTTGTCAATCCGTCCTTTCTTTTAATAGTTGCAGACAGTCCTAATGCATATTTTGTAACTACTTTATAAAATGCTCTACTAAATACTTCTGCTCCTAAGTGATGCACTTCATCTACCACCATAAATCCATATTCTTTAAACATATCCTTAGGATAATCTTTCATACTTAAACTTTGTAACATACAAATTACTATATCCTTATCTTCAGTATCTATAGTTTTAGCTTGTATTTTTCCTACTTTTGCATCGGGTAAGAATTGTTCTATTCTTTCAATCCATTGTCTTAATAAGAATTCTTTATGAACAATTATCAATGTTTTTAGTTTTATTCTTGATATTATATTCAATGCTAAACATGTCTTACCAAATCCTGTATGCAGAGCTAATAAACCGCTATTTTTTTTCTGTATATGCTTCATATATTTATCTACTACTGGTTTTTGTTTTGGTCTTAATTCTCCTTTAAAGTTTACATTAATTTTTTTTCCTTCTCCTATAAGGTCATCATCAGGTTCCCCATAAACCTCCATACCATAAAATCTAGGAACATATAATTTACGTTTTGATTCTCTATATACCGGAAATGGTTGCGGTTTAATTAATGAACTTTTAGGAACATAAGGTTTAACATTTAGCTCTTTTCTTAACATTTGTTGTTCTTCAACACTTATGTTTTCCTTATATATTGTA
>MDTG01019210.1_pt1 | contig 12384 bp, 9 predicted proteins | sample 811421 | NCBI WGS metagenome assembly MDTG01 (sample SAMN05326645, study PRJNA326480) | marine metagenome | isolation source: seawater | place: Pacific Ocean: South East | collected 2011
CAGTCTGTAACAAACCACTTGTTTTTTGAATAGCTAATTCTCTTAATCTGATATTGATAGCTGCGATTTCTAATAGTGCTGATTCCGCAGCTTGAAGGATTGATATACCATCCTCTGCATTTCTTGCAGCAATTGCAGCACTCTTACCTTCTGCTTTGAATTGAAATGCTTGAGATGCACCACCGGCGTCACCACCGTACATTGCTCTTACGCCAGTTGAAAGACGAGCAATCGCTTCGTTCATTCCATGTCTAGCTTTTGTTGCGGCTGAGGCCGCCATAAGGCTACCTACTGCTACGTTACTTACAGATGTCATAATTTTTCTCCTTTTTTTCTGTTAAGTTAGTATTATTTTTAATCATTATTCCAATATTGTTAAAAAATTGGCCTGAGCTCTATTAGCCTGAGCTAGCATGGCTAATGCTGACTGATTCATGATACTACTTTGCGCTAAAATAGCTGATTCCCTAGCAAAGTCTGTGTCTTGTATTCTTGAGGCAGCAGCAGCAGCATTGGTTGATAATGAGTTCATATTACTTTGGAATCCTTTTAACGCATTCATACCTGCGGCAACTTGTCCCAAAGCTGTCATAATAGCAGCCATTTGCGTATCAACATTAGTTACTCCAGAGGCAAGCTGCGGCTTATTTGCTGCACCTACAGTAGCTAAAGAACCTTGAACGTTTATGGCAATAGAAACTTCAGATAATAAGTCTTGATCGTTTAATTTACTATCGGCAATTCCGTCAGCGGCTTCTATTAATGCATTCTCTTCTGCTGAAATAGCATTGATTTCTGCTGTTTGTAGAAGTCCACTTGTTTTTTGAACAGCTAACTCTCTTAGTCTCAGATTTATGTTAGCAATCTCAAACAAAACGGACTCAGCCGCCTGTAAAAACGAAATACCATCATTAGCATTCCTAGCAGCTACGAAAGCACTACGAGATTGACTGGTAATACTAGAGGCAATAGCAGCACCTACAGGATCTTTTCCACCCTGAGTTCTTATACCGGTTGCTAATCTAGAAATTGAAGCATTCATATCACGTTTTGCTTGAAAGGAAGAATTTACTGCAAATTCCTGTCCTCTGCTAAGTGTTGTTACTGATGGCATTAAAGTCTCCTTACTTAAGTTTCCATTAACTACCGATCTATGATCAGTAATTGTTAAGTATAGAAACGACGTCTGTCAGATTTGTTAAGTTTTTATTTAAATATTTAGTTTTAAATTGAATTATTTTTTTTTTTGGTATAATTACTCATAAACAATTTAGAAATATGTCAGAAAAATTATATTGCCCTGAGTTTATTTACGACATTTGTATTGGTCTTGCTGTTAAAGATTTTTTAGTCAAAGCACTTTCTCTAGACATGGTTTCTAAGAACTACGCTGATTCCATATCTGGGTTTTACAAAAATATAGAAGAAATCGAAATTGCAGCTCCAGCAGAAGAGATCCTTAGATTTCTTTCAGAAAGAAAAAACCCAATGTTTGAAGCTCATGACTTAGCAATTAATTATGTTTATTGGAAATTTAAGTATGACGGAAGAAGCGAAAGAAAGATCAAGGGTATATTCAAAAATTCTTTAAAAGGAGATAAAGAGAGAAAATATGATAGTAATAAGGCTGTTAAAGATTTTAAAGCCTATTGCTTTTCTCTAAGATCAGGACATTTTGAAAAAGCTCCTGCTGGATGGGATATTTCAAAAGAGGAAGATCTTCACGAATTAGGAGAGATTGTTAAAAAAGAGCCAACTATAGACGACTACATTTAATTAACTTAAGAAATCAAAAAGATTGAGTTTTGTTATATTAATGAAAGATTTTTGAGAAGCCTCTTGACTTGTTAGCTGTGCTTGTAAACTAGTTACCAAAGAAGCAAGATCAGCATCTTGAAGATCACTAATATCTTTACTTATTAAAATTTTTCTTTCTTGTAAAACATCACTTATTCTTTCAGCACTATTTATTCGTGCTCCGACTTTTGCTCTTTGATTGGAAACATGACTTTGAATTGTAACAATTTCATCTAAACGGCTGGCAATTGTCTGATCTTTGTCAAAAATAGACTGCTGATTACCCAAATTATTATTTGCTGCATCAACCGGTTGAAAAGTAAAAAATGATGTTGGTTGGATTTGTGCTTTTTCAATTCCCGTGATTTGTAATTCTCCAAATTCAATATCATACCCAAAGTTATTGACTAATTTCAACGTCTTATTAGAATCTTCAAGGGTAGCTGTTATGTCTAAATTTGCAGAGTTCACTGCAGTTGCAACATCGCTTAAATCCGTTCCAGTAATATCAATAGAAAAATCATGAGATTTTGTACCTGATTTTATTGTAAAGGTATAAGTCCCCGGGTCTGCATTTGTTAAAGTCATTTTAGCCATACCCTCAGCTTTTGCAGACTCAACGCCTGCATTTGCAGTTCTAATAGATCTACTTATATTATCTATTGCACCAAACAAATCAGTTGAAACACCCTCAGATGTAATTATGTCCTGAAATACTGTACCTCCATCAATTGTGGTTTCAACCAATCTTGATTCTGTTAGCTGAAGATTCAATACCCCACGATCACCTAAATATTCAACAGCACCCTCAGCATTCATTTTAAATGGGCTTGTTTTGGTTTTAAAACCAGCAAAAATAAAAGTACCAGTTGAGTCTTGAGTATTAGCTAGAGTCATCAACTCATTTTTCATCTCATCAAATTCTATTGCTATTGCTTCTCGATCTGTCACACCATAGATATCATTCGAAGCTTGAATTGCCAACTCGTTGGCTCTTATAAAAACATTATTTACGGCCTCCATAGTCGTATCCATTAAATGCAAACGATCACGTGCAATATTAGCGTTTTCTATGAACCTATCGACCTTACCTAATACATCTTTCATGCCTGAAAGTTGTACTGCACCGACCGGATCATCTGAGGCAAAAATAATATTTTTTCCAGAAGAAATTTTATCCTGTAGTTTCTGGATTTTTTCCATATTTTTGGAAAATTGACTTAACTGCTGATCATTAAATAACTTATTACTTATTTTCATTTTATATACTTAGCAATTTCCATGCCTTTATAAATACTACCTTGAAACCACTCTCATAAGAGAATCGAAAAGCTCTCTTGCCGTTTGAATGATTCTCGCATTGGCAGAAAAAGCTTGCTGAAATTGAATTAGTGATGAAGCTTCTTCATCTAAAGACACCCCAGACCTTTCATCCTCTAAGGCCTGTGCTTCATCTTTGCTTGCTTCTGCATCTTGAGCTTCCATTTCGCTACTTCTGACTGTTGCTCCTATTTCTGTTGCAGTTTTGTTAAATATATCTTGGAAACTTCCTGAATTTTTTCCATTAACATCAGAAGTTTGAAGTTCAATCATCTTCAAAATATTTCTATTATCGCCTATTCCGTCGTTGTTATTTAAAATTGTGAAGAAGTCGTTTACCTTTGTTTCACCTACTATTCTTAATGATTTATCTAAGGCATTAATTATTCCATCATCAGGAATTAGTCGTGTTGCAATGGTATGACCAGTTTCATTATCCAATATCTCTACTTTCTTATCATTAGAAGAATCAACTAAGATTTTTAACTCCTCATCTTTCAATACTTCAGAAGTTTCACCATAACTTGATGCAATTTTTTTTGATCCATTACCAGTCATCAAAACTATTAAATCCTCTGAAGGTAAATTAGATATAGACAAGTTATTACCAACTAATGATTTAATACTGTCTGCTGGCACCTCTAAATCAATAGCATGCGAACCTGAAACGTCAGATGTAAAGGATTGCAGTCTTATCTCGTCATTTAAAACATTTAGATGAATTTGACTTGTTTTAAAACCATAGCTTTCAGCTGTTGCACCATCGCCTGCTGTTATTCTATCAACAATAATTTCTTTTTTATCAGCTTCTTTTATGATACTGATTTGTGCATTTGTATCACTTAACTGATTAATCTCTGCTGTAATTCCAATAGCTGAAGCAGGAGTCGAAGCATTATCATTAATCAGAGCCGTTGCAGTTACGCTAGCGAACGTATCACCTGCATGTCCATTGCCACCTCCAAATGTTAACAAAGATGTGATTTCTGAAGTAGCATTATCGAAACTTGAAGCCAAACTAAATGTATTAGCGTCTATTACTTTTGCAAAATATGAAGTTCCTGATGTCAAACCGTTTAAAGCTGTGCCTCCTGCTGTATAGAGAATTTTATCACCAGTTTTAAAACCATGACCTGCAGAGGTTAAGGTTGTTGATGATCCTACACCTGAGGTATCAATTGTTTTGGAGTTTGACTTTACAAAAATTCCTATTGGATTCGCGTTATCTTTAATTTTTATATGAAAATGAGATGTATTACTAGCTGCTGGAGTTGTAATAGATTTCCCTGTAATAGAAGTTTTAATTGCTGAACTTTGCATGCCAAATAATTTAGCATTGTCATCGTTAATTGAATCTACTGGAAAAGAAAACTGTGATCCTGAGATTGTTCTACCAGATGAAATATAAAGATTTTTAGCTGGATCAAAAGTGTCGGCAGCATTTCCTCCACTACCGCTAGCGCCAATAGTAATGACTGAAGGGGTTGAATTTGTAGCTAATGTATAATTACTTGCAAGTTTAAAATTATGATCATCTACCTTTACAACAAAATAAGTTTGACCGTCAACTAAGCCACCTCTAGGGCTTGAAAAAGAGTCTGATACACTACCACCAGTCCCACCTGCTATCGTTAAGGTAGCACCTCCTGATGTAGCTGATAATTGAAAACTGTCAGCAGTCCTATTTTTTACAAAATAAGTTGTTCCATCAACAAGTCCAGATATTGGGAGACTGCCACCACTATTGTAAACAACAGGGTCATTATCACTGAAGTTATTAGCAATAGAAATAGTAGAGGTTGATTCAAAATTAGTTGTATCTACGATTACTTTCTCTGCGGCATTATATTTTATTGCATCTCCAGTTTTCAAATTATGTTCAGTAGAAGTTATTGTCTCAGTACCGTTTAGTGATGTAGTATTTATAGTAATTGGGTCAGGATTTTCAAAGTAAGCTGTAATCAAATTTTCTTCACCTCCAGAAACCACAACTTCACCATTCTGCATTGTTAATGTATATGAAAGTCCATCGTGATTGATTCTAAAACTTTTTCCATCCTCAGGTATTGAGGAAACAGCAGTTCCAATAATTTCTGTAGAAGGACTATCTGCCCTTAGTCCCTCAGCAATTTTTTTTGAAACTTGAGACATGTTTAGTACATCAAGCTTTGACACATCAACAGTAGTTGAAAACTCAGCACCATTTCCATCAGCTGGAATTTTTAATCCATATGAAAGAACGGAACTAGATGCACTTAACCCCTCAGGATGACCGGTTGAAAAATCGCCCTCGAGTACTACTGGCTTAATTGTTTTCACCTCTCCAGTACTAGAAGACGTTAAATTTAGGAATCCATCGCTTAGTGCATTTTGTGAACCTGTAACTGTTGTTCCACCACCATTGTTAGAGGTGCTAAACGCAGAGGATGATGTAAGTTTTAGTTCTCCACTAAATCTTGCTGCCTTAAAATTTGTATTATCTAAATCTACAGTTACAGCAGAACTAAAAGATCCAAAATCACTATTAAGAACTTCCATTTCAACCGTATTTGGTGAAGAAAAAGCAGAAATTTCTATATCATCACCGTCAGAATTAATCATGACAATATGTTTTTTATCAGATGAAAGATTTGCAACAACTCCTGTTCTACCAGAAAAATTATTAATTGAATTTGCTAAATTTGTAAGATCAGTTGATAAAATTGTTGCACTTATTGAGGCATCATTTCCAACACCTTGTTTGCCTCGAAGATTAAAAGAAATAGTTCCATTCGAAGCAGGTGCCGAAAGTTTAACTTTAGTCGAGGCTATTGCCTCAATTCCTAAAGTTTTAGCTTCAGAATTAATTAAACCAGCAACAAAGCCTGCAGATGATTCTATTGGAACAGTAATATTTTTAGATTTACCAGTTGTTGTCGAGTTTACTGTTAATGTATATGCAGCAGTTACATGACTTGCAGGAACATCTGTCGCATGTCTTTGAGCACTTGCTGCTGTTCCATTTGCGCCGTAGCTTATTTGAAAATTTCCTTCGGCTGTAGATCTAGTTACCTCTATATTTCTATACCTTTCTTTTCCTGTCCCATTCAAATAATCTGCTCTATATTCAGCAAATTTATTAAATCCATTTTCTTCGGTCATGAATTCAGCTATTTCAGCATCAGATAAAACCTCTCCAGCTATATGTCTTCCCTCTCTTGTAAAAATCTGCAACTTACTAGCCAAGGTTACTGATGGGTTAACTACATTTGCATTAATTGTAGATGAAGCAGAAATTGCTCCTGAAGAAAATTCTTTATCGTTACTTGCTATAGTTAAAGATGCACCCCCACCAGATGCAAATAATCCCATAGATCTAAAATTATGAGCATTTCCGGAAACATCCCTACTCCTATTTAATGTTTGTGCAAGTTCTTCAAGCGTTTCCACGCCTGTCAAGTCAACAGTTAAAGAAGATGAATCAGCCATGGTTACAGTTATCGAAGTTAATGAAGTAAGATCAGATGCTGACAATCCAAATTGTAATTCTGGTTGTGACTTATACGAACTTAAGTTTACAAAAGATGTACCTGATTCAATAATTGCAGCCCCACCATCACTTGAAAAACTTGAAGATGTGACAGGACTTAGTCCATTAGAAAAGACATTTCTAATATCCTTGATTGTTGTTTTATCATCAAATTTAATCTGAGAGATTTCCTCCATTTTTGCTGTTCCAGTATTTGTAGTACTTGAACTTATTAAGGTTTTTGAGCCTGCAGCGAAATCCTGCGGTCTTTCCAGTAAAAAAGCCATTCCCTTAGAAGCACTGCTTGGAACTATGGAAAATTCATCACCATCTAATGGTTCACCAAAAAAAGAGATTTTAAAACCTTGTCCATCAATTGTTTGTCTACCGGAAATTGGGATCTTAATATCTTCAGACGTAAGTTTCCATAAATCTTCATTCTCATGGTAAATTACCTTATATTCAGCGTTCTTTATTTCCAATGGATTAGTTACAAAAACTGCAACGCCAACACTCGATCTATTAGTAGGATTCTCCACTGCTTGAAGACTTGAGACAGTAAACATTTGCTTTCCCTCTTTTCCATCCAGATCTAATCCTAATTGGTTTATTTCATTAAATTTTTGAGAAATGATAGTTGCTAAACTATCAATTTCTTTAATCGTATCGTCTGCTAAAGCAAATGCATCGACCAGTCCACTAATTATTCCTCCTTGTATTTGATTTGTTGCAATTCTATTTACTCCTACAACTGGTTGAAGTCTATTTCCTTGATTAATGACATCAATCTGAGTTGTTGTATCAGATCCTTTGGTTGGTTCGGCATCAGATGACACGATTATTGGACCAGAGCCTGAATTACCTAACCTCACTTCAGCTTGACCTTTGTCGCCATAACTCACAGTTACCTGAGTAATTTCCGAGAGTTGATCAAGCAACATGTCTCTTTGATCTAGCAAAGCATTGGATCCACCTGTTGCAACTCCAGACGCTAGAATTTTTGCATTTATATTTGAAATTTGATCAGAAAGTAAATTAACGGATGTTACTGCGTTTTTTGATTTACTATTTATTTGATTTTTTAAATTTGAAATTCTTTCTGAATAAAGATTAAACTGCGCAGCCAAATCTTTCCCTTTTTCAATCGCAACAATTCTAGAAGCCTGCTCATCTGGATAAGCTGCAATATCTTGAAGAGAATTGAAAAAATCACCAATAGCAGAACTTAAATTATTGTCAGTTGGTAAAAGTATATTTTCTAAATCCTTTACCTCATCTGAATATGTATCAGCTTTTTTAAAATTAGCAGAAGCCTGTCTTGCTTTGTCTATTAGAAATTCGTCAAATGCTCTTCTTATTTGTTCAACTCTTACACCCAGACCTGTTTGATCAGAAATTTCTGTGACACCACCGCCTGCACCACTAACCTCCTCTAATGCAACATCTCTTTTTTTGTAACCATCTGTATTAACATTAGCAATATTCTGACCCGTTACTGCCAATGACTGTCTGTAAGCTTGAAGACCACTTTTACCTATGTCAAATAAACTTGGCATTTATTTTTTTTCGACTCCGAATTGTCTTACAAGGGCTTCAGCAATTCCGAAACTATGATTTTTAGAAATTGTTTTTGCGTACTCTTGATCCAACAATGATTGGTAGGTTTCATTTCCTTGGCTGGAAAATATTTCCTCTGCAAGTTTTGCTCTTCTTGCGCTTTTTAACATTTGATAAATAAATAAAGATTCAAATTCTTTAGCAACATCCTTAATATTTGAATCTTTGTTAATCTTATTACTTTGAACCGTGGAGAGATTTTCGTTTAGATTGATCTTAATTTTTGAAATGGCGTTACTGTCCATAAATTTATCCAAATTAAATAATAATTAGTTCAGCTCTTAGTGCACCTGCTTCTCTTAAGGCTTCAAGAATTGCAACCATATCTGTTGCAGTTGTTCCAGTTTCATTAAGCGCGTCAACAAGTGTTTGAAGTTCAATTCCAGGGTCAAACACAAAAGCTCTTGCAGGCTCTTCGTCAACATCTATTTGAGTATCTTGTGCTGTAGTTGCTGCTGTTCCTGATACAGTAGCTGAAGTTCCTACAACTGTTCCAGTACCTTCTGACAGTAGTTTGGTATCCTCTTGAATTCTTACAGACAAACTTCCGTGAGCAACAGCTGCGGGAGATATTCTTACATCTCCTCCTATTACAACAGTACCAGTTCTCGAATTGACAACAACTTTAGCTTTTGGAGTAACCGGTTCAAAGTTAATATTTTCTAGTAAACCAATAAATGAAACTTTTTGAGCTGGATTTTGTGGAGTTCTTACTTTTATTGAAGTTGAATCCATAGGAATGGCAACCTCTGGTCCAAATGTCTCGTTTATAGAATTTGCAATTCTATTAGCTTGGGAAAAATCAGCTTGATGCAAATTTAACACAATATTATCTTTTTCTAAAAATGTATTTTCCACTAATTTTTCTACCGTCGCTCCTCCGGGAATTCGTCCAACAGTTGGTGTTCCTTGAATAGTACTAGAACCATCAGCACCTTCAATACCAAGTCCACCAACCACTAAATTTCCCTGAGCGATTGCATACACTTCACCATCTGCACCTTTTAGCCCTGTCATTAATAAAGTTCCACCTTTTAGAGATTTGGCTTTACCTATAGTTGAAACGGTAACGTCAATTGTTTGTCCTGGCTTTGCAAATGGAGGAAGATTAGCAGTGACCATCACATTCGCTGAATTAGTTGCGTCAATATCAGCGGTATCCGCTATCACCCCAAATTGTGAAATCATTGCAGCAATACTTTGTTTAGTTAAATTTACACTTCCATCACCAGTTTTTGCTAGACCAATTACTAAACCATAACCAACTAACTGATTTGATCTTACTCCAGCGAGAGATGCCATATCCTTGATTCTGTCTGCAAAAAGAGATTGACTTATTAAAAAGATAGAAAAAAAATATATTAAGAAATTTCTCATGACAAATTAAAAAGGAGATACATAAGCAAAGTATCTACTTAACCACCCTTTCGTTACACTATCATTCATATCACCAGTACCTGTGTATGATATTTCAGCGTCTGCAACCTTTTTGGAAGAAACAGTATTAGATGAAGAAATATCATCTGGCCTAATAACACCAGCTAATCTTATGTATTCAGTTCCACTATTGTAACTTAATTTTCTTTGTCCTTTAACCTCAAGGTTTCCGTTTGGATACACTCTTACAATTGTAACAGATATTGTTCCTGTAAGACTATTTGCTTGATCAGCTTTTCCTGAGCCGGTAAAGTTTTGAGTTGTGCCACCTTTTAAATTATCCTCTTTTACACCCCCAGGAAAAAAAAGTTTACCAATTAATGATGAAGGTCCAAATATTGCCTCAGGCAAATCAAAAGCATAAGAATCACTTTTGGATAATGTTTCTGTTCCAGAATTAGATGACGAAACTGTTTCCTCAAGAGTAATGGTAATGATATCACCTACCCTATTTGCTCTTCTGTCTGAAGCAAAAAGTCCCCCATCGCCATCATAAACTGCGCCCTCGGTTGCATTGCTTGCATTTTCATAATTTGAAAAATCAGGTTGAATACTTTTAAATTCCTCACCTATTTTATCTTGAAAGTGTGAAGCACAGCTTTGAAGAAAGATTAAAAATAACAATAATATTGATCTCATCATAATTCCTATAAATTATTACTTACAAATCTTAGCATTTCATCCACTGATGTTATTGCTTTTGAATTAACCTCATACGCTCTTTGAGTTTCAATCATATCAACTAATTCTTGAACTACATTTACATTAGAGCTTTCTAGAGCACCTTGAATAATTTTCCCAAAACCAGCTGCAAATGGGTTCTCAATTACCGGTGGACCACTTGACGTAGTTTCAACATAAAAATTTTCTCCAATAGGCTGCAAACCTGTTCTATTTTGAAAATCTGCCAGCTGAAGCTGTCCAACCTCCTGAGCCTCTACCTGTTCAGGAATTTGTACTGAAACAATTCCGTCAGCCGAAACATTAATTTTGGTGGCTTCTGCAGGTATGGCAATTTCAGGCTGAACTGTAAAACCACTATTAGTGGTAAGTATACCCTCATTATTTCTAGAAAAAGCTCCATTACGAGTATACACAACCTGACCATCTGGGAGTAAAACTTGAAAAAAACCACCACCATCTATGGCTAAATCTAAAGAGTTATCAGTTGAAACAATGCTTCCTTGAGAGTGAAGCTTATTTGAATTTACAATATTTACACCAGTTCCTACAGAGAAACCTGAGGTTAACTCAGTATCTACAGATGTTTGCGCACCGCTACTTCTTATAATTTGATAAAGTAAAGATTCAAAATTCGCTCTGTCTCTTTTAAAACCATTTGTATTTACATTTGCAAGATTATTAGAAATTACTTGCATTCTAACCTGTTGTGCATTTAGTCCAGTTTTTGCTACATGCATTGCATTTATTGCCATTATGATCCTCTTTCTAGCTTTGTGTTTTATCAATATAACTGCAAACCTCATGCCACTAAAATATGAGTAATGTTTTATACAAAACCAATTTGGACATATAAAAATTTGAGACAATAGAAAACCTAACTAAGTTCGTTTGGATCAAGAAATCTTTTTAGCACCACATTATAAATTGAAATTTCACTCCATTTTCTAACATTAAACTCAAGCGTAACTAAACAAGAAGTAACAAAATCAAAATTTAGGAACTCTTGATTAGGTTTTGTATGTGCCAAAAAATAATTGATAAAGTATGATATCTGAGGTTCATGGGTAAGAACTAAAATATTTTTTGATTTTTGAATTTTACTTATTCTAAGTAAAAAGTTTTCCTCATTACCCTCATACAAATTATAATCTTCAATAATTTCTGGCGGCTTTTTATATAAACTCTCAATTAGACAATAAAGAGTTTGTTTTGCACGAAGTGCTGGGGAACAGAAAACTAGATCAAAATAGTTTTGTTCTTTTCTAAGAAATCTTGAAACATTTTTTGTTGTCAATTCCCCCTCTGATGAAATAGGTCTAGAAAAATCATCACAATCATAGTCTTTAAAACCAGACTCAGCATGTCTCATAAAACTGAGATAAATCATTTTTCAAATTAATAAATTTTTTTTTTACAAAATTTTAATTTAACCATTCATAATATTTAGAAAATTTATCTAAATTTTTATAATACTGAATATACTTGTTTAGAAATGATTTTGAAATTTTCATTTTAATTTGTCTTTTACTCGATGTGCCAGTTGTGAACTCTCTCTTATGTATATCAAGAAACTCAGATCTCCACTCAATTTCTAAGAATTCAAAAAGTTTTTTTGCGACGTTTCTTTTGTCACAAACAAAATTCTTATGATTTATCGTAAAAATTTTTTTCTCATGCTTTTTTTTATAATAATTCATTAATTTATAATACTCATCCATATATTTTAGAATAGATTCTATATCAAATGACCAAGGGACTGTCGAAAAATTATTTTTGAAAATAGCAATAGCATTTTCTCTTGGATCTCTGATGCAATTTACGAATTTTGCTTTTGGAAATAACTGAATTATAAGGTCAATATTCGCAAAATTATTTAACGACTTATCTGTAAATCTCTTAAAATTTATAATGTTTGGAAAATTATTAATATAAATATCCATAATACGTTTTTTGTTACTTATAAATTTAATGTAATTTTTAAATTTCATAATAATTTCTGACTCATCACAACAAAAAACATC
>MDTG01022537.1_pt1 | contig 12384 bp, 13 predicted proteins | sample 811421 | NCBI WGS metagenome assembly MDTG01 (sample SAMN05326645, study PRJNA326480) | marine metagenome | isolation source: seawater | place: Pacific Ocean: South East | collected 2011
GAGAATGTTATGGTTTATCTTGTAAAATCTGTACTACTTGTTATCCTAAGAGAAAAAAACCACTTTTAACCAAGAAAGCATAAATAATGAAAATTTTAGGAATAGGAAACGCAATTGTAGATGTAATCTGTAAAGTTGATGATAATTTTATTACTCAAAACGGTTTAACCAAAAGTACAATGAAATTAATTTTTGATGAGAAAGAATTTAAGAAATTATTAACTAATCTTACAATAGAAAAAACTGTTTCAGGAGGATCCGTTGCTAATTCAATTGTTGGATTGTCTCAACTTGGGAACGAGGTGGGGTTTATAGGAAAAGTAAATGATGATGAACTTGGTGGTAAATATGAGGATGGTCTAAAACAAGAAAATGTTAAATATTTTTATTCAAAGAAAAAAGAAGAATTACCAACTGGAACATGTTTGATATTGATTACACCTGATTCTGAAAGAACAATGTGCACTTTTTTAGGAACTGCAGGAAAAATAAATGAAAATGATGTTAGTTCTGATGCTATCAAACAAAGTGAAACAATACTTCTAGAAGGTTATCTTTGGGACGAGGGTGAACCCAAAAAAGCCTTTGAAAAAGCAATTAAAAGTGCAAATAAAGTTGCAATGTCGTTATCTGACCAGTTTTGTGTTGATAGACATAAGCCTCATTTTTTAGAACTAGTTAAAAACAAATTAGATATAACATTTGCCAATGAACAAGAAATAATGTCATTAATAGATGCAAAATCTTTTGATGAGGTAATAAATTTTTCTAAATCTCTTGGTAAAATCATTGTTTTAACCAGAGGCGAGAAAGGTGCAGTTGCCATTAATGGAGACGAAGTTGTTGAATGTGGAATAAAACAAGGTCTGAAAATTATTGATTTAACTGGAGCAGGTGATCTTTTTGCTGCAGGCTTTTTACATGGATATATAAACAACATGCCACTTAAAGAGAGTCTAGATAAAGGTACTGAAATGTCTTCTAAAGTTATTCAGAAAATTGGAGCTAGACTTTAAAATATTATTTTTTCTTTCTTTTAAAACTACCCTTCCCTTTTTTTGGTTTAACTATTCTAGGTTTATATTTCCTTGATAAAAGGTCTTTTGCTATAGGATTTTTTTTTTTCATTTTATTAGGTATCCATTCTCTGTACTAATAATAAATTTATCATCATCAAATTTATCTTTAATTTTTTTTCTTAACCTATAAATATGAGTCTCAACGGTATGAGTCTCTAATATATTTGAATATCGCCATACTTCATTTTGAAGACTACTAATTGTTTGGGGCATTTTTTTTTCATTCAAAAATAAAATTATATCTATTTCTCTTTCGGTTAACTTTAAATTCTCTTTTTGAGAAGATATTATTCTTGAATTCAGATTTAAAGTATAGCTTTTAATATTAAATTGTGATTGAAAATCATATTTTTTTTTTATCAAATGTATATTTATTCTATCTAATAACTGAACTATCTTTATTGGTGAAACCTCTAATAGAATTAAATTTTTATTATCTATTTTATTTGAAGATAGTAATTGATGATTATTATTTTTTGAAACAGTTATAGAATTAAAATTTTCTAAATTTTGATTTTTATCTAGCTGTAAAAACTCTTTGGTATTTGGAAAATTTATAATTTTGAAAGATAAAATAGATTTAATTTCATTAAAAATATCATAAAGAGTTGTGAATTCTACTATATTTATAAATTGTTTTGTCATAAAACTTTAACTTATGCTAATAAAGTTAAAAAATAAAGACACGTTAATACTAGATGAACACTTAATAAAATGTTCGGTAGGAAAAAACGGAACTAGTTCCAAAAAAAAAGAAGGTGATAGCTGCACACCAATAGGAAAGTTTACTTTTGGTAAAGTATATTATAGAGCCGACAGAATAAAAAAGCCTAAAACTATACTTTCAACAAAAATCATAAAAAAGAATATGGGCTGGTGCGATGATGTTAATAGTAAATTTTATAATAAAGAAATAATAACTAATAAAAAAATAAAACACGAAAAATTATTTAGGAAAGATAATTCATATGATTGTTTAGTTGTAATTAATTATAACACAAAAAATATAAAACCTGGAAAAGGAAGTGCTATTTTTTTACACTTAACAAAAAATTACAAAAAAACAGCTGGATGTATTTCTGTTAAAAAAAATGATTTTTTTGTAATTTTAAATTTAATCAATAGAAAAACTAAAATTAAAATTATCTAATCTCTATTCCCGAATATTTTTGTACCTATTCTAACATAAGAGGAATTATAATTGACTGCTTCCAAGTAATCATTAGACATACCCATACTCAATTCTTTTAAATTTGTTTTCTTTAAAAGATCGTTCATTTCTTTAAAATAAATTGATACTTCCTTATCTTGTGGAGGGAGACACATTAAGCCTATAATATTAAGATTTAATTCATTAACACATTTATTTTTAAAATTTTCTACTTCATCTGGATTTATACCAGATTTTTGTGGTTCATTTCCTACATTCACTTGAATAAAAATTTTAATATTTTTATTATATTTTTTTTGTTCACTTGCAATTTTTTTTGCTAATTTTAAATTATCTAATGAATGTATAAAATCAAACAATGGTATTACAAATTTGACTTTATTAGTTTGAATTTTACCAATCATATGTAAATTAATATCAACAAAATCCTCTTTTATAGAACTCCATTTTTCTACTGCCTCTTGAATTTTATTCTCACCAAAATCTTTATGCCCATGATTGATTAAAGGTATTATTTCATTTACTGAAAAAGTTTTAGAAACAGCAATAACTTTTGTTATATTACTTTTTTTCTGTATTTCTTTCTGAATCGATATTAATTTACTTACAATATTATGCATAATAAATATAAAATTTACTACTTTATAAATCACTTTGATAGGGATGAAATAAAAAATTTAGATAAAAATATTTCATTAATTTACAGGAATTATAAAGATAAACTAAATATAAAAATCATCAAAAATATCAGGGATTTCTGCAGTAAATATAAACGAGAATTTTATATATCAAATAATTTAAAAGTTGCTAAAAACCTTAAATTAAATGGAGTTTATATACCTTCTTTTAATAATTTACCTAATTTAAAAAACATAAATATTTCTAAAAATTTTAAAATTATCGGCTCAGCGCATGACAAAATTCAGTTAATCAATAAAATAAAACAAGGTTGTGTTGAAGTATTTGTAGCTCCTATTTTTAATTCAAAAAAATCTAATTTTTTTTTAGGTATCCCAAGATTTAATCTAATATCAAGGTCTGCAAATATTAAGATAATAGCTTTAGGAGGAATTAATTCTTCTAACTTTAATAAATTAAAGGCTGTTAAATGTAATGGATTTGCAGCTATTGAATGGATAAAAAAAAACCGGCCTAAAAAAATAGGCCGGTTTTAAATCTTTTAGTATTAACTAGAATGCAAATGAAACAGCTAAAGTATTTTCAGCGTAATCATTTCCAGTAACACCAGCGTCATTGTCAGTTTCTGACATTGCTAATGATACTGTCATAGCACCCATTGTGTAAGCTGCTTGAATTGAATCAAGTTCAATTGTAGCTAAAGCTGCAGTAGTACTTGAAGCTTTTGTAGTCACTTCTGCATCTGCGTATGATACAGTAAAGTCACCAGCTGTGTAAGCAATACCAAACATTTCTGATTCTTTGTCCGGTTCACTTGCAGTACCAGTATTAGCTGTGTCTTGATATGCTTCTTGGTAAGCAACTGTTAATCCGCCAGCAGCGTATTTAATATAGCCTGTAGTTGTACTTAGGCCATCAGCACTTACTTGAGCATTCTGCATATCCATTTCTTCAAAACCACCACCAATTTCTAGACCACTTTCGTGAGCTAATTGTAGTGTGTAAGCAGTTCCTGAACCATTGTTAGCTGCAGCAACTCCGCCTTTTGTAGCACCTGCACCTGGGTTCGGGTCATAAGTTACAGAAGCATTTATAGTTAATCCCATCAAATCTTGAGCAGGAATTCTATAATCTATTGAACCAGCTGTTGTGTTAGATCCAAAGAAAGAAGGGTTATTTCCAGTTGCACTAGAAGTTAAACCATCCCATGTTTCGTTGTAAGCATGTGGAGTGATATCATCAATCGCATTTGCTTTTGAACCAAACTTATTGTTTAGTTGTAAAGTTCCTAATGAACCCATACCAACAGTCATTTGAGAAGACGTGTTTGATAGAGCACCATCAGTATCTACACCCATAAAGTAAGAAACAGTATAACCGTTATCTAACTCTCCTGAAGCGTTGAAAGACAAGTCAGTAGCAACACCTAAACCTTTACCACCTTCTGCTTCACCGCCAGCTTTAACTGGTGCATCAGCAGTTGTGTAAGTGGCAAGCATTCCACCTGTCATCGTATAATCTACGGCATTTGCAGATACCATAGCTAGAGATCCAGCTAAAGCCGAAACTCCTATTTTTTTAATGTTATTCATTGTATTCCTTTTGTTAAGTTCATATGAATGTGCAATTCTTAACACATGGGCACTTTTTTTCGCTTTTTTTTACCTAAATAAAGCTTTTTTTATCTATATGTGATATATTTATCACTCTACGATTAGTCTTTTTAAATCAACATTATTAGTCTAAAAAGTAGAAAATTCATGAAAAATAATAATTTTATTAAGCATTTATTAGTAATTATATCCATTTCAGCCCTTTTAAGCGGCTGCGGGGGAGCTCCTAAGATTTTTGGGGAAAAACCAATAGAGCCAAATGCTAGAAAGAGAGCTCAACAAAACGTTGCTGAGGGCAGAGGAATTCAACTCTTTAAAGGTGATAAAAGAGGAAGTGGAAATTTTTTATTTGCTTCCTCTAATCCCATGTGGAAAGCAGCATTAGATACTTTAGATTTTATATCTATAGCTAGTTCTGATTATTCAGGAGGAGTTCTAATTACAGACTGGTACTCTGAAGGAAATCCAAATGAAGCAATAAAAATTACTATTAGATTTTTAAGCAATGAAATAAGAGCAGATGGAATGATTATAAATCTTTATAAACGTAACTGCATTAATAATGTTTGTTCCACTAGAGAATTAGAAAGCGACTTAATTTTTGACATTAAAGATAAAATTTTAAAAACAGCAGCTACTTATAAAGAAATAGATGATAAAATTGCTTTTGAAAATAGGCCTAAAAAAGTGTTCAAAGATAAAGACGACTCAGAATAACTAATATTTTTTAAATATTGAATTATTAATATAAAAAGTGGAAAGATATAATTTTAAAGAAATTGAAAAAAAATGGCAAAAGCACTGGGATGATAAAAAAGTTTTTCGTGCTAAAATTGATAAAAATAAGAAAAAATTTTATTGCTTAGAAATGTTTCCTTATCCCTCGGGAAACATTCATATGGGTCACGTAAGAAATTATACAATTGGAGATGTACTTTCGAGATATAAAAAACTTCAAGGTTATAATGTTCTTCATCCGATGGGTTGGGACTCCTTTGGTATGCCGGCGGAAAACGCTGCAAAACAAAATAATTTAGATCCAAAAATTTGGACTGAAAAAAATATTGAAACAATGAAGTTTCAATTAAAAAAACTGGGACTTTCAATAGATTGGGAAAGAGAAATTTCTACCTGTTCACCAGAATACTATAAACATCAACAAGTCTTTTTTTTAGAACTTTATGATAAAGGCTTAGTTTATAGAAAAGAAAGCTACGTAAATTGGGATCCAATAGATAAAACAGTACTTGCAAATGAACAAGTAATTGATGGTCGTGGTTGGCGATCTGGAGCCATTGTTGAAAGAAAAAAATTAAATCAATGGTTTTTTAACATTTCTAAATTTTCTCAAGAACTGCTCGATGGATTAGACAGTTTAAATCAATGGCCAAACAAAGTTAAAGTTATGCAAAAAAATTGGATAGGTAAATCATTTGGTTGTGAAATTAATTTCCAAATCGAAGGTGATTTGCCTGTCAATACAATCAAATGTTATACTACTAGACCAGATACATTATTTGGTTTTTCTTTTTTAGCAGTTTCTCCAGATCATCCGATTTCAAAATTCTATAAAGAAAATAAAGATTTTTTAAAATTTAAAAAAGAATGTTCAAAAACAGGAACTACGGAAGAATCTATTGCTCAAGCAGAAAAAATTGGTTTCAAAACTAACCTACTTGCAATTAACCCTCTTAATAATAAAAAAGTGCCTGTTTATTTCGCGAATTTTGTATTAATGGATTATGGATTTGGGGCAGTTTTTGGTTGCCCCGCACACGATCAACGAGACTTAGATTTTGCTAATAAATATAATTTAGAAGTTTTAGCTGTTGTTAAACCCGAAAATGAAGATGACTCATTTAAAATTACTAATAAAGCCTATGTAGACTCTGGAGTTATCTTTAACTCTGAATTTTTAAATGATTTAAAAGCACCCAATGAATCTATTGCAAAAACAATAAAAATCTTAGAAGACAAAAATATTGGAAAAAAGAAAATAAATTTTAGATTAAAAGATTGGGGCATTTCAAGACAGCGTTACTGGGGCTGTCCAATTCCAATAGCCTATAATAAAAATAATGAAGCTGTAAAAATTCCTTTAGAAAATTTACCTATTAAACTCCCTGAAAAAATTAATCTAAATACAACTGGTAATCCTCTTGAACATGAACAAGAATGGAAAAAAATTAATATTAATGGTGAAAATTGTACTATTGAGACCGATACTTTAGATACTTTTGTCGACTCGTCTTGGTATTTTTTAAGGTTTTGTTCACCGGATAATAATAATTATGGATTTAGTAAAAATGAGATTGATTACTGGATGCCTGTTGATCAATATATAGGAGGTGTTGAGCATGCTATTCTTCATTTACTTTATTCAAGATTTTTTACACTTGCATTAAGTGAGAAGAGTAAAGAATTTAACATTACCGAACCATTTTTAGGTTTGTTTACCCAAGGAATGGTTTGTCACGAAACTTATAAAGATGAAAATGGTTTATGGCTAAACCCTAGTGAAGTAGAAAGTACTAATGGCAACAATTTTTTTGTTAAAGGTTACCCTAAAAAAAAAGTTAAAGTTGGTGCATCAGAATCAATGTCTAAATCAAAAAGAAATACAATCGACCCTGAAGAAATTATAACAAATTATGGTGCTGATGCTGTAAGACTATTTATATTGTCTGATAGTCCACCTGAAAAAGATATTCAATGGTCTGAACAAGGTATGCTTGGAGCATATAAATTTATTAATAAATTTTGGCTAGTACATCAAGCTCTAAAAAATGAAATCTTTTCTTCAAATAAAGATGGAAAAGACAAATCAATTGAAGAAGATTTAAATAAATTTACTAATGAAACAATTAACAAAATAACAAGAAACTTAGACAATTTTCATTATAATGTAATTATTGCAAATTTACATGAAACATATAATTTTTTATCAAAACTTAAAATCAATAAAATAGATAAATCAGCATTAATTGAAAACTATGTAAAAATTTTAACAATCATGAGTCCGGTTATTCCACATTTAGCATCAGAATGTATAAATCAAATTCAAAAAAAAGAGAGCTCTAATTGGCCAGTTATCGATAAAAAAATTTTAAAGAAAAAATCACTTCCAATAGTTATTCAAATAAATGGTAAAAAAAGAGGAATTGAGACATGTAATATAAACGTTAATGAAAAAGAACTATTAAAGCTTATCAAACTAAATGACACTTATAAAAAATATTTTAAAGATAAGACGATTATAAAAACAATTTATGTTAAGGGTAGATTAATTAATTTAATATTAAAATGAAAAAAATAATTTTATATTTTTGTTTTTTAATAATTTATGGTTGTACTGGTTATGAACCTTTATTTTCAACTAAGAATTCAAATTATTACATAATAGATATTGAAAATGTTAATAAAGATAATTTAACTCAAAGAATTTCTAAAAGACTAGATAATTATAAATCAGTGGATGACAATAAAAAAGGATATATATTGAAAATATCTTCTAATATGACAAATATTGTTTCTTCAAAAGATAGTAAGGGGCAAGTTTCTACTTATGAAATGATAGTAAACGTTGATTTAAAAGTTTTTTCTAAAGACTCTAATCGAGCAATTAATAGTTTTAAATTTAATAAGAATTTTATTTATAACAATCAAGAAAATAAATCAAATTTAAGCCAATATAAAAAAGATATTTTAAAAAATCTTATAAATAAAATTTCACAAGAAATAATTATTAAACTACAATCGCTTTAAATGATTATAAAAAGTTTTGAATTAAATAAAATTAATAATAATAATAAATTTTTTTTACTTTACGGCGAAAATCAAGGATATAAAAATCAAATAATTCAAGAAAAATTTAAAAAAAATTATCCTGAATCGGCTTATAGTTATGATGAAGCTGAAATACTTAATAATAAAGAAATTTTTTTTAATAATATTTTATCGAAATCATTTTTTGAGAAAGAAAAACTAATTATAATAAATAGAGCTACAGATAAAATAAAAGATATTATTGAAGAAATAATTGATAAAAATATTGTTGATTTAATAATAGTTTTAAACTCAAACATACTTGATAAAAAGTCTAAACTTAGAAATTTATTTGAAAAAAACAATAAAACAATTTGTATACCTTTTTATGAAGACAATAATCAAACATTATCAATAATTGTAAATAATTTTTTTAAAGATAAAAAAATACCTATTTCAAGAGAAATAATAAATTTAATCACAAGCAGATCTAGAGGAGATAGGCAAAACTTGAATAACGAACTAGAAAAGATAGATAGCTTCATAATTAATAAATCCAAAATAAATTCAATGGATATTATGAAACTTACAAATTTAGCTGAAAACTATAATGTTTCAGAATTAATAGACACTTGTTTGTCCAAAAATAAAAGTAAAACAGTAAAAATTCTCAATGAAAATAATTATTCTATTGAAGATTGTATACTTATTATTAGAAGTTTTTTGATAAAATCTAAGAGACTATTCAAATTATGTAAAGAGATTGAGGGGGGAAAAAATATTGATGTGGTAATAGCAAGTTTTAAACCACCGATTTTCTGGAAAGATAAAGAAATAGTAAAACAACAAATACAAAACTGGTCCTATGAAAATGTAGAAAAGTTAATTTATGAAATTAATGAAGTTGAACTTTTAATAAAGAAATATTCAAGTAATTCTATTAATATTTTATCTAATTTTATAATTAAACAATCAACTAGAATTAGTAATTAGATTTTATAATTTCTATAATTTTATTTAATTGATCTAAATCCTTATATTCTAAAATTAAGGAACCACTATTATTTTTTTTGTTTTTGATGTAAACATTTAATCCGATTTTTTCTCTAATTGAATTTTCTAAAGAATCAATGTTAGAATTTTTTTTAGGTCTAAATTGATTTTTTTTTAATTTAAAAATCTTTACAAAACGCTCAGCTTGTCTAACTGAAAGATTCTTTTCTATAATTTTTTTTACTACAAACTCCATATTATCCAATCCAATTAAGATTTTTGCATGGCCTACAGATAATTTTTGAGTTTCGATTAATTTTAAAATATTTTCTGGTAATACCAATAATCTTAAAAAGTTGGCTATATGACTTCGACTTTTTCCAATAAACTTTGCAACTTTTTCTTGGTCATAAGAAAAATCTTGAATAAGTCTCTGATAACCTCTTGCTTCCTCTATAGGTGTCAGGTCATTCCTTTGCACATTTTCAATAATCGCAAATTCTAAAGATTTTAAATCATCAGCCGCTGTAATAACGACAGGTACCTCATGTAATCCAGCTTTTTGAGCAGCTAACCACCTTCTCTCTCCTGCTATTATTTCATATTTAGAGCTATTTTCTTTAGATTTTCTTACAATAATCGGTTGGATCATTCCTCTCTCTTTTATCGAACTAGTTAACTCTTGTAAGTTTTCCTCATTAAATATTTTTCTTGGCTGAAATTTGTTGCTAACCAAATCACTTATGGACAATTTATTTACATTAGTCTCAGTTTTTGATTCTCCTATTAGTGAAGATAAACCTCTTCCTAAACCTTTTTTAATTTTTCCTGAGTCCATTATGCAGCAGAGCTTCCTAAATTTTCTTGATTAATAAATTCATCTGTAAAACTAAAATAAGATTTACTACCTGGGCATGTTTTATCATAAATTAAAACTGGCATCCCATGGGAAGGAGCTTCTGATAAACGAACATTTCTGGGAATTACAGTTGAATACACTTTTTCATTAAAAAAATCTCTAGCTTCTTTTTCTACTTGGGATGATAATTTATTTCTTTTATCATACATAGTTAAAAGAATTCCTCTAATTTCTAAATTTGGATTAAGGCTTACCTTAATTCGTTCTATTGTTTTTATCAGCTGAGTAACACCTTCTAAAGCGAAGAATTCAGTTTGAAGAGGAACCAATAATGAGTTTGACGTTACTAAAGCCATAACAGTTAACAAACTTAATGATGGAGGGCAGTCTATAAGGATATAATCATAATATGCTCTAGAATCATTTAAATATGCGGCTAATTTGTTCTTTAATATGAATGCTCTTTCATTGTCTCCAGCTGTTTCAACTTCTAAGCCTGATAAGTCAACATTAGAAGTAACTAAATCTAAATTATTAAACTTTGTTTTTTTAATAACATCTGAGATTTTTTTTGTGCCATTCAAAACTCCATAAATTGTTTGGCTTGACTCTTCTAAATTTGAAAGACCCAATCCTGTTGTTGCATTACCTTGAGGATCAAGGTCTATAATTAAAATTTTTTTTCCTAGTTGTGATAAACCGGCAGAAAGATTTATCACTGTTGTGGTTTTCCCTACTCCACCTTTTTGATTTATGACAGAAATAATTTGCATCTAGTAATTTATTATTTTTTTTTTATATTAGTAATATTTAACAAAAATGAGTCTTTGCTTGTAATGCTATTTTTTTTTTCAAAAGATAAATCCCATTTTTTTAAATTTTCTTTTAAAACTTTTTCACCATTCTTTCCCATAAATATAATTAAATTTTTATAATTCATAAAATTATTGCTGACTAACTCTAAAATTACCGATAATGGTTTAAATGCTCTTGCAGTTATGCTTCCTGTCTTTATATTTTTTATTTTAAAAATGTCCTTTTGAAAAATCTCTGTATTAAGGTTTAGTTTTCTAGATACCTCTTTTAAAAAATTAGCCTTGTGATAACTTTTTTCATATAAAGTTACTTTTATGCTCTTGTTCATATTTTTTGACATTATAGCAATTATTATGCCTGGAAACCCTCCGCCACTTCCTAAATCATAAGTTGTATTACTATTAAAATCAATAAAATCAATTATTTGTGCTGAATCAAAGATGTGCCTTGTCATAATATTTTTTCTAGCCTCTTCATTTGAACTAATTAAATTAATTTGTTCATTTTTTTCCCTTATCATAGATAAAAATATGTCAAAGTCTAAACACGTTTCACGTGAAACATCTATACGATTGAGAATAGGGTATTTTTCAATAAAATTGTCCATTAAGCTATTTGCTTAATAGACCTTCTTTTTACATGTGACAACAAAATATATACTGCAGCTGGGGTAATTCCATCTATTCGTAGCGCTTGGCCAAGAGTTTTAGGCTTAATTAACTTAAATTTAGCCTTTACTTCGTTGGATAAGCCAGAAAACTGATCATAGTCAATATTATCAGGAATAGAGAGATTTTCATCTCTTTTAAAGGCTAAAATATCTGCTTTCTGCTTTTTTAAATATCCTCTATAATGAGAATTAATCTCTAGTTGCTCATCTATTTCAGGGCCAAAATTTTCTATTTCAGGCCATATTTTTCTTATTTTACTCATACTAACCCCTCTGTGGGTCAGAACTTCCTCTGCTAGCCTAAATACGCCGTCTTTGGCTATTTTAATACCATGTAAGTCCGCTTTGGAGGGGGATATTCTAAGATTTGACATTTTTGAGGATATCTTGCCTAATTTAGTTTGCTTTTCCTCAAATATACCTTTTCTAATGTTACTAATAAGCCCTATATTAATGCCTTTTTGAGTAAGTCTTAAGTCAGCATTATCAGATCTTAAGCTCAACCTATACTCTGCTCTTGAAGTAAACATTCTATATGGCTCCGCAACACCTTTTGTAACCAAATCATCAATCATAACTCCTATATAAGCATCAGATCTATCCAATATAAATGGTTCTTCATTTTTAAAAGATAAAGCTGCATTAACTCCAGCTATTAGCCCTTGGGCAGCAGCTTCTTCATAGCCAGTCGTTCCATTAATTTGACCTGCAAGATATAAGTTTCCTATTTTCTTAGTTTCAAGTGTCAAAAATAGCTCCCTTGGATCTATATAATCATA
>MDTG01100219.1_pt1 | contig 12384 bp, 7 predicted proteins | sample 811421 | NCBI WGS metagenome assembly MDTG01 (sample SAMN05326645, study PRJNA326480) | marine metagenome | isolation source: seawater | place: Pacific Ocean: South East | collected 2011
GTCCAATTAATCTAGTACTATCGAACATTTTTAATGATGTATTAAACATAGGTAGATAATTAACCAATAATTTTCCTTCATCATTGGAAAGATGTCTTAAAGTTTGTTTGTAATATCTATCAAAAATAACTGGATTTAAAAAAGTTAAAATCATAATACTAAAAATTATAGATGAAAGAATACCTAATTTAATTTTAAATCTAATGTTTAAAATAATAAAAATAATTATTAAAAAAATTATAGTTTTAAAAAAAGCTGCTCTATCGCCACTTAAAAAAATAAGGATTATTGTAGCAAAAATAATAAAAGAATTTAAATATGTAAATTTTTTATTACTCGTAAAAAATAACGTAAGGCCAATGTGTAATGGTACTAGTCTTGATAAAAAACTTCCCAAAATTAAATCTTCTTTAAAAAAGCCAGATATACGATCTACTCTATATTTTTCATAACCAAGTAAATTTTCATCAAAAAAATATTGCCAATAACCATCAAAAACAACAATAAATATTGTTAGAGATAAAAATATATAAATTTTTTTTAGTAAGTTGAAATTAGAAATCAAAAAAAAATATATAGCAAAAGAAAACAATATGAACCTAAAATAAAAAACTACATTTATATAAATATCTTGAATATATTCTGAAAAAAATAAAGTAACTAAAAGAAAAGCGTAAAAAAACGTAAAAAAAATAAATATTTTATTTTTTACATAAAAAAAATTTTGTTGTTTAAATGAGAAATACAATAATTGTAAAATTAAAATAGTTGAAATAATTTCAACGACTAATGGACCTATAACAAAAGAAATGGGTAGTAATAAAATGAAAAAAAAATTTAATTGTAACAATTCTTTGTTCAAATTTATCATTTTATATATAAAGCTAATTAAAATTTCCTTTTATTATTAAATAACCATATTTTTTATTGATATCATATTTTTCTTTTTCAGAATTAACGCATATTTTATCAAAATCAAAACATTGCCAATTTGTTGATTTATAGATTTCAAAACCATTAACATTTTTAATTTTAACTATTTGAGAATAGTTTATATTTTTTACATATGGATATATTAGATTATGAATACTGAGATTTCTCTTATTATCTATTTGTAAAAGACACAATAATAAAACTGGTATTAATTGAAATACCCAAGATTTAAGAATTTTATTAAATTTTAGATGAAACAATAAAATTCCTACAGAAAAACAACTAAATGAAATAAAAATACCCCATCCAAATCTAATTTCTGGTGCCTGAAACCAAATATAAAAACAGGGTATAAAAATTGAATAAATTATTAAGTAATTTTTAATTTTCTTTGAAAAATCAATATTTAGCAATTTAAAATAATTAAAACAAATTAATAAAAATAATGAAAGACTTGAAACAAGAAAAAATATCTTTAGAAATGCTGTGTTTAATGCGTAATCCTTAAACCAAGGTACAAACCATTTTAGAGAATGTACGGTAAAATCAAAATCTGTATATCTCAATCTTAATCGAGTATCTCTTGCAAAACCTTTGATTTCTTTAGAAAAGAAATCAACTTCACTAATATTTGTTGCCCAATCAAGATTTAAACACGTATTTGTAACTGGGAAAATAAAACAACCTGATATAATTAAATTTTTTAAAAACCAAACTAAGAATAAAATTATTAAAAATATATTTATTTTTTCTTTAAAAATAAGAATTAAGTCCTTTCTATAAAATTTAATTAGTGAAATTAATGCTAATATACTAGCCCCAATGTAAGAAAGTTTAATTAAAATACAAATGGACGAACTAATTAATAATAATCTAAGAATTTTTATATTCTGTTCCTCAAAAAATTTTAAAAACAAAAAAAAACTTAAAATGAAAAAAACCATTCCTACAGTGTCAAGATCAGTGTTATGAAGGTGATTAAGTATTATTCCGTTAGCAAATGGATGTAACAAACTAAAAAATAATAAAAAACTTATGCTTAAAGTAATAAAAAAAAAGCTTAATGTTCTTTTTTTATCGAAAATTTGATAGATTAAAATAGTAAATGGAATCAAGTTAAAAGTATAGATATTTGTATAATTATTTATTTTAAATTTAAACAAAGCAAATAAATTAAACCAAAGAGAACTTGAGCCAAACCTAATCTCTAAATTAGATAATCCAAATACAACCTTTTCATTTTTTAGCCATTTAATTATTTGTAAATGATACATAGGTGTATCAACATTATCCCCATGATTATAAACTATAAAAGTTAAAGAAAAGAGAATTAATAAATAATAAATAAAATTAATTTTTTTTTTTTTTTTTTTTAAACCATATAAAAAAAAAATAAATCCAATTATAACAATTATATAAAAAAAATATTTAAGTGGAAAAAATAAATTTAAAACTGTTGATAATAAAATTAATAATATAATTCCATACAATAAATCTAAGTTTGAAACCTCGTTATCTTTAATTTTAATTAAATTTTTGAAAAAAAAACTGTATCCTGCAATAATAGAGATTAAAAAAATATTAAAAACTGTAGAAATTATCATATTAATCAACTATGGTAATTTTGTTGATTGGCCTTTTAAAATTCTTTTGCCCCTCTCTGTACTATCATCAATCCAACAATTAATCATTTTTCGTGTATCAAAATAATTGAGCACAGCACCATTTGTAAACTTAAAATTAATACTTGCTGATAAAGCATGTTTGGGAGCACAAATGGAGTTATCTACATAATTAATTTTTAAAAATTCAAAATTTATAATCCAGTTCAGAAAATTAAGAAAAATTATTCCCAAAATTAATTTTTTTTTAAATTCTCGAATAATAAATAAGTACAAAAATATTATAGCTGGTTGTAAATAAGATAATTCAGCAGGTATATATAAAAATAAGAGTAAATTAGATAAAATCAAAAAACTGAATAAAATATTATTTTTTTTAAATAATTTTTTTTTTATTTTTAATAATCCGTAGATTATAAAAAATAGCTGTATAAAGCCAAATGCCATCCAGGTTTTATAAGTAAATCTTGCAAATAAACCCAGAATACCTTGATCTACAGGTCTAGCAGCATCTAACCACCCTAAACCAAAACCATAATGAAACCAAATAGGCAAATAAAACAACCCACCAGTGATGAACGTGCAAACACTAATTATTAATCTTTTATGAACTGGGATAAATTCATCTGTTTTAAAAAGAAATATTACAACAAAAATAAATAATATAAAATTTAATCGACATCCAACTGCAAAAGCAAAAAATAAAACACTTAATTCAAAGATTTTTCTTGAGAAAAAAAATAATCCAAGTGAAAAAAATAAAAAAGCCCAAGAGTAATCAATTGGCTCTATATTATCAAAATATAAAACTTGACTAGAAAAGGATAAAATTAAAAATAAAAATAATTTTTCTTTTTCATGGAATTTATTAAATGAATAAAAAGTTAATATTAATCCTAAAAAATAAAACATAAATGTTGCTGAGTTTGCAGCCCAACTTCCAAAAAAATGAGATAAAAATCCTATACCAATCTCTGAAACAGGATATCCAGTGTATCTAGAAGAAATGAATGTTCCATTTGCCAACCGTGCTTCAAAAACATGTATCATTGGCAAAGTATCTTCATCAGATCCATACCCACCCACATATGACAGATAAAGTGCAAAAACTAATAGTATGCCAATTATAGTTAAATATAAAAAATTTTTATGATCTAATTTAAGTATCACTAATTATCTCTAATAAATCTATAATTTTTTTCCAGATCCATGTATGTTTTCAGTATTGCTTTCTTAAAAGGAATGTTGGTCTTCCAACCATATTTCCTTGCTAATTTTGTGTCTAATACTTTGCTCTTTACACCATCATACTCCTTATTATTATCAAATTTTACCTCAAGATTTATTCTTAATATTTCTAAAATCATTTTTGCATATTGCTTAATAGAATATTCTTTTGAAGTACCTATGTTTATTAATGAATGCCTAGTTTTCACGTTCATGAAATAAACTACAGCGGATGCTAAATCATCAACATGAATAACCTCCCTTTTTGGTTTTCCTGTTCCCCAAAGACTAATATAATTTTTATTATTTTTTTTTGCTAAATAAATTTTCCTTAGGATAGATGGAATAAAGTGTGAGTTATTTAAATTGTAATTATCTCCCTCACCGAATGTATTAGTTGGCATCAAAGATAAATAATTTCTTTTGTACTGCAAATTATAACTTTCACACATTTTTATTCCTGCTATTTTAGCTATAGCATACGGCTCATTTGTTTTTTCTAGTAAACCAGTCATCAAATAGCTCTCTTTAATCGGTAACTTACTAGATTTTGGATAAACACAACTTGAACCTAAGAAAATTATATTATTTATATTATTTAAGTGACAAGCGTGTATTAAATTTGTTTGGATTTGTAAATTTTCCCTAATAAAATCTGCTCTAAATGTATTGTTAGCTTTAATTCCACCAACTTTTGCTGCAGCAATTATAACGATTTTCGGTTTTTTTTTTTTTAGAAATTTTTCTACTTTTCTCTGATCAAACAAATTAAGCTCCTTTCTGTTTGGAGTAATTATGTTTTTATATTTATTTTGTCTTAAATTTTTAAGAATTGCAGAGCCAACCAAACCGCTATGACCTGCTAGAAAAATTTTATCATTTTTTTTAATCATTCGAAAATTTATCGTAATCTTTTTTTACCATTTCTCTTACAAGTTCTTTAATAGAAATTTTTGGCCTCCATTTTAATATTCTTTTAGCTTTGTTTGAATTGCCAAGCAAAGTATCAACTTCACTTGGTCTAAAGTATTTTTTACTACACTCGATTATAATTTTGTTATTATGATCATATGCTTTTTCATTAATTCCTTTTCCTCTCCAAAAAATTTTCATTTTTAATTCTTTAGCAACAAGGTTTATAAAGTATTTTACTGAATATTGTTTTCCTGTAGCTATTACAAAATCATCTGGTCTTTTATTTTGCAAAATTAACCATTGGGCTTCAACATAATCTTTTGCATGCCCCCAATCTCTTTTCGAATAAATATTACCTAAAACTAATTTCTTTTGTAACCCAAGTTTAATTTTTGAAAGTCCTATTGTAATTTTTCTTGTAACAAATGTTTCACCTCTTCTAGGACTCTCGTGATTAAAAAGAATACCATTACATGCAAACATATTATATGATTCTCTATAATTTTTTGTAATCCAGTAAGAAAATACTTTTGAAACACCATATGGACTTCGTGGGTAAAATGGAGTTTTTTCAGTCTGAGGAGTTTCTAAAACTTTTCCAAACATTTCAGACGTTCCTGCTTGGTAAAATTTAATTTTTTTCCCCATACCTGATGACTTAATGGCTTCTAAAATATTAAGGCAACCTATTGCATCTACTTTTGCTGTATAACTTGGAATTGAAAATGATACGGCAACATGTGATTGAGCTGCTAGATTGTATATTTCATTTGGTTTAATAATATTAATCAAACTATTCACTGAAAGCGAGTCAGTTAAATCTCCATAATGTAAAAAAAAATTTTTATTATTTTTTTCATAAATGTGATCAACTCTATCAGTATTAAAAGATGAAGATTTTCTTTTTACACCATGAACTTTATATTTTTTCTTTAATAGAAACTCAGCCAAATAAGAACCATCTTGACCTGTAATACCGAAAATTAGAGCTTTTTTCATAAGTTTTAACTATGTTAATTGTTGAATATAAGTATAACAAATTTATAAATAATCAACATATACCATTCTTATAACAAACATAACTTTAAAGTTTTTTGTCAGTTAAAACTTTTATAAATTAAATATTTAATACGTTATTCTTTTTTTAAAAATAAGGAAATTAGATATAAAAAAATTATTGTTATAAATATACTCCCAAATAATAAATAGGTTTGATTTGGTAAATAACCAAAGTGAGTAAGTCTAAATGCAATTACTTGTCCAATCAAAGCTGAAAATATTAAATTTTTTGAAGATAATTTAAATGCTAAAAACTCCAAAATAGAAGAAAAAATTGAAATTACAATAATTGAAATAAATAAAAAATAATATGAACCACAATAATAAATAAAAGCAATTATACCTGGCAAAGTATTACCTTTAACATTTTTATAAATATCTTTAGATATCTGATTTTCTGTTAAATCAAAATTAATCTCATAAAAAGTTGGGTTTTCTTTTGATGCCTTTTCTTTAAATGCATTAGACAAAAGTGAAAACCCTAATTTATTTGTTTTTCCTACAACGGCCATTAAAGCATCTATTCCAACCCATCTATTTGCTATCAAGTATAATATTTCTGAATTTATTTGCTTTGTTGGAGAAAAAGTGCTGTTAATTTTTGTGTCGTTTGTTTCTTTATTATTTAAACTATTATTTACAAATTCAAATGATTTTCCAACATAAAAATATTTTGCTCTAATATAATTTACAGATGAAACCGAAATATAAAACAAAAAAATTATTAGCAATAATGATTTAATATAATAACTAAAATTATTTGGTGTATTAACCTTATTTGAAAATTTATAAATACCAAATAATAAAGCACAAGCGTTAAAAAACATTCCCCTACTCAACATAGAAAATGATGTAAAAAATGTTTCTAAAAGAATAATTAAAATACTAATAAAAAAAAATTTCTTATAAAAATTATATTCATAAAAAACTATTGTTGCTCCAAAAGCTGATAATCCAAATAACAACAGCCACTTGAATACTCCACTTATTAAAAAATTTAAATCATGTATTGGCAATAAACCTTTCTGGTAAATTTTAAAATAAAAATTTAATAAAGCGATAGTTAGAAAAAAAATAGTAAAAATTATCCAAATATATTTTCTCCCTAAAGAGAAAAAATTTTTTTTGTTAATTTGTAAATTTATTTTGTTTGGGTAATTAAATAAAAAATATTCTCTAAAAAATCCAGCAAAAATAAAAGCTAAGATCCCAATTTGAGATATAATTAATACTTTATTAAAAGACTCTTGGGAATAATCAAAAGATCCGGTACCATCTCCTAAAAAAATTCCATCAGAAAAACTGATTGTGAAAGTAAATTTAAACCAGAAACCAAGCCAAAGAAAAACAGCAAAAAAAGTTTCAAAAAAAATTGACTTTTTTCTTACAGCAAAAATAAGTAAATAATTAGAAATTATTGAAAAGGATAAATATAAAAGTTTATTTCCTGTATAATTTTGTAAGCCTAAATAAATTAAAGTTATGATTATTGTAAAACACGATAATTTAAATAATTTGAAAAATATTTTTTTATCATCTTTTAACAAATGAGACATATATTATTATAAATTATTAATACTCTTTTATATTAGAAAAGTTTGTTTTATCATCAAACGAGTAAGCAATTAAGGCAATTATGGATGCAGTTAAAAATGCAAAGGAAACTCCAATTGTAGCACCCAGATAATATAGAATTGGAATTAAAAATGTTATTGACAATCCATATAAAATATCTTTTTGAAATAAATATCTTCTATTTTCTAAAGAACTTTGTATTTTTTTATGTCTTAAATACATAGCAAAACACATAAAATAAGAACCAATTAATGATACTGACACTGTAAATGATATAAATGAAATTAATTTTCTATCTAAAAAATTTAAATTTTCTTCTCTCAAAACAAAATAAAAGTTCAAAACAAACCAGGTAAAAATTATGATAAAAAAAAGTGAGAGAGTAAATTTAAGGTTTTGAGTTAATTTAATTTTTTGCTTTACAAATGCTGGTCCCACAACTGAGTTAAAAACTGTTCCTGGAAATGAACCAATTGAAAAACAAGCAAAAAATACACCTGCAATTGATTTATCAAATGTAAAATAAATCATCATTCTCCAAGCAAAGCTACTTATTACAATTGAAAATGAAGATAAAAAAGCAATTGTCTTCAAATTCAAAGCAATGATTGATTTAAAATTAAAATTAAAACTTTTTGTGTTTAGATCTGCATAATTCAATGGTATAGAAATCAGAATAAAAACAATATAAATAGATACCAAGTAAATTAATAAATCAAAATAACCAAAATATAAAAATATTGTTCCAGCTATTAAAGATACTACATTTATAATTGTATAAATTTTAAATAATAAGGTTTTTTTTCTTACTTCAGATACAACAAGATTCATTTCATTAATCCATTGCACTAAAATTAATACTGAGAATAATATTATTAAATCAAGATTTTCAAATGAAATAAATTTCAAAATCAGAAAATATGAAAATACAAACATCAATATAGAAATTATTCCTCTGTAGAATAAAGTCAAAAACGCATATTCAATTTTATTTTCAGAAATAATTATACTTCTCAGGTTACTTGAAAATATTTGAGTTATTGTTATCCAAAAGCTAGTAACTAAACCCAATTCTCCAGCGATTGAATAGTGTCCAAAAACTACAAGTGCTATGACTATAAATGATGTAAACATTAAATTGAACATATAGGTACAAGTAATTAATAAAAATTTGAAATTTTTGCTGGTGAAAAATAAATCTTGATAAATATCTTTTTCTTGATTTTCTAAATAATTATAAAGTTTTTTATATCTTGTGGTTAAATTTTCAATAGAGGTTACATTTTGTACGTTTTTATAAATATTTTTTCCCTTATCTAATCTTTCCTCAACTTTCCAATTTGATGAGATTTCTAATTCCTTTTTTATATTTTTTATCTTAGTGTCTGTTGGAATGATTGAGTCTTCAATTTCCTTTGTTTCTAGATTTTTATTTACTAAGCTAGGCAAACCATGAAGAGATGATTCTAAAACAGATAAACTAAGTACTTCTGATTTTGATAACAATATATTCATCCAAGACTCATTTAATACGGTTTGTTTTTCACCTTCAAAAATGGGTTCTTTAAATTGAATACGATTATCTGAGCCAATTAATGACTTTAATTCATGAAAATATTTTTCATCATCTTGAATTCCATATATTTTAAGACTCCATTCATGGTTTAAATTAGCTTCCTTAAAAGCTTGAATTATCAAATCTATATTTTTATGAGGATGAATTCGTCCAAAATATACAAATTGTTTTTTTTTATTAGAGGTTTCAAAATTACGCCACTTAAATGGAATTGGGTTATAAATTTCTGTAACTTTGCATAAAGGAAAATATTTCTTAATTGCCTTTTTTTCTTGTTCTGTAATTGATACAAAAGATGTTTTTTCTGATATCAGAAATCTAAATATATATAAAAAAATTTTTTTATATATATTTTTAAAAAAACCAGTGCTTTTTAGCGCCTCACCAAGCAACATTCCATGGGGATGAATTACATTTTTTTTTTTTACTAAAATTACAAATTAATATTGAGAATATTTGAATTGGTGCCCAAATTCCATGGATGTGAACTACATCGTATCTATTAATTTGATGTAATAAAGCCCTAAGCTTTATAAAAACACTCAACCAACCTGAAAATGATATTGTTTCTATATTTTCATTTTTAAATAAAATCTTTTCAATTTTTGAGGATAAAATTGAATACTCATAATTCAATTTATTTTTTAAATGTTCTGAAATAAATAAAATTAAAGAAGCAATACTAAAATTTTTTTTAGTTAATTCACTTGTTATATGTAATATTTTCATATTTGATAATTATAATCTTTTATTCAATTATAACTATATTAATTTTATTTATATTCTTGATTTAAAAATTTATCAGGAAATATTATTTATTTAAAAGAAAATAAATATAAATTATAATTTGTATGATCAACAATAAGTATGTGAAACCAAGATAAAATCCAATTATTGCAGGAATTGCAGTTAACAAAAAAATTTTGATATTGGTAATGATCAAATTATTTTTCAATAAAAGAATATGGTGTAAATGGTTTCTATCAGGTGTAAATGGATAATTGCCTTTGTAAATTCTATATATAAATAATCTCATTAAATCTAATCCAGGAATAATCATAAATAATACTATTTGATCTGTATTTATTAAATTCGTTTGATTATAAAATTTAATAAAAAAATAACTAAATATGAAACCTAATAAATAGCTACCACTATCTCCCAAAAAAGCTCTATTATAATGATTTAAAATTAAAAAAAATATTAAACTCATTTTCAATATTATAAAAAAGAAAATATAGTAGTCATTTAATATAAAAAAAATACATATTAGAATAGAATAAATTGTGACTTGATAATTAATTCCATCAAACATGTTTAATGCATTAACAAATAGTAGAAAGCATAAAAGTGTCCAAATTATTGAAATATAATTATTCAAAAAATATGAATTTTGTAAAAATGAAACTTTAATTTCTTTAATTAACAAATCATTGCTAAAAATGATTATAAATAAAAATAATATAATCATCACAGAAAATTTTTTAGTTGCAGTAATTTTAAATTTATCGTCGAAAAAACCTATCAAAAATACCAAAATTAAAGATATGAAAAAAATCAAGAAATCTTGTTTACTAAAGAAAACATTTAGATTTAGTAAATAGTCTAAGTTTAATAATTGAAAAATTAATATTAAAAAAATATTGATTATTATTATTATACCCCCTGTAATTGGAACATTAAATTTATGAATTTTTCTATTATCATCAGGTTTGTCATATAAATTAAATACACTGGCAATTTTTTTATTATTAAGGAAAAGTATAAAGTTAATAAATAATAATATTATGAAAATAAAACTTGTCATAAATTAATCTTTTTTTAAACAATTTGGAAAATCTGAAACTTTAAATTCATAAATATATCCATTGTATTTATTTCCTCTATTAAATGGATTTCTAGCTTCATGCCTTCCTATTGAATCTTTAGAATATTTTAATTTTCCAACGCAATCTTCAAATTTACCAAAATTAGGTTTTTGACCGTAATAACCCCAAGTCAAAAAAAGCTTTGGATGTTTATTAATAATATCATCGTAAATAATTTTACTATTTTTGTTATTAAATTTCAAAAAACTTGAAAATTCTGGAGATATATAATTAGATTTCCCGAAAGAAATAGATTTATGGTAAGATATTACAACGTCTTCATCTTTAAGCACTGAATTTGCCCATTTGAATAAAGAATATCCACTTGCATTTTGACTCAAAACTTTATCTTTATAAAATTTACTTAAACTTCCAGGAAAAATACTAACAACTCCATAGAAAACTCCTATAATAAAAATTATGGATTGTAACCTACAAAAATATTCAAATGGCTTAAAATTAAGCGAGTGCCCATAGTTTGCCGAAGTTAATAATATCCAAAATAGAGGTTCTAATAAAGAACGACCAATAAACTGTCCAAAAAGATAGTTTATTAACATATGTAAAAAAACAATAAAAAAAACTAATTTTGCTTTATCGTTCTTTAAATTTAATAAAAAAATATAAAAAATCGATATTCCAATAACATTTGTAAACTGGCTAAAATTTTTTGGAAATATGAAATTCAAATAATTTACTTCTCTACCAAATCTAACTAAATAAAGAGAAAATTCTTTAAGTCCCGGTATCGATAAAGGAATTGGTGAATAAAGATATTGATGAAAACTTCCTCCAAATTTTAAATATTTCCAATAAATTATTGGAAAGTAGAATAAAACAAATAGCAAGATAGATGTAACTAAAAAGAAGTAGAATTTTTTATTTAAAATTGATTTATAAAAAATTAAACTACCAATCAAAAATGAACTTGTTAAAAAATTAAATTTTGCATTGACAGAAACTATTAAAACCATCAAAGATAAAACGATTTTCCAATTTTGTTCATTAGAGTTCAAATGTTTTAAATTTCCAAATAAGAATAAAGAAAATATAACAGTAGATGAAGATATATGAAAAAGTTGTGGTTTTGCGGTTGAGGACAAAAATAAAATTATCGGAGATGTTATAGCTAAGAGAAGATAATAATATTTATTCTTATTATTAATTTTTTTAAATATTCCGAAAATACTTATTAATCCTGAAAACTGGATTAGACCACCAAATTGTTCTGAACCAAAAAAAAGTCCAACAGAAATCAAAATTTCACCAGCACCTCCGAGGAACGTGTGATAATGTGTAATTTCTGGTGAGTAATTACCAGTTAATAATAATTTTTTTGCAATTACAAAATGATATCCTAATGAATCTCCATGAGTATTAGGTGACAGAGATAAAAGAATTAATCCAAAAATAGAAATAAGAACTAAATATCTATCTGTACTAATTAAATTAAATTTAATTGATCGATATCTAAACTTTACGTTTAACTTTGATGCAATTTTGAATAATCCAAAGCAAAATAGTGTTAAACTTATAAGATAAATAAAATTAATATTTTTTGAATATAATATTAATGGATAAAAAACTATTAAGATAAAGTTTACTGATA
>MDTG01186604.1_pt1 | contig 12384 bp, 10 predicted proteins | sample 811421 | NCBI WGS metagenome assembly MDTG01 (sample SAMN05326645, study PRJNA326480) | marine metagenome | isolation source: seawater | place: Pacific Ocean: South East | collected 2011
ATTGATATAAATATAGAAGGAGATCAATCCTCACAAACTATTTTAGTGGAAGTAAAACCAGATAGTATTTCTGATACTATTGAAATTAAATCCATCGATAGTTATTCATATAAACAAGAAATAGTTTTAAAAAATAGTGGCCAACCAGGCGTTAATTGGAGTGTTTTATTACCTGATCAAGTCCAAGGAAAAAAAGCTATTAGTGGTATATTATCTGATAGTTTGGTATTACCTTTTGAAATGATCTTCGATGACATAAATGAGTCTAAGACGATTAGAGAAGACATTGTTACTCGATTTTGGTATGATGACAGCAATGACACATTAATTACTATTCCTCTAACACTAGATATTCTATATCAACCAGAAGAACCAAAAATAAACATAGCAATTGAACCGAATAGTTTTAATTTGCAAAAGGAAATAAAAAGTAATGACACCCTATTCATCAATGAGCAGTTAACCATACGTAATTTTAGTGAGTTTGAAATAAATTGGGAAGTCAATATTCCATTTGATCAAAAAAATTCATCAAAAATAAGCGGAACTATAACTGACAGTTTAACTATTCCATTAGAATTTTTTGTGCCAAATATTAATACATCCATTGTAATAAAAGATAATATAGAAGCTAGATTTTGGTATAACGAAAATAATGATACAACTGTAATAGTACCATTTCAAATCAATATCGATGTAGCTGAAGAAACTAAAATCAATGTTCTTATTGAACCAAGTAGTTATACATTACAAAAAGAGATTAATTTAAATGATACTCTATTTATTGAAGAAAAATTAACTATTAAAAATCTTAGCCAAACTGATATAAATTGGGAGATTAATATTCCATTTAATCAAAATAATACTACTAAACTCAGCGGTACTTTATCTGATAGTTTAATCATCCCAATAGAATTCTTTATGCCAAATATTAGTACATCTATTGTTATAAAAGATAATTTAGAAACTAGACTTTGGTATAATGAGAAAAATGATACAACAATTTTGATACCATTTGAAGTTAGTATAGATGTCATCAATGTTAGTTCTGATATTGAAAATGTAATACCAAATGAAATAACACTTTATCAAAACTATCCAAATCCATTTAATCCAACAACGAATATTGAATTTTCGTTACCCGAAACAGAATATATAAATATTAGTTTATTCAATTTATCTGGACAAAAAGTTATGGATGTTGTTGAGGGTAATTTTACAGCAGGCAAACACACCATAACAATTAATGCTACCAGTTTATCAAGCGGGACATATGTTTATCAACTTAAAACAACGAAAGGTCTTACAACAAAAAAAATGACGCTTATTAAGTGAGATTAATTTTCTATCTATTTTGCATGTGATAGGAAGTCAGTAATTCCATAGGCTCTTTTATTACTTTTACTAACTCCCATCCTTGTCTAGATAAAATTTTACGTATTATTTTTTGATGAATTGCAGCAACAGTTCCAACTATTCCTATTTTCTTTATTTCAATGCTATCAAAATGTCTAAGTTGTAACTTTACAAACGATTCTATGCCTTCCTCTATCAAATGTTTTGAGTAAAAATGTGTACTAAATTCTGATAAAACGGAAGCAAAAGATGCTATATAGGCATTACCCTGTTCTTTTTTATATAGTCGATTCAAAGTATTATCAATATCCATATCAAAATGATTATCAATATAGCTTGATATTTCAGTAGGCAAGATTTTATAGTAATAATCACGAACTATATATTTTCCAAAATAACCTGCACTTCCTTCATCCCCTAAACTAAAGCCAAGTGCTGGGACGTAATCGCTAAAATGCTCTCCATCAAATAAACCACAAGAGGCCCCTGTTCCTAAAATCGCAACAATTCCACTATTTGATCCAAATAGAGCTCGTGCAGCAGCCATTAAATCAGTATCTACTTCAATCTTAAAATTAGAAAATTCAGTCGAAAAAGCTTTTAAAATCAGACTTTTCATAGCTGGATTGGAGCATCCTGATCCATAAAAATAAATCTGCTCAAATGAGTGATCAGGTAAGTTATTACGTAAACTCCGCAATATCTCGCACAATTTTTTTAAATCAACAAAATAGGGATTCATGCCTAAAGTACTACCCGACCATACTAATCTATCACCTTCTAATAAACTCCATGATGTTTTTGTGGAACCGCTTTCTGCAACTAGTTGTCTCATACCTATAATATGAACGATTGTTATATTGAATGAAGTTACGAATAGTAGTAGACAGAATCATTTATTCACTAACTAAGTAGTTGGAAATAAACCAATTTTAAACAATTATAAACTTTCTTTTGAATATATAACTCCAAAATACATTGTCACTAATTTTGGCTTCAATACCAACATAACTTTATCAATATTTATGCATTTATCTTTTGATAAAAAAGCCCATGAACTACTTCCTTACTATACTCACTTTAACGTGGCTAACCGACTTCTATTCACAGGTCATTCACATCAAGCATGGCCTGACTGCGCACTAGAAGGCCAGATTGAATATTTCCATGCATCTGCAAGTTTAATCGATAAAAAATGGGAACTAGCCTTTAAAAAGACTGAACTACTCAGAGAATATCTTAGAACATACTACGATGACCCAACTGGCTTATATTGCCGAGAGGAAAGTACTCATTTCCTATTTGTTAGTTTAATGAGTGCTTGGGATCTAGTAAGCAAACCAAAAATCATAACCAGTGAGGGTGAGTTCTATTCCCTTGCTAGACAATTGGCACGATTCTCCGAAGTAGGTCTCGAAGTAGTCAAAGTACCCGCTAGTATCGAGGAGGATTTTGTGTCAAATATCCAGAATAACATAGATAATAAAACCTCTGCTGTTATGATTTCAAGAGTATATTTCAAAAGTGGTCTTATCAACCCACACTTATATGACATTGCAAAGATTTGCAGAGTCCACGGTGTACCATTGGTAATTGATGATTATCATGGAACAAATGTAGTCCCATTATCTATTCGAGATGAGGGGTTAGAGGATACTTATATTTTAATTGGAGGGTATAAATATCTACAGTGGGGAGAAGCTAACTGCTTTCTACGCTTCCCTAAAGACTGCACGCTTCGCCCGGTAATTACGGGTTGGTTTGCTTCATTCGACTCTCTCCAAAAGAAACAAGATTTTAGCAAACCGGTTGAATTTGACCCTGGAGATCAACGATTCGCAAGTGGAACTTATGACCCGAGTTCTCAATTTAGAGCAGCGAAAGTGGTACAGTTTTTCGAAAAACAGTTATTGAGCCCTAATGTATTACGAACTGGGTATCAAGAACAAATTGGTCTATTAAGAAATTTATTCCTTGAAAAGGATATAAACCCATCAGTTCTGCGACTTACCCATAATGAAGATATTCGTTTTAATGGTGGCTTTCTTTCTCTCCACTCACAATATGCGGTTGCTATACGAAAACGATTGCTTGAAAAAGAAGTTTTCACAGATGCCAGGGATACAATTCTTCGATTGGGTCCCGCACCCTATACCACCTCCGAGCAAATTAATGATGTAATTGGACTACTCTCAGAGACTGTAAAGGAAATGAAGATTTGATTAAGTATGTAATATATATTTCATTACTCTTGTGCTGTTAAGATAGCTATGCTTTTTCTAATTTTTTTGAGGCGTTACATTAAAATAATTCTATCTTACTAGAATCGCTATAGTCATGATTTATAAGTTACATCGCTTTTTCACCTACTTGAGTACATAGTAGTTGATCTTATAGTCAAAAACAGTGATGTACAGACTAATGAAAATCATTATTGTGTTTACAGTATATTTACATATATTGAACATATACTTAATTAAATAAAAACACAGTGACATGATATGTCACCCTTTTAAATTACCTTTTGTTAAATTTTTAATTTTATCTAATACATATGTCAGACAATCAAAAAATTAAAGCGCTCGATATAGCTGTTGGGCAAATCGAGAAACAGCACGGTAAAGGGACGATCATGAAACTTGGGGATAGTGCCACCCAAGATGTTGAAGTAATATCAACAGGTTCTATACTAGTGGACTATGCACTCGGTGTTCAAGGGGTGCCAAGGGGAAGAATCACTGAAATTTATGGCCCAGAAGCTAGTGGTAAAACCACCTTAGCACTACAAGTTATTGCGCAGGCACAAAAAAAAGGTGGATATGCAGCTTTCATAGATGCAGAACATGCTTTTGATCCACGTTATGCTCGTGCTCTTGGGATTAATACTGAAGAACTATTGGTATCACAACCAGATAGCGGTGAGCAAGCATTAGAAATAACCGAGACTTTAATTCGATCAGGTGCATTAGATGTTATCGTGGTTGATTCTGTTGCAGCCTTAGTGCCTAGAGCTGAAATCGAAGGAGAAATGGGTGATTCACATATGGGTCTTCAAGCTAGGCTTATGTCACAAGCACTTCGGAAAATAACCGGTATTGTAAATAAAACGCAAACCTCTTGTATTTTTATAAATCAGGTACGTGAGAAAATAGGGGTTATGTTTGGTAATCCTGAAACTACTACGGGTGGAAGAGCTCTTAAATTTTATTCGTCCGTTCGTTTAGATATACGTCGCATAGGCAGTATCAAAAAAGCCGATGAAGTTATCGGTAATCGAACAAAGGTAAAAGTGGCCAAGAATAAGGTTGCCCCACCTTTTAAGGTAGTAGAATTCAATATCATGTATGGAAAAGGGGTCTCACGAATAGCAGAAATCCTGGATTTAGCTATTGAATATGACATTATCCAAAAACGAGGCAGTTGGTTTCGCTATGATGGAGAACCCATTGGTCAGGGAGCAGATTCTGCTATGCAATTCCTAGAGGAAGATGCTGAATTGTTAGACAAAATCGAAAAAATGGTACGCGCTCAACTTAATGGCCTTAATGTTGAAATACAAGGAGCGGCAGCCGAACTAGCAGAAGCAGAACCATCTTCAGAGAAAATGAAAATATAAGACCTTCTTTTAGTTATGAAGAATACAGATAGTAATAGGTATGATGAATTAACTTCATTGCTACCCCTTACAATTACTTCGATTCAGGTACAGAAAAAAAATAAAGAACGATTCTCATTATATCATGAAGATCGTTTCTTATTGGGCATAAAAAGCCAAACCCTTGTGTTTTGTTCACTAAAAAAAGGGACTATATTAACAAATAAGTTATTAGAAACTATTCTCAAAGCTGAGCAATACAACAAAGCCAAAGAATATAGCTTAAATTTATTATCGCGTAGAGATCACTCAATTAAGGAAGTGATTTTAAAGGGAATAAAGAAAGGATTTAATAAAAAAATTCTTGAAAGTATCACATTCGAACTACACAAAAATAAGTACCTCGATGATCATCGATTTGCATTAAATTACATACATGATGCTATTGAATTCAGGAAATGGAGCCTAAATAAAATCAAATTTGAACTCCAAAAGAAAGGAGTAATTAAGTCTATTATAAGCGAATTGCTTTCTGACTTAGATAATTCTATTTGGAAGGAACAAATGTTTACCCTAATCCGTAAAAATAAGGCGAAGTTTAAACGAACAGAATCAAACAAGCAAAAAAAGAAATTATATCATTATTTATCACGTAAAGGCTATTCTTCCACTTTAATTTGGAGTGAGATTAATAATCTATTATTGTTAATTGAAAATGATTAATAAGTCCTTATAATGAATTCATGAAAAACATCACATTAGAGCGTGTTGTTCGAACATTATTGGCTGTTCTAACAACTGGCGTCGTCATAGTTATATTGTATAATTACATTACGTTGGTCGCTTTTCTAATTCTAGCTATGATTCTTAGTTATGTACTTGATCCGACAGTGAATAGATTGCAACGGATGGGTGTATATAGGACTTTAGGTGTCACATTAACACTTTCAGTCATTGTTATGGCCATTGTATTCTTCTCAACTAATGTTGTTCCCATATTTGTTGAAGAAATGCTTGAACTTACAAATAACTTGAACATTGAAACTATTGAGCTTATTGCCGCTCGAATAGAAACTCGCTTAGTTTCAGAATACAGCTTTATACCAGAAGGCTTCCTTAGAGATAATATCACAAAGATTAGTGAAGAACTTTTTGATCTAGGTAAACTTTCTACTGTACTTAGTGATGCTGTTGGACTCTTTACCAATATATTTTCTGCCGTAATTGTAGTCCCATTTGCAGCTTTTTTCTTTCTGAAAGATGGTAGTATGATTAGAAGAGATGTTTTAAGAGCTATTCCAAACAAATATTTCGAAACTATACTAACGATACTCGATCTAGTAGAGAAGCGATTAGGTCTGTATTTCAGAAGTGTGCTAGTACAAAGTTCATTAGTTACTCTTTTGTCATGGACAACATTAAGTATTGCAGGACTTGAAAATTCGCTTTCTGTTGGTATATCTGTTGGTATAGCAAATACCATCCCCTACTTTGGACCCATAATTGGTTATCTCCTTTCAATAATTATTTCAATTGTTGAGACAGGTGATTTCAGTTTAGTACTGTATTGTGTGATAGCGATTTTTATTGTTCAAATGATTGACAATTTGATCTTTCAGCCCTACTTATTTTCTAAATCAGCTGATATGCACCCCGTAGCCATATTATTTATTATTTTAATCGGGGCCCAAACTGCTGGAATTTTAGGCATGTTAATTGCAATACCTTTAGCCACAACTATTCGAATAACTATTAAGCAAATTATTTGGAGTTTTAATAATTATCAGATATTTCGACTAGACCAATCGAAACAAATTTGAGTATATTGTAGAAATGAAAAATCTACGCCAAAACTCTTGAATAAACTGGTAATTTTTGCATCAGGATCAGGTTCCAATTTTCGATCAATTATTAATCAGATTAAGATTGGATATCTTCAGGCTGAGGTTGTCGGTTTAATTACGAATAAACGTGAAATCGGGGCAATTGATATAGCTAAACAACATGGAATCCCCTTCTATGTACTTACAGCTAAGCAATTTGACAGCTATAAAACATATGAATTAGCTATTTTAAAGCAATGTTTAGAATTGAACCCACGTCTAATCATTTGTGCAGGCTACCTCAAAAAAATACCACCGAAACTCATTTATGCGTTTAAAAATAGAATCCTCAATATTCACCCTTCTTTACTTCCCAAATTTGGAGGACTTGGTTATTATGGCATACATGTTCATAAACGCGTATTAGAAAGTAATGAGACACATACCGGTTGTACCATTCATATTGTATCATCAGAATATGACAAAGGTCCTATACTGGCTCAAAAACAGATAATTATTAAAAAATCTGAATCTCCTGAGCAACTTGCTAAACGCGTTTTAAAAGTTGAACATCAACTTTATTCAAAAACTATAGCATCTTATTTGAAGCATTTGGATAGTCCTAGTGAATAGGATAACAGCTAATTTTAATCCAATAATAACTTGACCCCCTAATCACTCTTATTCATTTATCTATGTCTCTTAAACCATTAGAGCAACTACCAAAGACCCCTCTTACCATTAAAAGAGCTTTATTATCAGTTTCTGACAAGACAAATCTACTTCCATTAGCAGAGTCATTGCATGCTGCTAATATTACTCTTTTATCTACTGGTGGTACATATAAGACTTTACAAGAAGCAGATATACCAGTAACCGAGGTTGCGAGCCTCACCGGCTTCCCTGAATGCCTAAATGGACGAGTCAAGACACTACATCCCATAATTCATGGAGGCATACTTGCTCGTACATCTTTTGAGCCAGATAATAAAGAACTAAGACAGCTTCAGATTGAACCCATAGAATTAGTAGTTGTAAATTTATATCCCTTCGCCAGCATTACATCAAAAAGCAATGTAGCGATTGAAGAAGCTACAGAATATATAGACATTGGGGGCCCCACCATGGTACGTGCAGCAGCAAAAAACTTTGCTCATGTAGCTATACTAAGTAATCCAAACCAATATTACCCCTTTTTATCCGAATTCAACTCACATTCTGCGATATCGTTTCAAACTAGACTACATTTAGCACAGCAAGCCTTCAAACATACATTTGGATATGAACGAGGTATTTCCAATTATTTTGACTCCGTGATCCGTACTGAATCCAATCTACACTTAAAGGATGGTACTATTCACCCAAAGGAAGAGCATATAGTCATGCAAACTAATTTTCATGTAAATATGCCACTTCATAATAGTCTACGATATGGAGAAAATCCGCATCAAGATGCGTCTATCTATGGAGAACCTGACAAATTTATCGATTGTTTCCACGGTAAAGAACTTAGTTATAACAATTATTTAGATATTGACTCAGCACTAAGATTATACGAAGACTTCTCTGAAACCAATCCTACTTGTGCTATCTTTAAACATACCATACCCTGCGGAGTAGCAAGTGCTTCTACTCTAAAAGAGGCATATTTGAAAGCTTTTTCTACCGATAAAGTTTCTCCCTTTGGAGGAATCATACTTTGTAATACCCTATTGGATATAGATACCGCAAAAGCCATCGACTCCATCTATACTGAAATAATTATTGCACCTAAGTATTCAGAAGAAACCTTAAAGCTGCTGACTCAAAAGAAAAATCGACGTTTAATTCGTATCTTAGCAGGACAACAATTTGCCACTCAAAAATATTTTCGCTCTATTTTTGGAGGTGTACTAGTACAAGAACTAGATAACATAGCCATTGATGCAGCCTCCTTCAAAGTGGTAACAAATAGGAAACCCACTCCAAGAGAAATGCAGGATATGCTATTTGCATGGAAAATTGTAAAACATATAAAGTCCAATGCAATTGTGTTTGCAAAAGATGAGCAAACACTTGGTATAGGTTCAGGGCAAACATCACGTATAGACTCATCTGAAATAGCAGTTTCGAAAGCAGCCAAAGAACAACTCAGTCTCGTAGATTCGACTATTGCTTCTGATGCATTCTTTCCTTTTTCCGACGGTATTGAAGCTGCCGCAAATGCTGGAGCTACTGCTGTTATTCAACCTGGGGGTAGTGTTCGTGATCAGGAAGTTATAGATAAAGCAAATGAGCTTGGCTTAGCCATGGTCTTTACATCCATCCGTCATTTTCGCCATTAAAATAAATGAGCTAAAACACAGAAAAAAGTTTCAAAATTGCCCAAAATGCTTGATATTAATTGATTAGTGAACATATACATTTTTTGCAACAATAATGAACCAACCTGATACTGAAAATCAAGCCTCAAACAATACAAAACAAAGCAAAAAAGGCTTTTTTGACTTTTTATATACTGATATAGCCATTGACTTAGGTACGGCCAATACTCTAATTTACTCGCGCAACGAAGGCATAGTTTTGAATGAACCAAGTATCGTTGCACTAAATCAACAAGATGTTCCAGTCGCCACCGGTCATGAAGCCAGATTAATGCACGAACGTACTCATAAGAAGATACGTACTATCAGACCGCTTAGAGACGGAGTTATTGCAGATTTCGAAGTTGCAGAGCAAATGATCCGTGGTATGATAAAGAAAGTTAAGGTCAAGTGGTTTTCAACTACCCGACAAATGGTTATTTGTGTCCCTAGTGGTATAACCGAGGTAGAACGAAGAGCTGTACGAGACAGCGCTGAACATGCTGGTGCAAAGGAGGTGTATCTAGTCGATGAACCTATGGCTGCAGCCATAGGTATTGGTCTCGATGTCCATGAACCTGTTGGTAATATGATTGTAGATATCGGAGGTGGTACAACTGAAATAGCAGTTATCTCTCTCTCAGGCATTGTATACGCCCAATCTGTTAGATTAGGGGGTGATAAATTGAACGATGACATCATCAATTATTTCCGAAGAAAAAATAATTTACTTATAGGTGAAAGAACTGCTGAAAAAATTAAGTGTGAAATTGGTTCAGCAGCCCCACTAGATGAAGAACTTGAAATGATTACAAAAGGGCGCGATTTAGTTAATGGTGTTCCTAGGACACGCCATATCACATCAAGGGATGCTAGAGAAGCCATGGCAGAATCTATAAATACCATAGTGGATTCAGTAACCAAATCACTTGAACAAACTCCTCCTGAGTTATCCGCTGATATACTTGATCGAGGTATTATGTTAACAGGTGGAGGGGGACTTTTAAAAAATTTAGATAAATTGATTATGGAAACTACCGATCTACCTGTTCATATAGCTGAGGATCCTTTGACTGCCGTAGTAAGAGGTACTGGATTAATATTAGAGAATTTAGATTACTATCGCCCCGTAATCTCTTAAACATGATCTACAATGAGATTTTTGCAGTTCGACACGGATGGTATCTCTCATTACTTTCATGTGCTTTTGGTCATACTTATTGCACTTATTTTAGCATTTACGCGCAGTCAAGATGGACTAAATAATTTGCGTGCCGTCACAGTAACAGCTGCCAGTATATTAGAGGAGCCTGTCTCAAATCTACGTATCTACAGAAATGCTTTAAAAACTAATGCCTATCTACAACAGCAAAATATCCTTTTACAGGATGAATTAAGCAGAATCCGATCAATAGAGAAGGAAAATGAAGAACTTAAATCATTATTAAGTTTAAATAAGTCATACACTTACCCTTTGCAGATTACAAGGGTTGTTACTAAACAGCTAAACACACTAAATAATAGTTTAAGTGTTAATTTAGGAAGCAAAGATGGTATCCAACGCGGTATGCCATTAATAAATTCTGATGGCCTAATAGGTAAAGTAATATTGGTGGCGGGTAATTATTCACAAATAATGCCATTATCACACCCTCTCTTCCGCGTTAGTGCCCAATTACAAGAAAGTAAAGCTAATGGTATTATATCTTGGGATATATCGAGTCCTAGTTACCTGATCATGGATTATGTCCCTAAAACAGTACCAGTTGATACTGGGATGGTCGTTCAGACCTCTGGACTCGGTAATGAGTTTCCAGCTGGAATACCTATCGGACAAGTGGTCGATTACCGATCCCAGGAGGGAACCAATACCCAACAATTAAAAATAAGGCCTCTAAGTCAACTTAATGAAGTTTCTGAAGGATTTATAGTTCTATTTAATTCAGACTCAAATTTAGTCCAGTTAAACAACGAATTTAACCAGCTATTTGAATGAATCTTGATTGGTCCAAATATCTACTTGGTGGTCTTTTTATTATTTTTTTGGATCAAATTCTACTGCAACATCTATCTCTTTGGGGAATACAATTCGATGCAGTACTACTTATTTTAATATGGAACTTACCTTTACTTAAAAAAAATGAAGCTCTCTACATTTATGGATCACTTGCATTTCTTCAAGATGCTCTATATGATTCTTGGGGGCTTATGCTATTTAGTAAGACCTTAATTATAGTTTTATTTCGTACTTATTTAGTAAATCGTAATCAAGGTATAATATTTTCTTCTCAATTTGCGGTTCTCACCTTAGCTATTGCCTTGACTCATAACACCATTTATTACCTATTGTCTTTGATAATAGGTGGCTATGCAAGTGGTTTATGGCCTTATACTGTACTAGTACTTGGATCTCTCTACACCACTCTTTTGTCTTTTACACTTCACAAAGTAATTAAATCCTGATGCAGTGAACGATTTTAAAAACCATAATAGAACCCAAGTATCACTGCGTGTAATGCAACTAATGTTTGCCACGGTATGTTTAATAGTTTTAGGGAGAGTTTTTTACCTACAGGTTATAGAATATGAGAAATATTCTATGCAAGGTGAACGAAATTCCATTCGTCAGGAAATTATCCCATCGGCCCGAGGACTCATCTATGATAGAAAGGGAGAACTATTAGTATCCAATGAACCCATTTTTACTTTGACTGTAAATCCTGCAACCTATGATACCACTAATAATCAATTACTGTCTGAATTATTAGATATTGATATATCTCAAGTAAGGGATCAGATTAATATAGCACAGCGCTATTCTTGGTATAGAAGTTCACCACTTTTGTCGGACATTGATTTCACTCAATTCTCAATTATCCAGCAAAATTTATGGCAATTGCCCGGTATTGGGCATCAACTTAAAAGTAAACGAACCTACTCGGATAAAATTAATGCTTCACATATATTTGGTTATTTGCGCGAAGCTGACGCTAAAGATTTTGAAACTAATACTTCTTTATTTTTAGGAGATAAAATTGGAAAAAGTGGCCTTGAGTTAATTTATGAAGACAGTCTCAGGGGTGAGTCTGGCATAGAGTTTAAAAGAGTCAATGCCTATGGACAAGCATTAGGTTCATTTGTGGTTGAAAATGAAGGTACTAATCCCATTGAAGGAGCTAATATAATTACTACTATTGATGCTGATTTACAAGCTTTTGCAGAGGACTTAATGATTGATAAAACAGGAGCAATTATTGTTATGGATCCC
>MDTG01389623.1_pt1 | contig 12384 bp, 7 predicted proteins | sample 811421 | NCBI WGS metagenome assembly MDTG01 (sample SAMN05326645, study PRJNA326480) | marine metagenome | isolation source: seawater | place: Pacific Ocean: South East | collected 2011
CAGAGATTTTGACACAATTGATAATGCTCCTGAGGAAAAAGAGAGAGGCATTACAATAAACACATCTCACGTTGAATATGAAACCGAAAATAGACACTACGCTCATGTTGACTGCCCAGGACATGCTGACTATGTAAAAAATATGGTTACAGGTGCTGCACAGATGGATGGTGCTATCTTAGTATGTGCTGCAACTGACGGCCCTATGCCTCAAACTAGAGAGCACATATTACTTGCTAGACAGGTAGGTGTACCTGCAATTGTAGTATTCTTAAACAAAGCTGATATGGTTGATGATGACGAACTTATGGAGCTTGTTGAAATGGAAGTTAGAGAATTACTTTCTTTTTATGAATATGATGGAGATAATGCTCCAATCGTAACTGGATCTGCACTTGGTGCTTTAAATGGTGAGGCCGATTGGGCATCAAAAGTTGAAGAGTTAATGAGTGAAGTTGATAAATATATACCTGAACCAGTTAGAGATAATCAAAAAGATTTCTTAATGCCCATTGAAGATGTCTTTACAATAACAGGAAGGGGAACAGTTGCAACTGGTAGGATTGAAACTGGTGTTGCAAATTCAGGAGATGGAGTTGATATTATTGGAATGGGTGCAGAAAAACTTACATCAACAGTTACAGGTGTTGAAATGTTTAGAAAAATATTAGACAGAGGAGAGGCTGGTGACAATGTAGGGATTTTGTTAAGAGGTATTGAAAAAACTGATATCAAAAGAGGAATGGTAATATGTAAGCCAGGTTCGGTTACACCACATACTAAGTTTAAAGCCGAAGTCTATATTTTGAAAAAAGAAGAGGGAGGAAGACATACACCATTTCATAACAAATACAGACCTCAATTTTATTTGAGAACAACCGATGTTACTGGAGAAATAATTCTGCCTGACGGTACTGAAATGGTCATGCCAGGAGACAATTTAACAATAACTGTTGAACTGATTTCCCCAGTTGCGATGAGCGAGGGTTTAAGGTTTGCAATTCGAGAAGGAGGTAGAACTGTTGGAGCTGGACAAATAACCTCAATCGATAAGTAAATCATTTGAAAACAGTGACTATTCAATCACTACTAACGGGTGTAGCTCAATTGGTAGAGTAGTGGTCTCCAAAACCATTGGCTGGGAGTTCGAGTCTCTCCACCCGTGCTGAAAAGAAGTAAATGAACAGAATATTTTCATATTTTAAAGAAGCTATAGTTGAACTTTTAGAAAAAGTAACCTGGCCCAGCTGGTCAGATCTACAAAATAGTTCAATAGTTGTCGCCATTGCAACTGTAATCATAGCACTAATAATATATGTATTTGATACTTCATTTAGCAAAGTTTTAGATTTATATTATAGTTTTTTTGTTTAAATAAATGAGTTCAGAAAGTTCAAAATACAATTGGTATGTCCTCAGAGTAGTTGGAGGCAAAGAAAAGAAAACCGCCGAAGCTATCGAAAAGGAGATTGATATTAACAAGATGAATAATCACGTTTCCAAAATACTTGTTCCAACAGAAAAAGTTTATCAAATTAGAAACGGAAAAAAAGTAAGTAAAGACAGAAATTTTTTTCCAGGTTATGTTTTAGTGGAGGCTGATTTAGTTGGAGAAGTTCCACATACTCTTAGAAGAGTTCCAGGAGTAATGGGTTTTTTAAGTTCAAAAAAAGGTGGTACACCTGTACCAATGAGAAAAAGTGAAATTAACAGAATACTTGGAAAAGTTGATGAAATGGCCATTGCAGTTGAGGATGTAAATATTCCATTTGTGATTGGTGAAACAGTTAAGGTAATTGATGGCCCATTCAACAGCTTTGATGCCGAAATCGAAGGAATTGATGAACAAAGAAAAAAGTTAAAATTAATGGTAAAGATTTTTGGAAGAAAAACACCATTAGAACTTAATTTCATGCAAGTAGAAAAAATATAATTATGGCTAAAGAAATATCGGGAATTATTAAACTTCAAATTAGAGGAGGCTCAGCAAATCCCGCGCCACCTGTTGGACCTGCTTTAGGTGCAAAGGGAGTAAATATTATGGAGTTTTGCAAGCAGTTTAATGCTAGAACTCAAGATAAATCTGGAAAAATTGTGCCTGTAGTCATAACTGTCTTTTCTGATAAGTCTTTTGAATTTATAATAAAAACACCTCCAGCTGCGTCTCAACTACTTGAAGCAATGAAAAAGAAAAAAGGTTCTAGTGAACCTAATAGAAGCAAAATTGGAAATGTTTCTTGGGACCAAGTTAGAGCAATAGCTGAAGACAAAATGACGGATTTAAATGCATTTACAATTCAATCAGCTATGAAAATGGTAGCTGGAACAGCGCGAAGTATGGGTATTAATGTAAAAGGAGATTTCCCTAATTTGTAAATCTAATATAATGAGAATAACTAATAAAAGAAAAAAAATAATAGAAGAGTTTAATTTCTCAAAAAATTACAATTTAAAGTCAGCATGTGAAATTGTAAAAAAATCCTCTACTGAAAACTTTGACGCCTCTGTTGATTTAGCTATCAGATTAGGAGTCGACCCAAAGCAAGCAAATCAGATGGTCCGTGGGGTTGCTTCTCTTCCACATGGTACAGGAAAGAAGGTTTCAGTTTTAGCAATAGTAACTGAAGACAAAAAAGAAGAAGCTCAAAATGCAGGAGCAGATCATGTAGGCTTTGAAGAGTATATAGATAAGATAAAAAAAGGTTGGACAGACGTTGATGTCATCGTTACAATGCCTTCAGCAATGTCTAAAATTGGTGCACTAGGTAAAGTTCTTGGTCCTCGAGGCTTAATGCCAAATCCTAAGTCTGGGACAGTAACAAATGAAATTGGTAAAGCTATCGAAGAGATTAAGAAAGGTAAAATTGATTTTAAAGTTGACAAGAACGGAATTGTTCATGCAGCAATTGGTAAGGTTTCCTTTCAATCCAAAAGTATTGAAGAAAATGCAGAAGAATTGATATCAACAATTAAAAAGCTAAAACCAGCAGCTTCAAAGGGCACATATATAAAAAGTATTAACATCTCAAGTACAATGGGACACACAGTTTCTGTAGATTCAAGCACATTCAATTTATAGTATGAAAAAAGACAAAAAAAATAAGTTAATTGAATTATTAAACAGAAAAATTAAAGAAAACAAAAATTTCTATTTGGCAGATATCTCAGGTCTTACAGCCGAAGAGACTAGTAACTTGAGAAGATTATGTTTCAAAAGAAATGTTAGTTTAAATGTTGTAAAAAATACACTATTGAGAAAAGCACTTGACTTAAATGAAATTGATTTTAATGAAATCTATGATTTACTAAAAGGTAACACTTCCATAATGTTTTCTAAATCAAACAGTGTGCCAGCTAAATTAATAAAAGAATTTAGAAAAAAACATGATAAACCCTTATTAAAAGTTGCTCACATTGATGAAGAGACTTATATCGGAGAAGAACATTTAAACTCTCTTGCTAGCTTAAAAACCAAAGATGAACTAATATCAGAAATTTTAACTTTATTAAAATCACCCGTTGAAAACGTTCTAACATCATTACTTTCAAGTGGTAACAAAATTTCTGATTTATTAAAAGAACTTGAAAAGAATGCTTCCAAATAAATATTAATAACTAAAAACAAAAAAAATGGCAGATATAAAAGATTTCGCAGAAAAACTTGTTAACTTATCAGTAAAAGATGTTAATGAGCTTGCAAAAATATTAAAAGAAGAATACGGCATTGAGCCCGCAGCAGCAGCAGTTACTGTGGCATCAGCAGCACCAGGTTCACCTGCTGCAGAACAAGCTGAGGAAAAGAGTGAATTTGACATCATTCTAAAAGCAGCAGGAGGATCTAAACTTCAAGTTGTAAAAGCAGTAAAAGAGCTTACAGGCTTAGGTCTAAAAGAAGCTAAAGAAATAGTAGATAGTGCTCCTAAAGCAGTAAAAGAAGGAGTTGGTAAAGAGGAAGCAGAAGGAGTCAAAAAGGCTTTAGAAGACGCCGGTGCTGAGGTTGAACTAAAATAGTTAGTCCAACTCTACATAAGCAAAAACTATAATCTAATTCCTATTTCTTTAAAAACTTACTAAATTGAATAAAACTAGACCAAACGAAAGAATCAACTTCGCCAAAATTACATCAAAGGTTAACTACCCTGATTTTTTAGACATACAGCTCAAAAGCTTCGAATCTTTTTTCAAAATTGGAACAACATTGGAGGAGAGAAAAGAAGAGGGGCTTTATCAAACCTTTCAAGAACTATTTCCCATCACTGATTCAAGAAACAATTTTGTTTTAGAGTTTGTTGACTATACGATAGACCCTCCAAGATATAACATTGAAGAATGTATTGAAAGAGGCTTAACTTTCAAGGTTCCCTTAAAAGTTAAATTGAAATTGTTCTGTACTGATCCAGACCATGAAGATTTTGAAACAATTGTTCAAGATGTTTACTTTGGTAACATACCCATAATGACTCCTAAGGGAACATTTCTTATCAATGGCGCCGAGAGAGTAGTTGTCTCACAACTGCATAGGTCACCTGGCGTTTTCTTTGGGCAAAGTTTTCATTCAAATGGAACAAAACTCTACTCAGCTAGAGTTATCCCTTTCAAAGGCTCATGGATTGAGTTTACTACTGATATCAATAATGTAATGTACGCGTACATTGATAGAAAGAAAAAGCTACCAGTAACAACATTATTAAGAGCTATTGGATATGAAAGTGACAGAGACATACTTGAAATTTTTGATTTAGCTGACGAAGTTAAAGTAACTAAGAGTGGATTGAAAAGGGTTGTTGGAAGAAAGTTAGCTGCAAGAGTTCTAAAATCATGGGTTGATGATTTCGTTGACGAAGATACTGGTGAATTAGTGCCAATAGAAAGAAATGAAGTAATCCTTGATCGTGACATAATATTAGAGAATAGTCATATTGATGAGATTGTAAACTCAGGATGTGAAACAATATTATTACACAAAGACGGAAGAGATATTTCTGATCATTCCTTGATTCATAATACACTTCAAAAAGATCCTTCGAATTCTGAGATTGAAGCAATTAGACATATTTATAGACAATTGAGATCAGCAGAAGCTCCTGACGATGAAACCGCTAGAGGAATAATAGATAAATTATTTTTTTCTGACCAAAGATACAGCTTAGGTCATGTAGGTCGATACAGAATTAACAAAAGATTAAATCTGAACATTGATCTAGAAAAACACGTTCTTTCAAATGAAGACATTGTATCAATAATAAAAAACTTAATTCATCTTGTAAACTCTAGAGTTGATGTAGACGACATCGATCATCTTTCTAACAGAAGAGTAAGAACAGTTGGAGAGCAATTATCTTCTCAATTTACCATTGGACTCAACAGAATGGCAAGAACCATAAGAGAAAGAATGAATGTTAGAGATAATGAGGTATTCACACCAATTGATCTAATAAACGCAAAAACACTTTCATCTGTGATCAACTCTTTCTTTGGAACAAGCCAATTGTCCCAGTTCATGGATCAAACTAATCCTTTAGCTGAGGTTACCCATAAAAGAAGAGTTTCTGCTCTTGGACCTGGGGGATTGTCTAGAGAGAGGGCAGGATTTGAAGTCCGAGATGTTCACTACACTCACTATGGTAGATTGTGTCCAATTGAAACACCTGAGGGTCCTAATATAGGACTAATATCATCTCTTTGTGTATACGCTAAAGTAAATAAGCTCGGGTTCATTGAAACACCATACAGGAATTTAGTTGATGGAAAAGTTGATTTAACAAACGAACCGAAATATATAAGTGCTGAAGAAGAGGAAAACAAAATTATTGCGCAAGCTAATGCTCCGATTGATTCAAATGGAAATTTTACTTCTAACAGAATTAAATCAAGAAAGGAATCAGACTACATGGTTACTGAGCCTGAGAATGTAGATTTAATGGATGTGGCTCCAAATCAAATTGCTTCTATAGCAGCATCTTTAATTCCATTTTTGGAACATGATGATGCTAACAGAGCACTAATGGGATCTAATATGATGAGACAAGCAGTTCCTTTATTACAGACAGAATCTCCAATTGTTGGTACTGGACTTGAGCCTCATGTCGCAAAAGATTCTAGAACACTAATAAACGCTGAAGGTAATGGTGAAGTAACTTATGTTGACTCAAACAAAATTAGCGTAAAGTATAAAAGAAATAAGGATGAAGATTTAGTCAGTTTTGACAGTTTGGTTAAAAATTATGATCTCACAAAGTTCAAAAAAACCAATCAGAACACTTGCATAAACATTCGTCCTATCGTAAGAGTTGGTGACAAAATAAAAAAAGGTCAAGTATTGTGTGAAGGTTATGCTACTGAAAATGGAGAGTTAGCAATTGGTAGAAATCTTAAAGTGGCTTTCATGCCTTGGAAAGGATACAATTTCGAGGACGCAATTGTTTTATCTGAAAGAGTTGTAAGAGAAGATCTTTTTACCTCTTTACATATTGAAGAACACACAGTTAGCGTTAGAGAAACAAAAAGAGGTGCAGAAGAATTAACTGCTGATATTCCTAACATAAGTGAGATAGCTACCAAAGATTTAGATGATAATGGAATGATTAGAGTTGGTTCAAAAGTTAAAACAGGAGATATCTTAATTGGCAAAATAACTCCAAAAGGAGAATCTGATCCAACTCCTGAAGAAAAGCTTTTGAGAGCAATTTTCGGTGAAAAAGCTGGTGATGTAAAAGACGCATCCTTAAAAGCGAAACCTTCTCATCAAGGAGTTGTTATTAGTAAATCACTTTTTTCAAAGTCAATAAAAGATAAAAAAGACAAAATAAATGATAAAGAAAAAGTTGAACTTATTGAAAAAGAGTTCAGTTCAACTACAGAAAAGTTAAAATCTTTATTAGTTTCAAAATTATATTCTGTTGTCGGTGGTAAGTCAACAAAAGGAGTCAAAAACATTTTGGGAGAGGTTGTAGTTGACAAAAGCACAAAATTTTCTAAAAAAATTCTTCATGATATTAATTACTTAATTATTGATCCAGACAAATGGACCATCAAAGAAGAAAATAATAAAACTGTAAAATTATTAATTCAAAATTACGTTAGAAAATATAATGAAATTTATGGTTTATACAGAAGAGATTTGTTTTCAATAACCATTGGTGATGAATTGCCTAAAGGTGTATTGCAGTTAGCTAAAGTCCAGATTGCAAAAAAAAGAAAAGTAAAAGTTGGTGATAAGCTTGCTGGAAGACATGGTAATAAGGGAATTGTTTCTAGAGTGGTTCGCGATGAAGATATGCCATACCTTGAAGATGGAACTCCAGTTGATATTATTCTTAATCCACTTGGGGTACCCTCTAGAATGAATTTGGGTCAGATTTATGAGACAATTCTTGGATGGGCTGGTCAAAAACTAAACAAAAAATATTTCACTCCAGTTTTTGATGGCGCATCAATAGAACAGATAAATAAAGAAACTGATGAAGCTCAATTACCCAGATTAGGTCAAACCTTTTTGTATGATGGAGGCACTGGAGAAAAGTTTGAACAACCTGCTACTGTTGGTATAATTTATATGCTTAAACTTGGTCATTTAATTGACGATAAAATGCATGCCAGATCTATAGGCCCTTACTCACTTATTACACAGCAACCACTTGGTGGAAAGGCTCAGTTTGGAGGACAAAGACTTGGTGAAATGGAAGTATGGGCTCTTGAAGGCTATGGAGCATCAAACATTTTACAAGAAATGTTAACCCTTAAATCTGATGATGTTAATGGTAGAGCAAAAACGTTTGAAAGTATCGTTAAAGGAAAAGAGTTACCACCTGCTAATATACCCGAATCTTTTAATGTTCTTTTACACGAACTTAACGGACTTGGGCTGAAAGTATCATTCGAATAAATACCATATATGAAAAATTCAAAAAATATCAATCAAAATTTAGATTTTAATACACTTAAAATAAGCTTAGCTTCACCTGAGGATATACTGTCAAAGTCACATGGTGAAGTATTAAAGCCAGAAACAATTAATTATAGAACATACAAACCAGAAATTGGTGGTTTGTTTTGTGAAAGAGTTTTTGGCCCAACAAAAGATTACGAATGTCATTGTGGTAAATATAAAAGGATCAGATATCGAGGAATAATATGTGACAGATGTGGAGTTGAAGTAACAGAAAAAAAAGTTAGAAGACAAAGAATTGGACACATAAATCTGGTTGTTCCAGTTGCACATATATGGTATTTTAGAACCCTTCCAAACAAAATTGGCTATCTTCTTGGGCTCCCATCGAAAAAACTGGATATGATAATTTATTATGAAAGATATGTTGTCATACAAAGCAATGAAGAAATAAAAAATGATGAAGGAGAGGAGGTAAAGAAAATGGATTTTCTGACTGAAGAAGAATACTTAAATATTCTTGAAAAATTACCTGCTGAAAATCAGTATTTATCTGATGAGGATCCAAAAAAATTCATTGCTAAAATGGGCGCTGAAGCTATTCATGACTTATTATCTAGACTTGATCTTGATACCCTTTCTTATGAACTAAGAAACAGAGCAAATACTGAAACTTCTCAACAAAGAAAAGCTGAAGCACTAAAAAGATTACAAGTTGTTGAATCTATGAGAGATGCAAACACTCATTCTGAAAATAAGCCAGAATGGATGACTATTAAAGTTATCCCCGTAATTCCGCCGGAACTTAGACCTCTTGTTCCGCTAGATGGAGGAAGATTTGCTACATCTGATCTAAATGATTTATATAGAAGAGTTATTATTAGAAACAATAGGCTAAAGAGATTAATGGAAATTAATGCTCCAGATATAATTTTGAGGAACGAAAAGAGAATGCTACAAGAGTCTGTAGATGCATTATTTGATAATTCCAGGAAATCATCCGCAGTAAAAGCAGATGCTAATAGAGCCTTGAAATCACTATCTGACTCTTTAAAGGGTAAACAAGGTAGATTTAGACAAAATCTTTTAGGTAAGAGAGTAGATTATTCAGCAAGATCAGTAATAGTTGTAGGTCCTGAGTTAGAGATGCATGAATGTGGAATTCCAAAGGAAATGGCTGCTGAACTTTACAAGCCTTTTATTATTAGGAAACTAATTGAAAGAGGCATTGTAAAGACAGTAAAAACTGCAAAAAAAATTGTTGACACAAGAGAATCTGTAGTTTGGGATATTCTTGAAAATGTTATGAAAGGTCATCCTGTTTTACTTAACAGAGCTCCAACATTACATAGACTAGGTATTCAGGCATTTCAGCCTAAAATGATCGAAGGAAAAGCGATTCAATTACATCCACTCGTGTGTACCGCTTTCAACGCTGATTTCGATGGAGATCAAATGGCAGTACATCTTCCTTTAGGCTCAGCAGCTATTTTAGAAGCACAAATGCTAATGCTAGCTTCTCATAATATATTAAATCCTGCTAACGGAGCCCCAATTACTGTACCATCACAAGATATGGTTTTAGGCCTTTACTATATGACAAAAAGTAAAAAATCTACTAAAGACGAAAAAGTAAAGGGTGAAGGTATCACATTCTATTCATTTCAAGAGGTAAGAATTGCATACAATGAAAAGAAAGTAGATTTACATGCTATAATTAAACTAAGATCTAATAATAAAATTATTGAAACAACTGTTGGCCGTTCGCTCTTTAATGAATTGTTACCTAAAGGGGCAAAATTTGTAAATGAACTATTAACTAAAAAATCTTTAAGATCTATAATTGGAGATATACTTGACTCTTTTGGAGTAGCTGACACAGTATTCTTTCTTGACAGAATTAAAAAGGCAGGCTTTGAAATGGCATTTAAAGGAGGGTTATCCTTTAACCTAGGAGATGTCATTGTACCAGAAGAGAAAGATGACCTAATAAACAAGGCTAATCAGCAAGTAGATGAAATAAAGTCTAACTACCAAATGGGTTTTATTACGAACAATGAGAGATATAACCAAGTTATTGATGTTTGGACTAATACCAATGCTAGATTGACAGAAACAGTTATGTCAAAAATTAGCAATGACAAACAAGGATTTAATTCTATTTATATGATGCTTGATTCTGGAGCAAGAGGTTCTAAAGAACAAATTCGACAACTTTCTGGTATGAGAGGCTTGATGGCAAAGCCAAAAAAATCTGGAGATCATGGAGAATCTATCATTGAAAACCCAATCGTAACAAACTTTAGTGAGGGTCTATCAATTTTAGAATATTTTATTTCTACACACGGTGCCAGAAAAGGATTAGCTGATACAGCACTAAAAACAGCGGATGCTGGATATTTAACTAGAAGGCTCGTAGATGTAGCTCAAGATGTTATAATTGTAGAAGAAGATTGTGGAACGCTTAGAGGAATTGAAATAACTTCTCTAAAAAATAATGAAGAAATTATTGAATCTTTAAAAGATAGAATAATTGGAAGAACTTTACTTAATGATGTGCAAGTAAGAGATGAAGTTCTTCCTGCAGGTCAAATAATTGATGAAAAAAGCGCAAATTTAATTCAAGACTCTGGATACGATTCTATTGAAGTTAGATCTGCTCTTACATGCCAAACTAAGAGAGGAATTTGTTCAAAATGTTATGGTGTTAGTTTAGGTTCTGCAAGATTAGCTCAAATTGGAGAGCCTGTTGGTATTGTTGCTGCACAATCCATTGGTGAGCCTGGTACTCAATTAACACTTAGAACATTTCATGTTGGTGGAACAGCATCTAGATCTGAGGTAGATGCAAACATAGTTGCAAAATCAGACTGTATAGTTCAAATTGACGACTTAAAGACAGTCAATACTAAAGATGATAATGGAAACAACACCGAAATAGTAATCAGTAGAACATCTGAACTAAGATTTTTAGATATAAAATATGGAAGTGTTCTAGCTACTCATGTAGTACCATATGGCTCTACAATATATGTAAAAGAAGGAAACGTCAAAATTGGACAAAAGATTTGTGAATGGGATCCATACAACGCTCTTATAATATCAGAAATAAATGGAAAAATTTCATATAGTGATATTATTGAAGGTACAACTTACAGACTTGAATCTGATGAGCAGACTGGATACAAAGAAAAAGTAATAATTGATAGCAGGTCTAAAACATTATCTCCAGCAATTACCGTTTCAGAAAAGAAAGATAGCAGATCTTATAGCATTCCTGTTGGAGCACACATTATTATTTCAGAAGAAGAAAAAATAAAAGCAGGTACCATCATTGCTAAAATGCCAAGATCAGCCAACACTTCAGGTGATATTACTGGAGGTTTGCCAAGAGTAACTGAAATGTTTGAAGCAAGAAACCCTTCAAACCCTGCAATTGTTTCAGAAATTGATGGGATTGTAAGCTTTGGAAAAATCAAAAGAGGAAACAAGGAAATATTAATTACTTCTAAAAATGATGAGATAAAAAAATATTTAATAAAGCTTTCTAGACACATATTAGTTCAAGAGAATGACTTTGTCAAAGCGGGTACTCCATTATGTGATGGAGTTGTGACACCCTCAGATATATTATCAATAAAAGGTGTAACAAATGTTCAAGAATATATTGTAAATGAAATACAAGATGTTTACAGACTACAAGGTGTAAAGATTAATGATAAGCACTTTGAGGTACTTGTTAGACAAATGTTAAGAAAAGTTGAAATTACAGACTCTGGTGATACAATATTTCTTGAAAAACAACTTGTGTCAAAAGAAGATTTTATGGACTATAATGATTCAATTTTCGGTAAAAAGTATATAACTGATTGTGGTGATTCAAACTTGTTAAAAGTTGGTCAAATTATAGATTTAAGAAAACTTAGAGAAGAAAATTCTAGACTAAAAAGAAATGATTTAACGTTGATAGAATACAGAGATGTTGTTCCTGCTACATCTAAACCTGTTCTTCAAGGAATTACTAGAGCTTCTTTACAGACTAATAGTTGGATTTCAGCAGCTTCTTTCCAACAAACTACTAAAGTCCTCAATGAAGCAGCAATTAATGCAAAAAAAGACACACTAAAAGGTCTAAAGGAAAATGTCATAGTTGGTAAGAAGATTCCCGCCGGAACTGGACTTGTAAATGCAAACAGCATACTAGTTGGTTCAAAAGTAGAGATCGAAAAACCAGATGCTGAAGTTGAAGTAGAAAACATTGAATTGTCTAATGAAAATTAAATTAAATTGGAACAAAATTCGAAAAATAAAGAAGGTATTAATATTGAGTTGTCTGAAGAGATAGCCTCTGGCACCTATAGCAATCTTGCAGTTATAAATCATTCAAACTCTGAATTTGTTGTTGATTTTATTCAAATCATGCCAGGTATTCCAAAAGCAAAGGTCAGGTCTAGAATATTACTCACACCTCAGCATGCAAAAAGACTTAATTCTGC
>MDTG01046232.1_pt1 | contig 12383 bp, 14 predicted proteins | sample 811421 | NCBI WGS metagenome assembly MDTG01 (sample SAMN05326645, study PRJNA326480) | marine metagenome | isolation source: seawater | place: Pacific Ocean: South East | collected 2011
GAGTATAGGCCAAACTAACCCATACGCCCGTTGTGTTTGGCCACGACTTCCCTATTATCAACTTCACTCAAGAAATTGCCAAACTCCTTCGCCTGCTCTAAGTATAATTCCTTGTGCTTCAGCCATCTCTAAAAATGCGGCAACATCCTCATCAAAACCCCTTTCAGAAAAATTTGTTTTTACTACCTCTAGAGTTAATTTTCCCTCACTATCTATGGACTTTCGCAATACATTGAGCCCCTTTGCTGAAGAAAAGTTCGAACTTGTATCGATTAATTGTTCATCCTTTTTGAGTTGTTTTGTCAATGATTCCCTTAACTCTGGAGGAGTATTGGCAATAATGACTTTCATCCGTAAATCCGCAGGATTATCTGCACTATCAATTACTATCGTTGCTTTATTGGTTCTTTGACCACAATGTGGGCAATTATGCCCTAATGATTTTCTCCCATGACACATTTTGCATGCAGAGCACTTGAATACTTTCCATGGCTCTGACATGGTTGTAAATCATGTCGAAGGTACTTGTATATGTCGTCACAATGAGAAATCAGTATTACTTCCACCACGCCTACTACCGGGCCTTAATGCAGGAGCGGCTGGGGCTTTAACATCAACACGCTTTTGCTGCTTTTCTTCAGGAACTGATAACCCACCTCTAATTGGTCCGGTTGATTGTCTTCCACCCATAGATAACGAGTTTGGCATTATCAAAGCAGCCATAGCTACACCATGGTGGTCTGCACCAGCAGTTACTTCATCAACTGCAACATCAAAACTGACTACTTCCAAATCTCTGGTTGCCAACCTTCTCTGTAAATTTCTTCGAAGCATTAATGAGGTTTCTTCATAATCTAAATCAGTACTAATAGTTGCAACAATTGCACATTCATCTCCTTCTGGAGTTACACAAGAAGCCCATGCAACACCTGCACAAGCACTTGAACCATTGAACGCATAAGAGGTAGCCATATGACATTCAACTAGAGAACCCATAGGCAATGCTCTAGGAGGTGTGGCTTCAAAATTCAATGGTAGCATTGCTCCTTTTGCTTCGATAAGACGAGTATCACCTAAGCCTAGTTCAACGAGTCCTTGATCATAAGCATCCTCTGAATTTTCACCCCAGGGTGCTACTGCAGTCATCAACCAACCGTGACAAGATCTCGGCACTCTACCTGGCTTCATATTGATGGACAGTCACAAGAGGTTCTTGAATGAAATGGTTATCCCAGTATGTGGCTCGGAGTTATAAATTCTTGATTTATATTTACGCATCTACTTTAGTTTTAGTTGGTTTATCCATAGCTGAAGATGGCTCCAGTGTGTCTTTTTCAACAATTTTTTTCACTTTTATTTTGTTAGTTATATTGACAATGTTTTGGAATTTATTTGACTCGAAAGCGCAAAAACAAACAACAACCAATGCAAATCCTGGAGTTATATCGAAAATCAATACTTTGGAACATGGAAACGATATTAGCTATAATTCAAACGAAAGCATACCTAATCCATTGGATTCAGATATAGAGATACCACTAATGTGATCAAATTAATCTAATTGTCTCAAGATTTTTTGGTGCGTATGTCCTACATTTGTAACGTTCTCTTAAAGCATGACCAAGTTCGTTGCACTTGTGATAATCGCCATGGTGACAAATAATATTTCTAGGCTTTGGATGAAGTTGTTCAACAAATTCTAGCAATTGTCTTCTATCTGAATGACCAGAAAATCCGTCAATAGTGGCCATTTCACAACCAACTTTGACAATTTCAGTTTGTCCGTTGATAACCATCGGAACCTCACTGAAACCTTTTTGCAACCTTCTACCAAGTGTCCCCTCTGCTTGATAACCAACAAAACATAATGAATTACGCTCACTATGTGCCCAGTTTTTGAAATATTCTACAACTGGCCCTGCATTCATCATTCCAGAGGTTGCTAATACAATACATGGAGATGAATCCATTAATATTTTCTCGCGCAAATCGCGACCCTTCACTGGTCGGAACCATTCATTGCTAAATGGATTTCCTCCATCGTCTTTAAGCAATGATTTACGAAGACTATTGGTTAGATAATTTGGATGTGCGGCATGGATTGCAGTTGCTTCTTCAATCATGCCATCTAACCAAACAGGTACAGGTTTAACATTTCCAGATCTAAACAATTCATCAATTGCAATCATGACTTCTTGACTTCTACCAACGGCAAAAACCGGGAATATCATTTTTCCACCTCGACTGATGGTTCTTGAAACGATGTCAACTAATTCTTGATTCGCTTCCTGTCGAGATGGCTGATAATCTCCTTCTGAACCATAAGTAGATTCAAGAACGAGAGATTCAACTTTTGGAAACCGTGTATTAGCAGCATCAAATAACCATGATTTTTCATACTTTTGATCTCCGCTAAACAATAGATTATGTTTACCATCACCTATGTGCAAATGCACTGCTGATGAGCCAAGGATGTGACCTGAATTAGAAAAGGTCATCTTAATATCCGGTGCAATATCTGTTGTCTGATCCCAAGCAACATCAATCACATGTCGTTGACAGGTTCGAATATCTTCCATACTGTATGGAGACACCTTACCTTCCGAGCCACTTATTTTTAGATAGTCTGACTGAAGTAACAACATTAAATCTCTTGTTGGCGGTGTACAGAAAACAGGTCCACGATATCCATATTTGAATAAAACTGGCAACATTCCTGCATGATCTAAATGAGCATGGGTTAGAATTACCGCATCTAGTTTGTCAATCGGTAACGCCTCTGGAGCGTTAAAAAATGGCATAGGGTCTAAATCATTAGCAACGTTTACCCCCACATCAATCATTATTCTGGACTCGTTAGTGGTGACAAGATGGCATGCTCTACCAACTTCTCTGTAAGAACCGAGAGCTGTAACTCTAGCCCAAGTTGAACCTGGACGCTTTGGGCGATGCATATTTAGTCCAAAATCCTTCAACAATTTTCTTCTCTCCTCAACATTTGCTTGCCGATAGCCTCTGATATCATGAACTGTCTTGGACAAAAGTGGTGGTGTTCTTTCTACAATTGGAATCCAACCTGATTTATCTCTAATTTCGTTTACATTAGCACCTTTACGTCCTACTGCTTCACCTGGATTATGACATTGAATAATTACTTCACTAAAGCAGCCATCAAAATATATTTGAGAAATCTCTGCTTCTTCAGGAATAATCGATTCAATAATTGACTTTGCTTCTTGTTCAGGTTTGATAATACTTGGGTCTGGTCTAATCTTGACTCTCCGCTTAATCTTCTTAGCAATCTTACCAACTAAGCCGTCTCCACCACCAAACTGTTTTGGAACATCGGTCACTATGGCAATATCTCCAGCCTCTAAGCCAACCTTATAATTGATTGATTTAGGAACTATCTTGGCAATTTCATCTTTTACTTCTTTAAATGTTAGGCGCATTTTACCACCTTTAGTTTACCACAGATTCATGACAAATGTGTCTAACACATTGCAGAAAACTGCGGGAATAGAAAATTAAGAAAGCAACTTGTTGATTTGGTCTTGAGTTTGCAATACAAAGCCATCTTTCTCAGTAATTACTGCGAGATCCATGCCGTTGCCTGATGCAGCGTCACGCTGTCCCGATGCGTGAAGGGCGCGGGCTGCAAGTTTCAATGCTTCGGCCTCAGACATATCTGTCCTAAAGCCATCTTCAAGAACACCGTACATGTATGGAGAGCCTGAACCTGTTGCGCAGTAAACGTCTGGGATGGAACCACCTGCAGAATCAATAGAGTATACATGGCCACCATCATCATCAACGCCGACAATCAATAATTGTACCCAATGAGGTCTACCTGACAGAATATTAGCAGTTAATGTAGCAGCTCCTTTGACAGTCATTGGTTGCTGTCGGCGCAGTTCGAATAATGCAACTTCTGCTGATAGAGTTCGAGAAAGGGATTGTGCGTGCCCAACTAAACCTGCAGTTGTTAATGCTAATTTTCCGCCAATTTGGAATAATTTTTGAACGGATTTGTTAGCAATGAAGTGCCCCATTGTCGCTCTGTGGTCTGCTCCGACAACCACTCCGCCCTTGAAAGTGATGCCAAGAGTACTTGTTCCTGTTTTAAGCACGTTAGTGTTGTTGTCCATCATCATCTATCCCCTAAAGTCGGCACCTTTTGAACATTGGTACATAAAAGCCTAGATTCCAATCTATTTGAATATTGATACTCGCCTTCACAGATTATTTTAACAAACGCATATTTTGGTTCAAATTAATCGTAGTATTATTGAGATAGAAGTATTTAGACTAAGATATGAAGCGAAAGAAAGACGATGACCCTCGTCAGTCTTCTTTAGATTCTTTCGCCAACATAGAATTGCCAAGCATGCCTGATTTAGACAAACTTGCAAAGGCTGACAAAATCCTCAAGGAAAATCAAAAAAGTGAGGCTAAAAAGCAAACTAAATCATTGAACACGTTTGACATGCCAAGTATGTCTAATACAAAAAAGAAAAATGATGTACCTTCAAAATTGATTTTCCACAACCTTGGGAAGAAATATTCAGATCCTCCAATTACTTCAAATGATACTGGATTAGTTGTTCATCGTGCTATTTTGAATGACATAACCGGCACTTCTACTTTACTTGACTGGTCTTCAGATGGGCATGCATCTATTGTTGAAATGGGACGGTTGATAAAACGGGATACTGAATTTAGTGCTGCCTTAGATGCTCTTCATACATTCATCGAAGGGGATTTAGGTGGCCAAATTATCCAAATAACAGATACTAGACTAATGTTACTACCCCCTGGATGTCGTGGTCTTAAAGGGGTCGAGATGGAAGCATTTGCAGCAGGTGCTGAAGAATTAGGTCGGAGACGATTGTAATGCAAGAGTCGCCAGTCGACATTCCATGTCCAATTTGTAACTTAGAAGGCAGTTTGTACATGATTGCTCATGTTGATGAAATACCATATTTTGGCGAGCATACTCAAGTCACAGTAATGTGCCATTCTTGCGGTTGGAAACAAACTGATTTCATTCCAGCAGAAGGAAAGAAAGCAGGTTGTTGGTCACTGGTTTTGAAAAATACTGACCAATTAAAATCACGAGTAGTTAGGTCCTCATCTTGTACAATAAGAATTTCTGAATTAGACTTACAAGTAAATCCTGGAAGTAATTCAACCGGCTATGTATCTAATGTAGAGGGCATCATAAACAGATTTTTGGAAGTAATAAATATGGTTTTGAGAGACTTACAAAATGATGTTTCCTCAAAACTAATTGAAAATGAAAGTGCCAAATTAGGTCAAACAATTAAAGAAATTAATCAACTTGAAGAGATTATAGATAGATTGTCCAATGTGGGTATTGAAGGACAAGAACCATTCACAATTGAGTTATTAGACCCTCATGGCCATTCCATGATTATCGATGAGTATGCAACAGAAAGAAGCTTGACCGATGAAGAAATTGCAACTTTACCTACAGGCCCTGATCCTGCAGTTTTTTCTGCTTAATCAGCGCGAATCCGAGGCGAGAAATTCTTCAACTAAGTGTTCGGTTTGATTACGCAACTCTGAGTGATTAGTCATCCACTCTGTAGCCTTATCAATGCATAATTGTTTCATTTCACCAGCTAAAATTTTCCCGTTTCGATAATCCGAATTTATCTCTGCAAGATATTTGTCATCTTGCTCAAAAAAGTACATCATATACTGATAAGCAACATCAATATCTGGATCTCCACCTAATCTTCGATGCTCTTCAATTGTTGATTGTCCACCAGAATAAGCCTTCTTGATTTTCTTAGTTATTGAACCAATATCATCATCGAGGAATATTGTTGTTTTTGGCTTGCTACTACTCATCTTTTCCCCGGTCAAACCAACTGCAAAATGATGGTATGTTGAAGATGGCGCTAGTAGACCCATTCCTCCAAGTCGCCTCTCTAATTGAAGTAATTTCATTCTGATTGCATTCATATCTTTCTTTGTGGCACTAGGCACCACTATTGTCCCTTGCTTAGGATTTGAATTGATATCTGAAAAACCAAGCTCAACTAGATGCTCAACAATCATGGTAAAAATATTGGACACTTTGTTCTTATCAATTCTACCATTAGGCATCTGGCCCAATAACTCAGCATTTTCATCCTGCACCGATAAGCCAATCAAAATTCCTGGGCCATTATTGTCTTTGATATTGAACCAGTTGGACTTAGATGCAATACCCCTTGTCAACCTTAAGTGAGGGTCTTGGTCAACACCTACTGGCACCACAATTGGCCTTAATCCACCAAATTCCTCCGTCTGAGGATGAAGTATATCTCCAACTTGAACCATTGGTGCTTGGACATGAGCAAGGTTGGTGTCTCCTTTGAAACCATATATCGATTCAAATTCACTTAAATTTGTACGCTTTCCTAACTGAAAACCAAGTCGTTGAACTTCAGAACGAGTCGATTGAAAATATACATTCGTTAAATTAGGATCAAGCCCTAAAGCAGCATAATTTGCTACATATTCATCGAGGGCAATTTCTCTCCCTTTGGCGAGATTTACACCACGTGTTGCTTGGCTTTCTAAATCAGCAACAGCAATAGTTACATCGCCACCCAACTTTTGAAACCATTTAACTTGCTCAATAACCATTGAATGGCCCAAATGCATCCTACCACTGGGCATTAGCCCCGTCAATACTCCAAATGGATTACCCATTTTTTGAGCGTCCAATACAAGTTCTAAATCTCTATGAGCGAAAACAATCCCTCTTCTATGTAAGTGAGACGGATCAGGCAAAGTTAGATTGTTCAGGTTTGAAAGACCAAATTGTTCAATTATCCTAGAGTAATCTGTAGATTGAGTGCTACTCCAAGGATCGATGTTTAATTCTCCATCACCCATAGAAGTACCCCCTTAATTGAAACTCATTAGACTTATTTCATCAAGCCTTCGATGAATATTGAACAATAAATGCGTTATTGTCCTGATTCTCGCTTGGCTAGAGGGCCTAATCCTTCGCGCTTCAAAACTACTAGCATAGTCAAAATTGCTGTAGCACCCACTACTACTGCCGCATAAGGCAACCAATCTGCATCACCATCCATAGTTCTTGGCTCAAGCAGCCAAGTAAAAACTAAATCTTCTTGGCCAACAAATCTCTTAGACCACTTGAACAAATCAGATGTTTCATGTGCAGCTATAGTTATTGCAGATGTATGGTTATTCCAAAATTCACTAATTCCCATGACATCATATTCATCAGATTCAACAGTGATGTTTACAGATTTGCCATCTGTAATGCTAAGGTGCAAATACTGATTAGGAAGTTTACTATATCCTTCACGAGTATGGCGTTGCTGAGTGATATTTTCAAGCGCCTCGCCGTCTGCTGAAATATTAATTATTTCTGAACTACCAAAATCTAACATCCATGTTATTGGCACATTCCATCTCTCTGGCAATAAATTTGTACATTGTTCCTTAATCAATGATTCAAAATTTAGAATATAATTTTCACCTTGGCTAATAATTGAATGATCAAACTCATAGCATTTACTCTTAGCCCAATAGGACCATGATTGACCCCATGTAGTTAACCAAGCATCTGCATCATTAGAAATATAATCTTCAATATCAGAATCATGTCTAATCGTAGCCTCATGAACTCGACCTATCCAGTAAAGGTTAACCAAGCCACCCTCTTCAACAGCCTCTTTCACATCATCTACAGAACCAACAATTTGCTCGAGACTTCCCCCCCTACGGCCTAAATTATACCAATCCCAAAGATCCTCGGGGACATCTGAATTATTATGCCAAGCAGTATAATCTAAGCCATTTAAATCACCATGGACAACAAATCCTTGATTGGAAATTATTTGATGTTGCGACATTGATAAGCCATTTGGAGTGTAGGTGGAAATAGGATTTTCTCCCCAATTACTTGCTGCAGTACGCTTTTCTATATATTGTCGGCATTCTCCTGCAACTGCCCCTGGATCGTTCTTCCAAGACAAACCAGGGATTTCATAACAACCAAATTCATCACCATTGTTTAGTCGCTCTTTAACAAGATTAGTATTTAGCCAACCATCTTCTTCCCACTCAATATCTGCAATAGCAGTTGGAGAAAAAACCAATCCTAAAACGATGATAAGGACACAACATGAATTCATTGCTCTCCTCAAATCACCACTACCCGAACATAAACTGCTCAAATAACATGTTTTTCATACTTCGTATTTGAAACAAAAAAAATCTGTTGCAAAAACTAACTTTTTATTTAAAAATCAAAGTAACTATCAAAGAGTCTACCTCGTGGCAGACTGTATGAACAAACCGCTGAGTAGTATCGAGGATGCTTGGCAGTTACTAGAAAGTCATTGGAAAATTGAACCGCATAACGGTGGTATTTCTTATACACCTGGATACACAATAATACGGTTTATTTTCTCCCCCATAATTAGAAGTTGGGCAAGGATTAGAGCTACGGGTTCAGAACATATCCCTAGCAAGGGAGCAACTATCTTTGCTGCAAATCATCTATCACATGTAGATCCAATATTGGTTATCGCTTCATCAAGAAGAAAAGTTCACTATTTAGCAAAAGATGGTCACTTTAAGAATTTCTTTTTACGACTTTTCATGAATCTAACGGGTCAAATTGAAACGCATAGGGAAGCTGGTGGAGATGAAGCATTAGCTTGTGCAGCCGATGTATTGGCTGATAATTCAGCATTAGGGATTTTCCCTGAAGGAACAAGATCTAAGAAAACTGAACGCCCATTTTTACTGCCAGGAAAAACTGGTATTGCTAGACTTGCTGCTTCATTCCCAAATGCCATAGTGATTCCAATTGCCTTAATTGGCACTAGAGAAATGATGGCTCCACAAAAGGACAAATTGCCTAAGTTGTGGCGTCCAGTCAATGTGAATTTTGGACAAAAAGTCACTTGGTACGAATGGCTCCAAGACCCTAATGGAGGGGCAATGACTACCGAGATTTTGGAACAAATTTCTAAGCAAGAAAAGCATGAAATAAAATCTACCATATCTGGACTATACAGAAAATTCACAGACCAACTAATGCAGAGTATCAATTCTTTAGGAGCACCTTGACATTTTCTTGTTCAAAATTATCAAATGCTGGCTACCATTGGTAGGTTTGGTGATGGTGTGGAACAATATCTAAGTCTAATTCGCAGAATCTTAAATGAGGGTGAACAGAAAGGCGATAGAACAGGTACTGGGACGCTATCAGTATTTGGGCATCAAATGAGATTTGATTTGTCTAAAGGATTTCCCATGGTCACTACAAAAAAATTACATTTGAAATCTATAGTTTACGAATTACTTTGGTTCCTCAAAGGAGATACCAATGTCAAATATCTCCAAGAAAATGGGGTTCGAATATGGAATGAATGGGCTGATGATAATGGTGATCTTGGACCAGTTTATGGCAAGCAATGGCGTAAGTGGGAAGCAAAAGATGGCAGGATTATCGACCAAGTTGAAGATGCAATTGAGATGATTAAGAAAAATCCAAACAGTCGAAGAATCATTGTCTCTGCTTGGAATGTGGGTGAGTTAGATGAAATGGCACTCATGCCTTGCCATGCATTTTTCCAATTTCATGTAGCAAATGGAAAACTGAATTGCCAATTGTACCAAAGAAGTGCTGATGTATTTCTTGGAGTGCCATTTAATATTGCATCATATGCATTGCTTACTCATATGATGGCTCAAGTTTGTAATTTACAACCAGGAGACTTTGTTCACACGATTGGTGATGCACACCTTTACAATAATCATTTAGAACAAGCAAGACTACAAATTACTAGAGAACCAATGGCTTTACCTAAATTGAAATTAAACCCTAAAATCACTGATATAGACAATTTTGACTTTGATGACATAGAAGTTCAAGATTACCAACACCACCCACATATTTCAGCACCAATTGCAGTTTGAGTTGGTAATATGTTAACAATGATTTTTGCTTGTGATTTACAAAATGCCATTGGTAAAGATGGTGATTTACCTTGGCGACAATCTACTGATTTGCAGCACTTCAAAAAAATCACCCTTGGGGGGACTATTGTAATGGGTAGAAAAACTTGGGAGAGCCTACCTGGAAAATTGCCGGAGCGCAGACACTTAGTTATGACTCGGAGTAATCGTGATGATATAGAAACTACAACATTTGAAGAAGTTATTAAATTATCAATGGAGCAAAATGTATTCGTAATTGGTGGTGGAGAGATATATTCTTTGTTTTTACCTCACATCGAGAAAATTTATCGAACAATAATTCATTGTAATGTCGAGCAACCAGATACATTTGCTCCAGAAATTGATGAATATATGTTTTCAGTTGTCGAAACAAAATTTGTCGAAAAATCTGATAAAGATCAATATGATATGACATTTGAAGTATTGGTTAAGATGAACTGATTTAATCCTTATTTTGGTACTCAGTAACTCTTACTCCAAGCCTACCCGTTAAGGCTTTACGTTGCATTATCCTATGATATTTCTTTTCAAATGCAGCTTTCAAATCAATTTTCATCGCAATTGAATGACCCATTAACAAAATCAAAACATCAGCCATCTCTTCAGCACACTCTTCTAAGGGCTTACCCTTAGTAATTGCAGCAGATAATTCGCCTAATTCTTCAACAGTCAAGGCAATTCTATAACCCATATCATGGCCATTTTTCCCAGCAAAATCATGCTTGTGATGGAATTCTGCAACTTTTTTCATCATTGTTTCCCATTCATCTATTGGAGAAGATTCAACCCAGTCTACAACATCTTTGCCGTCCATGAATTAATGTATAACGTGGAGCAGAATATAACTTCCTAATTTGCTAGGACAGTAATAATACACTGCATCACTGGATTTAACCGGTCATTGGCCTGGGAAGAAACCGATTCATGAGATAGTTCTGCACTTGGGTCACCTGGTTCTCGACCAGCAGCCCAGTTGGAAGAAATACAGATTGCTGAATAAGGAATTTCCATTTCATTGGCTAATTTAACTTCTCTTGGCATTGTCATTCCAACCATTTCCCCTCCCAATTTTTCAATGGCATCAACTTCTGCACGGGTTTCAAAATGTGGGCCTTGAGCAAGCCAATATGTGTAGTACATTTTCTCGTTATCAGTTAAGTTTTGAGTTCTTCTTAATACAGATTCAAGTTTTTCATTTAATGCCCTTGAGAATGGTTCAGTAACTGATGTAAATACTGCAAATGTATCATTGAAACTGGTAGCAATGCCTGAAAAGTCGATATATTGTTCTGCTAATACTACTTTTCCAGGAGGTAAGTCTTTGACTAAAGTTCCAATAGAGCAAACAGAAATTATCACATCACAACCAGCATTGATCAGTGCGGTAATATTGGCTTTGTGATTTATCATGTGTGGAGGTTTGTTTGATTCTCCATTATTATGATGTCTTTGTAAAAATATCAACTCTTTTGCTTTACCACCATAGGTCATTGAAATACATTTTAGAGGAACTTCTCCATACTTTGTTTCTACAATTACTTCATCTGTTCTAGTAATACCCAAATGATGCTCTGATAGAGTATCAAAGTAATCTCTACCGAAATCAATAGAGATAAGTCCAGTGCCGCCAATAATGCCAATGCGATCCATATAGCATCACCAAATGGTGGAATGAAATTATTCCTCAAGTCGGGAAATTAAGTCTGCTTTCTTACCAGATACTGGTTTCCCAGCAGCCTTTAGAAGTACCTTCAATTCTGCAACAGTCATACTGCTGTAATCAGTATCAGTAGATTCTGTAACCTCTGGCTCTTCTTCTACAGTTTCTGCTTCAGGCTCTTCTGCTGCAGGCTCTTCTACTGCAGGAGCATCTTCCTCAGCCTCTTGCTTTTCAGAATCAGGTTCCATAGCTTCTGCCGCATCTAGAATGGAAGGAGCTGTTTCTGATTCGTCTTCCTCTTCCATTGCTGCTGCGAGGGCTGCAGCTTTCTTTGCTTTCAATTCTGCAGCTACACGCTTTTCTTCAGCATGGATTTCATCAAGTGTTGGTCCTTTCTCAGCTACTACACCAGATTGAAGAAGTTGACTCTTTCTAATTGCGACTGACTTGATTGGATAAATTGGCTTGACTGCTTTTCTAATATCCTCTTCTAGTTCGCCACCTAAAATTGACTCTTGAACTTTAGAATAAGTGTTTTTAGCTGCATAACCAAGTAGCAATTCTCTAGTCTTTGAGCGCATTACCTGTTTTACGGATGTTTGAACTCTCTTTTGAGTAATAATTAATGGTTTTAACCTTACAAGATATCCATCGGTAGTCACAACATCAACAACATCGTCTATCTTACCACGGTAACGAC
>MDTG01208715.1_pt1 | contig 12383 bp, 10 predicted proteins | sample 811421 | NCBI WGS metagenome assembly MDTG01 (sample SAMN05326645, study PRJNA326480) | marine metagenome | isolation source: seawater | place: Pacific Ocean: South East | collected 2011
AAGACCCTTTTTTAAATCATTTATAGCAATATTAATGTCTTTAAGCTTATAAATTTTTTTTGCTAAAGGATTTATTAAATTACGAGAATTGATAGTAATTTTTTTTAAATCATTCATATTTTTATCTAAATTCATCCAACCACCCCATGATCCAACTATATTTTTACCTTTTATTAAATCATGTGGGTCTAAAGATATCTTATCATTGTGATTTGGATGAGATGAGAATACTAGCAATCCATCATCTTTAAGTAATTTAAAAGCATTCTCTATTGTTTTTTTTAATCCAGCAGACTCAAAAATAAAATCATATTTTTTATCATTAATTTTAGAGATTTTTGTATAGAAATTATTTCTATGATTTTTTTCAATATATTTTTTTTTACTAGCATTTGTGTCAAAAATAATAATATTATTTTTCTTAAAATAATTTTTTAAAGCTAAGTAAGAAAAAAAACCAACTCCGCCTAAGCCATAAATTAATATATTTTTATTTTTTATAGATTTGATTTTTTTAATTACTGGACCAGCGCCAGTTGGTATAGCGCATCCAAATAGAGAAGCCTCTTTAAAATTAATGAATTTTGGTTTTTTAAAAACTCTATTTTCTGAAACAATTGAAAATTCAGAAAAAGTAGTTATAAATCCAGAATTTATTTTTTCACCTTTATTATTTTCGTAAAAATCTATTTTACTATCTAATCCCTTGCCTTTTATCCAAGAAAGAATAACTTGATCTCCTTTTTTTACTTTTTTTACACTTGGTCCAATGTCATAAATTTCACCAGAAGCTTCATGACCAAGCATGTGTGGGATCCATTTTTTATTATTACGCTCCCCAGCTATTTCCATTAACTGACTTCTACAAATACTGGTATAATGTATTTTTACTAATACTTGCCCTTTATTTATTTTTGGAAATTTTATATTTTCAATACTTAATGGTTGGTTAATTTTTCTTAAAATTGCAGCTTTAAAATATTTTTTTTCCATTTTCTTTATCCCTTAATACCAATGATTTTATTTGCCTCTTCAATAATACCATTTGTATCACCATTCCAGTAAATTTTATGATTTTTGCAAAGAAATTTATAGTTTTCTCCAACAGTTTGACCAATATCATTAAAAAATTTCTTACTTAAATTTGGCATGTGATCATGGGTTTTAAGGTGAGTTACCGATGCAGAATTTTTGTTTAATTGAGATGCTGCTGCTGTCCCTGAATGTGGAAAAAAATTTACTTTTGCTATTTCGTAAATAGCAATTCTATAATTCATTATTAGTGCACATTCTTCTAAAAAAGCAAATTGGCTTAGTTTTTGTCTATGACTTTCATCATTAATATTATCTGTGTCAGGAATGATATAAACCTTATAATTAAGTTTTTTGTAATATTCAGCTATCTTTAACCAAAATTCTATATCGCTATCTCTTTCCTTTTCATAGTTATAACTTCTCAAAGTAATTGTGATTACTTTGTTTAAGTCTGTTGAATTATCAATTGTTTTTAATTTAAGCTTAATTTCTTCAATAATATTTTTTTTAATTTTTATGCCATCATAATCCTCACATTTATTTAAATATTTGAATAAATATTTATAATTGAAATAAGATATTTTGTTTGAAAAATTATATGAAAAAAAAATACCATCATTAAATTTTTTAATATCTTTTATATCTTCAAAGAATATTGCTTCTAAGCAGTTATCAAAACTTTCACTTAAAGGTATAAGCATAGATTTAATTCTATTATTTAATTGTGATACAGAAAGAGGAAACCAATTTTTATAATCTTTTCTTTTTCTTTTTATAATGATTACTCTAAACATTATATTGTTTTTTTTTGCAAATTTATCTACTTGTAGCATGGCGAATGCAAAATCAAAAGTAGGAGACTCAAAATTTAAATCATACAAAACATTTATTTCTAAAGTATTTTTATCTATATTGGTGTTATAATTAGAAAAAAAAAAGTCTTTAAAATTTCTTACAAATTTTGTTTGAGGGTATTTTAATTCACTTAACGATCTTAATATAAAGTTAACAAGTGTGTATTGTCTAATCATATTTTCCTAAAAAACATTATCAAATAATTTAGTATGGCCACATTTCATTAAGAGGAAGTGGATAATTTTTTTTGCCAATATGATATTTTTGTCTAAAAAGCTCTCCTTGATTTTCTTGAACAACCAATTCACAAATTATTGGTTTATTGAATGTAGTTAATTTTTTAATACCTTTTTGTATATCTTTGGTTTTGTCAATTTTTATAAAATCAAAACCAAATCCTTTAGCAACGTTACCTATATTTGGCATCTTTAAAGACCATTTAGGGTGAGTGCCATAGTACTTATTTTTTAAAAAACCTTGCTGGGTTTGCCTAATAGCTAAGTAGCCGTTGTTATTAACAACTATAATTACCGCTGGTATATTTTCTGACTTAATTGTTTGTAAATCTTGAATATTCATTAAAAAACTTCCGTCTCCAATGATGCAATATAGTTTTTTAAAAAGATTAGATTTATAAGCTCCGATAGTTTCTGCTAGTCCAGTTCCCATAGCTGACATTCCAGAAGAACATATTACTCTTTGATTTGATTTTATACTTAAGCTTTGAAATCCTGTATAAAGGGCTGTTCCACCACCATCAACAATAAAACAGCTTTTCATGGGTGACTGGCTTGTAAGTTTGTAATAAAAGATATTTGAATTAGGTTTTATATTTGATTTTGGCATATACCAGTTTAATTTTTTAAAATTTTTTGTATCTTTAGAATTTTTACTAGTAAGATTCTTGAAAACAAAAAAAAACTTTTCAAGCGATTCATTAAACTTATAATCAAATTTAATACTAAGGTTATTGAGTTGGTCAGGATCAATATTAATTATAGCCTTTTTGCTTTTTGGAGCATATTCTTTTGTTAAAGTAGTTGTATGAGGAATACTTAAATGAGTGCCAAGACACAAAATAAAATCAGAATCAAATACAGCTTTATTGGCTCCTCTTTGGCCTCTCATGCCAATAATACCTAAATTATTTTTATAATTTGTAGGTAAATAGTCAGCAGCAGTCCATGTCGTAACGAAATTAAATTTTTTATTTTTAATAATTTTAAGATAATCTTTTAATTTTCCAGAAAGTCTAAGTCCATAACCAAGTATTAAAAGAGGATTTTTTGAAAGATTAAATTCTTTAGAAAATTTTGAATAATTATTTTTTGTTTTATTTTTATTTAAATTTTTAAAACTATAATTTTTAGGTTCTTTAATTAACTCCCATTGTAAATTCAGTGGAATATCAATCCAAACTGGCCCTGGTCTTCCACTGATCGCAATTTCGTATGATTCCTTAAGAATACAATAAAATTTATTTTTATCGTTTACAAAAGTAGCTTTTTTAGCAATTGGTTTAACAATATCAACAATCTTTGATTCTTGAGTTCCAATCTGCCTTACTTTTTTTCCATAAGAAACATGATCTGTTCTAACTTGCCCAGAAATAAAGATACAGGGTATAGAATCTTGCCAAGCAGCTAGTAATCCTGTAATAGCATTTGTTCCTCCTGGCCCAGAAGTAACAACTACTAGGGAAGGTTTTGATGTTAGTTTAGAACAAGCAACTCCAGCAAGGGCAGAAGATTCCTCATGATGATTGTAAGTAACATCTATTTTATACTTCTCAAGAGAGTCAAATATATGTGCAACAGCACCCCCTTGAAGTCCGAAAGCTTTTTTATTCCCATTTACTTTAAAAAACTTTGCAAGGCAGTCTGTAAGTTTAATCATTTTTTTAAGTAAGATAATTATGATACATAAAATGCCTTGATTGACCAGCATCAACAGGAACTATAGCTCCATGAGAAAAAGATGCTAATTCAGAACAGTAAAATAAAACTACAGGAGAAATTTCATCGACTTCAGCAAATCTTCCTAACGGACTTCTTTCTCTTAAATATTTTTCTGCATGCGCAGGGTTATCTTTTAAAACTTTATCCCAATGTCCGCCTTTAGTTAAAGTTACTCCTGGAAAAATTGCGCTCATAACAACATTGTTACATTCTGTTGCTAATATTCTTCCCATCGTTCTTGTATAAGCAGTTAAAGCTGCTTTTGAAACTGTATAAGTAACCGGTCCACTATTTTCTAGTCCAGCACAAGAAGTTATATTAACTATTCTACCCCAATCTTGATTCTTCATATAATCAACAACATGATTAGTAATTTGAACATGTACTTCAAAATTCAAATTCATAATTTTTCTCCAATCCTCAATTTCACAATAAGGATTTGTGATATTTAAGTTATGACCAGCATTATTTACCAAAATATCAATTTCTTTATTCGATAATTGTTGTTTAAATTTAAAAACCAATCTTCATCAAAAAAATCTAGTAAAATTCCTTCAACACTTATTGGGAGTTTAGATAGTTTTTCTTTTAATAAATCTATTGACTCTTTTTTTCTCGATGTGACTAAAAGATTAACACCTTCTTTTGCAAGTAGTTCAGAAATTGACTCGCCGATCCCATTACAACCGCCTGTAACTAAAGCAGTTTTTCCTTTAATTCCTAAATCCATGATTAATTAATTAATATAGGATTTATAATATTTTTGATACCTAATTTACTCAACTTGTTATAAATGTTTCTGTTTGAAATCTTAGTACTTACAGAAGTAATGATAATATTTGAATTTTTTTTCATATTATCTATTGATACAATTTGAGCATTAATATTAGGAAATTTTTTATTAAATTTTTCAGTATTTTCCTCAAAAATAAAATCTAAATTTTTTATAAATGGTAAATTATATGCCAAAGTAGGGACCATTAGCCCAGCACCAAATCCACTAAAATCAATTTGCAAATTAGATAAAGTATCATTTAATTTTCCATAGTAGTTATAAAAATCCTCATATGCATTTTTAAATATTTCTTTATCTATATTTACAAATGATAATTGCTTTGCTTCAGAGGATTTTTTACAAAAAACTCTTAAAGTACCGTAAAGTGACTCATCATACTCAAAATTTTTAATATTTAAGCCATATTTTTTTAATATAAGGCTTATAGATTTGAGTGAAAAAAGATTTAAATGTTGATGGGTAATTTGATCGAATCTTAAATATTCTATTTGTTTTTCAATAGATGGAAATTGCAAAAAACATTGATCATCATCATTCATTGCAGCAGATATTTTTGAAATTAGATCATTTGGGTCCTCTAGATGTTCAATAGTATGACTACTACATATAATTTTAGAGTCATTTTTGAATTCAATTAAATCCATATCATCAAAAAAGGATTTAATTAAAATTACATTTTCCGGTCCAGAAGCATTGGGGTCGATATTAATTAATTTAGTATCTTTAAGATTATATAGTTTAAAAAAAGTTGAGTCATTTCCACCAATATCAATAAAAGATGAAAAATTTTCAAAATTTGTATTAGAGTTTATAAATTTAGAAAAATTCTCTAGACAATTAATTGCACCAGCACTAGCTGAAGTAGTTGTCCAGTAATTTTGATATACATATCTAATATCAAGAATTTTTTTTAAATAGGCATGATTACATTTCACACAAAACTGGTAAATTTGATCCTCGAAGAATTGTTTCTCATCGTGATTTTTTGATGTTTCAAGAAATATCTCTGTAATAGGGTATTTTGGAAGATTTATGTCTTCTGTCTCTTTACCATTACAAACTATGCACTTTTCTTGAATTTTATGTTTAATCATAAATACTCCTTTAATAATATAAATTTTTTTAATTCTGCTATACCCAATTTAATTGTATTAGATGAAGTAGCAAAAGAAAATCTTATATATCCTCTTCCATTTCTTCCAAAAAATGATCCTGGACATGTAGCTACACCTCTTTTTTTTAATAATTTTTTTGAAAATTTTACATCATCAATGGCGAGTTTTTTTATATTTACAAATATATAAAAAGCTCCATTTGGTTTTAAACAACTGATGTTTTCAATTTTACTAATTAACTTAAATATCAAATCCCTTTTTTCCTTTAAGTCTTCAACTATATTTTTTATTTCGAGTTGACTTGAATTTAAAGCTTTTATTGCAGCTATTTGAATAAAAGGAGATACACAGGAAGTGGTTGTCTCCAATAATAATTGCATTTTTTCAACTAATTTCGATGGAGCAGTGATTGCACCTATTCTCCAACCAGTCATAGCGTAGGATTTACTTAAAGAATGAACAACTATAGTTGTTGTTTTACATTTGTCTAAAACACTGGGTGAAAAGAATCGAGATTTTTCGTAAACCAATCTCCCATATACCTCATCACTTATTAAAAAGATTTTATTTTTTTTTGCAATTTTAAATATGTTTGTAATATTTTCTTTAGTCAGTAAAGAGCCAGTTGGGTTATTAGGTGAATTAATAATGATAGCTTTTGTCTTTTTTGAAATTTTGTCTTTCAGCTCACTTAAATTAACTTGAAAATTATTTTTTTCGCTTAAATTATAAAAAATAGGTTTCAAATTAAGCATTTTAATTATAGATAAATAAGAAACAAAAGAAGGATCTGAAATTAAAATTTCATCTCCAGCATCAGCTATACAATATAAAGAATAAAATATTTGAACGTTAGCACCTTGAGTAACTAAAATTTGGTTTAAATTAGGTTCAAATTTTCTAGATAATTTGAATCTTTTAACAGCCGCTTTTTTAAATTTTTCTAAACCCCCAGATCCACTATAATGAGTTATTCCATCTCTCAGAGATTTAATACAACTGTCAACAACTTTTTTTGGAGTATCGTAACTTGGATCGCCTATTTCAAAATGATATATTTTTTTTCCTTTTAATTTTAATTTATTTGCCTCATCAAGAATCTGAAACATTTGTTGACCCATCAATCTATTGGAATTTTTAGAAAGCATCATGAATTTTTTTAAAAAGGACCTTTAAAAGTTTTATTTGGTATATCATGTTTTTCATCTTTATTATTAATAAAACTATAACTACCTTTAAATTTTAACATTTGTAAAACTTTCTTAACTATAACTTTATAATCATTGTAATATTCTTTTGTCATATAATAGCTTGTTGGTTCAGGGATGTTTGGCATTCCAATTATCTCAGGTTTATTTTTTAGCTTAAAAGTGTTTAATGAAGAGTGTGTAATAATAGCAGAACTAACAGAAAATAACTCTGTTCCAGTATCAACACAAAGAATTGAACCAGTCTTGTTAACGGATTTATTTATTGTATTAAAATCTATTGGTCTAATAGTTCTTAAATCTACAATTTCTATTTCAATTCCTAGTTTTTTTAAAAAGATACCTGCTTTAATTGCCTCTAAAGTCATATAAGACATTGTACATACAGTAATATCCTTACCTTTTTTGATAACTTTACTTTTACCTAATTGGTTTTTTTTATAATTATTGTCGTACTTTCCCTCTGCAAAATGTAACCATCGATGCTCTAGAAATATAACTGGATCAGGATCAAAGATAGAGCTATACAATAAATTTTTACCGTCATTAGGTGTTGAGGGAATTACTACTTTAAGACCAGGTATTTGCGCAAATAAACTATTCAAATTTTGAGAATGAGTTGGGCCTTGACCCCAACCTCTACCTATAATTAGTCTAATACATATTGGTATATTAATTTTACCACCAAACATATAATGATACTTTGCTGCTCCATTTATAATTTGATCGAGACTTAGTAAGGCAAAATCTAATCTTTGATGAGTTAAAACAGGAATAAAACCATTCATTGATGCTCCAATAGCAAATCCAGTTATGGCATTTTCTGAAGCAGGTATGTCAAAAACTCTTGAGTCTCCAAATTTTTTTTTAAGCCCTGTAGTTGTTCCAAAAATTCCCTTAGGATCCGTAGCGCCAAGCCCAAAGCAAATTACTTTTTTATTACTTAACATTGCTTTGCTTAAAGTATTATTAATGAGTTTAGCGAATGAAGCAGTTTTCTTAATCATATCTGTTTATAATATTCATTTTTGTATGCTTGAGATTTAATATTTTTTTCAGATCTTCTTGCTTTTGTAAAAGCATTATCTATAGATACATAATTATTTTTTTCTATTCTTTGAATTTTTAGCATACCTCCATTAATTTTTTTGGATAGAAAATTTTTCATTTTAATTAATGGATCTTTACTTATCATAGTATTTGTAATTTTTTTATTTCTATAGTTAAGATCATCATCATAATTCGGTCCACAATGCTCCCTCCATCTGTAATTTGAAAATTCTAAAAAATAAGGTTTTTTAAATTTTTTAATGTATTTAATTGCATTATCAAAAGATTTATAGATTTGATCAATATTATTACCATCACAATATGAAGATTTAACACCAATTGATTGTGCTAATTTGTATATTTTTCTTCTATCTGGTTGTCTAACTTTTAACGAAGAGTAGACTGAATATTGGTTATTTTCACAAACAAATAATGTCGGAATGCTTTTTACCGCTGCAAAATTTAGCGACTCATAAAAAACACCTTCTTCAGTAGCGCCATCACCCAAAAACACAACACTTATATTTTTTGTTTTTTTGTTTTTAAATTTATAACCTAATCCTAAACCAACTGGGATACTATTGCCAACTATAGCCGAAGATCCCATAAATCCTGCTTTAGTATCTATTAAATGCATAGAACCTCCTTTGCCTTTTGAGCAACCAAAACTTTTTCCATACAGCTCTGCAACAAAATCATTTAATGATCCACCTTTTGCTATGTAATGAGCGTGTGCTCTATGTGTGCTAACGCATAAATCTTTTTTATCTAAAAATAAAGATAAAACTGAAGGAACTGCTTCTTGCCCAATTGATAAGTGAGTTGGGCATCTAATTTCTTGCTTAGGGTACTCTGCTACTATTCTTTCTTCTGTTGCCCTTATAAGATGCATCATTGAAAATATTTTATATAATTTTTTTATGTCTATGGAATAAACCAATAATAATCCCCATTAAAATTATTTGATTTAAAAAAATCAATCCAGTCCTCAACTGACATTATAGTTTTAGCTGTCAAATTCCATTTCATCATTCTTTCTTTTTCTTCGTTATTCCTGTAAGCATCAACAGTAATAAATGAATTTTTCTTAGTAACCCTTTCTATTTCTTTTAGAGATATACCACAGTCTTTTAATTCCAAGTTATGAATTGTATTAATCGAAATAACTAGATCAAAAGTATTGTCTTCAAAAGGTAGTGACTTAGCATCACCAACTATTAAATTTTCTCTTACTTCTTCCTTTGAGTTTTCAATAGCATATCGAGAAATATCTAATCCTTTTAAAATAAAATTATTGTTATACTGTTTAAAATCAAAAAGCATAAAACCCTTAGCGCATCCTACATCAAGTATTTTTGACCCATTTTTTAAATTATAGAAATTAACAAAATCTGGAATTACATTTTCCCAAAATTTTGAGTTATAAGCAAAACCACCATAACCGTGTTTTCGATCTCCATCAAAAAATTCTTTACCAAATTTTCTTGCTATGGCCCTAACTTCTGATGTTGTTCCCATAGATCTTTCGTCAAGATTTCTTTTAGATTTAGGGTAATTTTTTAAAAGATCAATTTCCATAAGATATAATCATTATATAATTAAGCATTTATAACTGATTGAGCAAGAAATATATCTTTAATTATTTAATATTTAAAAACTTTAATATATAAAGTTATTTCTTAGTAAAGTTTATGTTGAGTTTATTACAATGATATCTTTTATATCCGGCAATTTTCAAATTATTCATTCAGGGCATCTTAGGTTATTTAAATTTGCAAGACAATTTTCTGACAAACTGGTGGTAGGTATATATGCTGATAAAAATATTTATAGTAATAAAAAAGCCCTAAGTTCAAGTATTAAAGTTTTAAAAAATAGTCCGTATGTAGATGAAGTTGTTACTATAAGAGGTAATATAATTAAAGTTCTTAGTCAAATTAAACCAAATTTTATAGTAAAAGGATATGAACATTCAACAAAAAAAAATATTGAAGATAAATATGTTAGTATTAATAAAAATAAATGTAAGTTAATATTTAGTTCTGGTGTTTTAGAAAATTTAGAAAATACTAATTCAACAAATGTAAATAATGATCTAAAAATAAAACATGATCATTCTTTTATAAAAAAAAATAAATTATCTCAAAAAAACCTTAATAAAATAATTGATAATTTTAATAAGTTAAGGGTTTGCGTTATTGGTGAAATTATAGAAGATAAATATGAAGAATATTCAGTTTTGGGACTTTCTCAAGAAGATCCTACTGTTGTTTTAAGTTCCATTGGTAACTCTTCTTATGTTGGTGGCGCAGCTATAGTAGCATCTCATGCAAGCGGGTTAGGTTCAAAAACATCATTAATAAGCTTATACAATAAAATGGATGATAGTAATTTTTTAAAAAAATTACTTGATTATAAAGTAGAAACCATATTATTTGATGACAACACTCGAAAAAATATTAAGAAAAAAAGATTGAGAGCTGAAGGTAAGACTCTACTTAGAATTAATGAAGTCAATAACCATTTTATTAATAAAAAAATAGAGAATGAAATAGTTAAGTCTTTTTCCTTACTTTCCAAGCAAATTGATGTTCTAATTTTTTCTGATTTTAATTATGGGCTATTGCCTAAATCTTTAATTAAAAAAATAATTAAAATTGCTAGACAAAAAAAAATATTTGTTGCAGTAGATAGTCAAATATCATCTCAATTCGGTGATATCACAAGATATCAAAATATAGATTTTTTATCGCTAACTGAACACGAAGTTAGAAAATCTATTAATAATGAATATGATGGCTTAATTGAAATTATGAATAAATTACAAAAAAAAGTTAATACAAAATACTTTAATCTTAAGCTCGGTGCAGCAGGTTCCATAATATACGATTTTAAAAACTATAATTCTGCAACTCTAAATTCATTAAACAAAAATCCCTTAGATATATCTGGAGCAGGGGACTCAATGTTAGTTGTAGCTAGTTTAGCTTTAGCGAGTGGCTCTAATCCAAGTGAAGCTGCATATTTAGGAGCTTTATCAGCGGCTTTGCAAATTTCTAGAACTGGCAATATACCCTTAGATTTGAAATTATTAAAAAAAGTTTTAAAAAATATTTAAAATAATGTTTGCACAATTATTGATATTTAAGGGTTTTTTATAGTTCACTTTAAAAATTAATTAATCTAATTAAATTAATATTTAAAAAGATAAGTAAATACAATGTTATCAAAAGTCAAAAAAATAAAAGAAATCAGTAGCAATAAAACTAAAAAATATTTTTTCTTTTTAATTATAATGATGCTATTGGCTATGATTTTTGAAATGATAGGATTAAGCTTAATTTTTCCTTTAATTAAGCAAATTACGTCAAGTGAACCAAATTTTATTTTAATACAATTACATAATTTAAATTTAATATCTTCTCAAATTTTAAATAGCTCACCTTTTAAATTAACTCTTTTTACATCATTAATCATTTTTATAGCTTATGCGACAAAAGCAATTATTTCCTCTTTATTAGAATGGCATAAAGCAAAATTTCTTTATAAACTACAAGAAGAAATTTCTTTAAAATTATTTTTTTCTTATATTAAAAGTGACTATAAGAGGCATTTAAAAGAAAATTCATCTAACTTAGTAAGAAATATTGTAACTGAAAATCAACAATTTGCTGATAATGCTATTTATCCTTTATTAATATTTTTAACAGATTTACTTGTAATAATCGGCATTCTTTTAATACTAATAATTTTTGAGCCAATTATAGTAATATCTTGTTTAATTTCAATTTTGGTAATTTCATATGTATATTTAAAGTTTACTAGAAAAAAAAATATTAAATATGGAGAGCTTAGGCAAAAGTATGAGGGTCTCAAAATTAAATTTTTTAACGAAGGTATAGAAGCTGTAAAAGAATTAAAAATTTTAGGTTCAGAAAAAGGTTTTTTTTCAAATTTTAATAGACAGAATGAAGGAATTACACATGTTGGAACTAGACAATCTTTTATTCAAGTATTTCCTCAAATTGGATTAGAGTTTATAGCTATATCTGGAATTGTAGCTGTGTTACTTGTTATTTCTTCAAGAAATTTAAATCTTACAGAAATTATACCTTTAATGGGGGTAATTGTAGCAGCAATTTTTCGCTTAATACCAGCTTTTTATAGAATGATTAATTGCTATGTAAGGATTAGGTTTGCTGCTCCTGTGGTAGATTTAATGCATTCAGAAATTTTGTACAAAAATGAAAAAAATAATACAAATCAAAAAGATAGATTTGAATTTAAAGATATATTATCTCTTAAAAATATTAATTATTCTTACTATAACTCTAAATATATTTTTAAAGATTTTAACTTAGATATT
>MDTG01089896.1_pt1 | contig 12382 bp, 9 predicted proteins | sample 811421 | NCBI WGS metagenome assembly MDTG01 (sample SAMN05326645, study PRJNA326480) | marine metagenome | isolation source: seawater | place: Pacific Ocean: South East | collected 2011
TAGCTCGACTCTTGCAGAGCACTCAGCATCAGATAAACCTTCACACCTTGCCTTCATCATTTCCCCCGCTTGCCAACAACAAGGTAAAAATTCGTCAGTTGGTTCAGGGCAATACATTGATCCGTCATCATTTAATCCAGCACCAAAAAAGCTCTTAAACTCCTCACTGTTTCCGTGTCCTGACATAACTTCAATAAGGATCTGTTTATTGGGGTCATGGCCCTCTTGATTTAATCGATTGTCCCAAGATGTATTATAAGGAACATGAAGCCCCCAGGATGTTCCATGAGGTATAACGATTGAATCATAGCCCCATTCATCAAGTTTGCTAAAAAGATCTCTAGGTGTTTCTGCGTATTCATAACAATCAAGAGGAAGATCATGAACACTTGATTGATCATCACAAAAAGGTATCTCAGCGACCCTATCAAGCAACCATTCTAAATCAGAGTATCTTTTAAAATTTAGCGGATCTATCCATCTCGCGTTAATTGCCTGTCTTGTCATATTAAATACTCCTAGCCCAGACTCAGGGGTTCTTGATCCTATTGGTCGAGCAGGCAAAGAATCTAAATCCTTAAAAATAACATTTCTGTGCCCCCAATGATTTTCAGGAGTATTGCCTATTTGTGTCCATTCCCAGCCAGGAAAAACAGTCAAATCTGATGTAACCGAATCAGAGGAATTTATATTACATTGTTGAATAATTTCTTTTTGATCTAGCCAATGTTCAGGTGTTAAGCTCTCAGCGTGATCATTAAAACTGAAAAAATCTAAGTTTGCACAATATCTTGCAAAATCACATGCCATCGAACTGTCATGAATGCCTTGTAACCCCATCATAGGGAGCTCTAATGTAAATGCATCAATTGAGTAAGTTGTGTGCACATGAAGATCTCCAAAAAGAATTTGAGAGTCATCAATTTCTTTTTTTTCAAGATTAAATAAATGTTGTTTTGTCTTGTAAAACTTTAAATCATTTTCGTAAATATAACTTTCACTTCTAGGTAACCCCTCCACACTACCAGGAGGGACGTCTGATCCGCATGATGAAATCAAAAATATAATAAATATAAATAGATTTGCTTGCAGGTATTGTTTCATTTTGATTTGTCAAAAACTGAGAAGTTAGTATCAAAATTAGTCATATTTATTTTTTAAATCTCTTAAAAAAATTTTGCGTGCCTTGAGAAATCATTTTTATCAAAGGCTTTGGATCAACAAATGAAAATGGCTCCACTATATAGCCCCTGCCAATCAAACTGTAAAAGTAAGCAAAAGGATTTTTAAAGAAACGTTTTTGAGTAATTAATCTGAGGTCATTTAGTGGATACCATAAAAGAATATTTTCTTTGTATGTTTTCTCGAGCCTGAATCTTTCTAATCTGTTTTGTGTCATAAACTCATTAAATACGATGAGAGGTAAGTTTGCATCACATTTTTGAGATAGGCTAACAGAAACACTAAATCTTCCATTCACTTCAAGAAATTTGTATTCATTGTTTCTAGGATCAAATTTAAACTGAACTCCCATGGGTCCACAATAACCTATTGATTCTGCAAGAGTGATTGACCTGCGAATTAACTCTTCATTCCAAATACTTGATGATAATGATGTCGTTCCAAACATAGTACCAGATCTAATCTTTTTGTTTGCTGTAGCTTTTACAACTTTCCCCTCTCTATTTAATACTAGTAAGACCGCATAAATCTCATCTATGTCGCCAGGAATAAAATCTTGAATAAGTAGTGATTTATTAAACCCATCATACCTATTATATGCGCTAACAATTTGATCAACTGAGAAGCAAATTTCTCCTTTAGTAGAAAAATTTTTTACCATAAAAGCAGAATCTGAACTTTTAAGAAAAACAGGGAAGTTAATGTTTGTTTTTTTTAAATAGTCTGTTAATTCCTCAAAATTGCTTATTCTGACAGTATCGATTGAGGGAATATCAAGTTCTTCAGCTATTAAATAGGTGGTTTCTTTATTAATAACTTTATTGACTATTTCCCATCTTGGAAAGCTTAAAACAACATAATCAATAAGCCTTTCATATGCTTTTGATAAATGAATTAGGGCTTGATCATCACCGGCTATAAGAACCAGTGGTTTATTAGTAAAACGATCCTTAACCCATTCTATAAAAGTTTCAACATATTTCGGATTATTTGAATTCAGTCTTAATACTTCTTTTACATATTTTGAAGATGCTGCTATCCCCTTGTTGTTATTTGAAACTATATAAATTTTGAGATTCTGAATCTTTCTTAAGCCTCTAATTACACCGAAGGCAGTTATAGAATCACCAAAAATAATAATCGTATTATTTTCTTTTATAGTGCTTTTAATAAAAGGAGATTCTAAGGAGGACATAAACAGCGTTATACAGTCGCAACTGGAGTAACTGGAGAGCCGGCAGCACCCTTCAATCTTAGAGGAGGAGCAGTTAATAAAAAACTATTTCTATTATTAGTTAAGAGCCAATTAGCAAGATCAGCCAAATGCCAAAGCTCCCCTAAGTGAATTCCTGATTTGAATAGGCATTGATTATGAAGTGGCAGGTAAGAGCCATTATGTTCAGCTGGAATTTCTTTTCCAATAGCCTCAATTGCTAAATTATCAGATACTATTGCTGCAATTTTTGAATTCTTTATCCAGTCAAGCAATTTATGATCCCATCCATCTAATACAGCACATGAATTAATTAACTTGGGATTTTCCTTTTTACTGTTGCTCAATATTAATTCATCTAAACCAGTCCAAAAACACAAAATATCGCCTTGTTTAATATTAATATTCTGTTTATCAAGAATAGAAATGAGCATCTCATGATTTATTTCTACCCTAGGGTATGTCCCAACTTCATTTTTTAAATCAATTAAAATTCCTCGCCCTTGGACACAGGAACTTGCCATATGCTCAATACCTATAGGTAAAATATTCTCATAATCTCCTTGGGTAACTTTGCTTCTATGGCCATTGTAATAAAGGGGTTCATCACCATTGCCAACATCTACAATTTCACCCCTATGACATAAACCATCCCACTGAGTAGAAAATTGTAGATCCAACAAAACCGAATCATCTGAAGCGATATCAGTAAATCGTGGATCTATATTTTGCCAGTTGAAATTGTAGTATTCTGCCTTTTCACGGATTATTGGTTTTAGTATTGGCTCTTTTCTAACTGAATTGAGAACATTATTACCAGGATAGTCAAGAGGTAAGCTCAAACAGAATCTTTTTCCAACTTTAACTTCTTTAATTGCCTCCAACACAATTTCGTCAGTAATATAATTTAAGTGGCCTAACTTGTCATCGTCACCCCAGTCACCCCAATTTGACCCTTGAGGTCTATTCTTTGAAGAAATTTTAGTCATGAAGTTTTGAAAGAACTCTTTTGATCATAGATTCCGAAGAGCCAACATAATTTAAGGGATTTAATAACTCTTTTATTTCACCAGCATCGAAGTACTCTAGCATCTTATCACTCTCTAATAGAGCTTGCTCAAGGGAGATATTTTTTCTCTGAGAATGATCTGCAATATCATTAATAAGGTTATGGGCCTTCTTTTTACCGATTTTGTTAGCAAGACCCATCATTACAGCCTCGGACATTAGATTACCCCCTCCTAAATTAAGGTTTTTAAGCATAGCCTTCTTATCAATTTGCAATCCCTCAAGCAATGCAATAGAGCGTTTTAAACTTCCAGAAATTAAAATAAACGCCTCAGGAATTGTCATCCATTCCAAAGGCATAGCCGAAACTCCTCTTTCATGCTCTTGAATCATTGCATTTAACTGGTTCATAGTGCTGCCCTGCAACCTATGTCCAATTGAGATAATTATTGGGCACTCTACGGGGTTTCTTTTTTGTGGCATTGTAGAACTGCCACCTTTTCCTTTGGAGTGTGCTTCCTTGATTTCCCCAATCTCAGTTCTCATCAAAATTGAAACTTCATTTGCTATTTTTGCTAAGGTTGAAGCTAACAATGAGATCCAAAAAATAATTTCTGCCCAACCATCTCTTGATGTGTGCCAAGAAATAGATGGTATCTCAAGATTAAGTTCATCTGATAATGTTTCGAGAACCTCTATACCTTTATCTTTAAGGGTCGCTAAAGTGCCTACGGCTCCTCCAAGCTGACACACAAGACCATTTTTTTTAATTTGAGGAAGCCTGTTTTTATGACGCAATAATTCGTCTAACCATACAGCCATTTTAAAACCTAGAGTTATTGGAGCTGCATGTTGTTGAAAAGTTCTTCCGGCTAAAATTGTGTCTTTGTGTTCCAAAGTTAGATCTTGAATTAACGATATTATCTTATCAAGATAAGATTCAATGAACTCAAAAGACTCTTTCATTTGCAAAACAAGCCCGGTATCTACAATATCTTGAGTGGTAGCTCCCCAATGAATCCATCGAGCCGTTTCAGAATCAGTATTCCTAATCAGTTCATTTACGAGTGGTAAAATGGGAAACCCTATCTTAAGATACTCGTCAGTCATTTTCTTAGTATCAAGGTTTGAAACTTTTGCAATTCTTGAAATTTTATCAGCAGCTAACTTAGGAATAATTCCATGTTTTGCTTGAGATTTGGCTAAAGCAACCTCAACACGAAGCCAAGAATCATAACGACCATTATCAGAGAAAATCTTTTGAACATTAGGATCGCCAAATGAATCGCAAAAATAAGATGAATCAAAAACAGAAGATGTCATATTTTAAAAAAATTATCCCCAAATTATTATGTCTGCAGCTTTATATAGCAAGAAAGTATAATGATTTAATCTTTTATGGCACTTTCTATAAAAGCATCTTTAGACTTTAATGTATCAATTTTTAGGACTGGCATGTCATCTCTCATACCCTTTTTGATCCTTAATTCAATAAATGATGGTCCTATAATGTTATTCATAGCTTTCATTCCATCAGCAATCTGAGCCCTATTTTCAATATATTTATCTAAAGTTCTATAGCCTGACTGCTTAGCAATTTCATTAAGGTTAACCTGAAATCCTACGCTGTCTTGGCCACCAACAGACTCATGCACTCCATTATTCAAAACAATGTGAAGTAAATTATTTAATTTTAAATTAGCTGAAATTGCCATGCTCCCCATATGCATCAACACAGCAGCATCCCCATCAAGGCAAATTACATTTTTTTCTGGTTTAGCTGAAGCGATTCCTGAAGCTATCGAAACAGCGTGACCCATAGCTCCAACATTTAAAAAGTCATTACCATGTGTTTGATTTAGCATGCCTCTAATAGCATGGAGTTCTCTTGTGATCCTTCCTGTGGAAGCAACAAATAAGGTATTTTTTGGTGCTGACTTAACTATTTCAGTGATAGCCTCTTCTCTGGTTAATTTATATTCTTGTGATAGTCCATCAAATCCAGATTTTTCCTTTTTTGCTAAAACATTTTTTTTAACCAATAAAGCAGTTGGCTGATTTAGATTGGATGCAGTTTCAATAGACCATTCAATTGACTTCAGTGCATCATCCTCTTTCTCATCTAAAATCCTATAGGGAATATTTAGTGCATCTAGAAGAACCGGAGACAGTTCACCTTGTCGCTTATGCTGTGGCCAATCTCCTGAACCTGGCTCTCCTCGCCATCCAATAAGAAGTACCATTGGAATTGAGTAAACGCACTTATCACTTAATGAAACCAAGGGATTCATTGCATTGCCCATACCAGAATTTTGCATGTAAATAAGAGGAACGCTTTTTGTAGCAAGATGATAACCTGCTGCTAATGCGATGGCATTTCCTTCGTTTGCAGCTATAACATGCTCTGATTGATTCCATGTATCTTTTAATGTTAAGCAAAAATCATTAAGCAAGGTATCAGGTACGCCAGTGATAAATCTGATACCTTTATTTCTTAAGCTATTAATAATGTTATGTATGTCTAGCATATAAATTTTCCTTTTTGCTTAAAAGCCTATAGAAGCTTGTATAGATCATAGATTGTATCTGGAAGATTCCATGAAGCATTTATAAGTGATTGTAATTTTGACTCATCGATTTCGATCTCTTTGCCTAAAATTAAGAGCTTTTCTTCAATATCTTTATCACTTAAAGGGAGTTGAGGCTCACCAGTAGGATAGTCAACTGATTTAACATATGTACCATTATCTGTAATTATTTTTACTCTAGCTTGAGATTTGAAGGGATATGCACTTGTGAACTCATTATAATCGTAAACATTAATCAACTTTGATAGCTTTGTTAAATCCTTATTCATCAGCTCTTTTTCTGAAAAACCTAATGGGCCCAAATCACCACAAACCAGCAATTGACTCACGGAAAAAGGAATGCTCATTTTAGCTGAAGAAATATTATCTACTTCTTTTTGATCATGGCCATCTACAGCGAGCTTATAAGTTTCGACCTCAATTTTTTTAATTTTTTTATAATCGATTGGAGTTTCTTGTAAAATACCTTTTGTAGCATCCATCGGGGCATGGCAAAATCTACATGCTGCATATGGTTTAAAATATACCTTTTCTATTGCATATTCCTCGTTGCGCTTGTTTGAGAAAAGCTTGTCAATGTCATGATTTTTTGAAGCCATGCTTAAAAAACCGAAATCTCCTCCTAGAACTTCATTTGGTCCCGAAAATCCAGCTTTTGCTAATAGGGCTGCGCTAATAGCAAGCATAGCAGCATTGCCAGAATTATAGGGCTTTAGTTCTGAATCATCATGAAGAGCTTTTAATGTTCCACCAGATGTAATAACAGCTGAAGAAAATGCATTCTTCATATCAAGCTCCTTACCGCCAACCATTACAGCAGCGCCTAATGCAGCCCCGATTGAACCACATGTTGAGGTAGCATGATAACCAAGAAGCTTATGACTTGGTTGTATTGCTTCAGACAACCTTACACAGGCTTCGTAAGCAATTACAACTCCTTTAATAAAATCTAATCCGTTAACATTGTTTTGGATTGCAAATGGAATTAATGCTGAAAAAATTGGACTGCCAGGATGAACTATTCCTGATATAACCCCGTCATCCAATTCTGCAGTATGAGATACAATACCATTTAGAAAGGCTGCAGAAATTATGTTAGTTTTTATGCTTGTTCCGATTACAGGCAAATCACCATAGCTATCTCCAAGGTCCTCAGCGAGCATTAATAATTTGTCTCTAGAAATGACAGAACCGCCGAATGAAGAAGCTATAAAATCTAGCAAACATCTTCTTGCATGATGAGTTATATTTGTGGGAATTTTTTGAATGCTTAATTCATATAAATCTGATACAAATAGATCTGTATAATTTTTTAACTTTCCATCCATACTAAAAACTATATTTATTTAACAAATTCATGGTGTCCTAAAATACCTAGGGCTCACATCTTTAACTTCATTCCATATCTCATCAAAGGTTATAGAAACATCTTCTTGCAGAGGTTTAGATGAAAAATATGATAAGTTTTGTAATAAATGATCAATATTGGAACTGCCTATTATTATTCCATCATCATATTTATTATTAAGCACGGAATGATGAATAAGCCACCGAAATGATGCCTCTATTAGACTGATGTTATTTTCATGACATATTTTTTCTAAAATCTTTACCGCATTAAAAAACTCCTCTTTCCAATATCTATCTTTGTAATTAGGTCTCAAGGTAAATCTTCCTGGGGTGACGCTATCGATACTAGAATATTTTCCTGAGAGAATGCCTCCTGCAAGAGGATTATATGCATAAAACCTTATTCCAGTCTCTCGGATTACTGGTACAAGCTCTTTTTCAATATCTCTGCTTAATACATTATATAAACCTTGATACACAGTAGGCTTTGGCCAGCCATTATTATGACAAATACTGCAAATATTAATAACTTCATGAGCGCTATAGTTGCTTAATCCAAGCTCCTTAAAATAACCTTTCTTATAAATTTTTGAACAAGCCTCTAAGGTCTCATATATTGGGGTTGAAGGATCTGGAAAATGCAAATATAAAATATCAACGCATTTGGTGTTTAAGCGCTTTAGAGATTTCATTAGTTGATCAGAAATGGAATCCAGATCTAATTTTCCAGTAATGCGTGGATTAACTTTTGTGGCTAAAATATATTTGTGTTCGTCTATATCTTTTAGAGCTTTACCCATATATTTCTCACTATAACCGTCGTTATATACATAAGCGGTGTCAAATTCGTTATATCCCATAGACTGGAAAGTCTCAGACATTCTTACGGTTTCTGCAAGATCAACTTGCAAGCCAAAATTCATAGTCCCTAGAACGGGCTTTATATTCATTGTTTTATGAAATAATTTTAGTTGAAGTTGCTTCTGGATAATATTGATCTATAACTCTTTTTACCAGAAGTACTTGCTTGGCCCTTCCTTTTGCTTCTAATTCATTAGTATCCCAGCTGTGGTTTTTTGCAACTGAGCCACCTGTCTTAAGGTAAATTGGAGAAGCAACTCTAATCATTTCAGGAACTTCATAATGACGAATAAACCCTCCCGAAGATGTTGGATTTTCAGTATGAACATCAAGAGGAATATCTATAGCCTCTCTTAAGGAAGCAAGCATTTGCAATTGTGTATCTCTGACTGGATTGATGGAATCTGCTCCGATACTTTCTAATAACCTTGCAGAGCATGGGTTTCCATGACCACAATGTGCTGATATCTTAAATTTGCAATCTAGAGGAATTTCTCCTGCTTTCCTTGCTTGATCTAGGACCCATAGGCACCCTTCATCATAAATTAAAAAAGACCTACATCCCAATGACGATGCTCTTTTGATATCCTCAATAGACCTAATAATCTGTTCCTGTCCTCTAAGGCGATATCCCATCCGTTGACCTTCAGGGGTATTTACAGAGGCGCTGGTATCTGTTGTCGCTCTTGGTCCAACTGCCAAAACTAATTCAATTCCGTTATTTTCAGCTAGTGTGAGCATTTGAGAAATCTCACTATCAGTTAAAGACATGATTCCTTTTGTTTGGGTAATGCGGTGAATTTGAATATCAACCCTTTGCATTTCATCTAACAAAGCACTCATAGCTAAAGGATTCTGTATTCCAGGAACTTCAAATCGATACTGTGCTCCATCAGAAAAACGTTTATCAGAGCTTGGAAGATCATATCTGTCTCCGCTTGGAAGATTAAGAGACTTTAAAAAATTTCTTGTTTTTTTCATTGTTTTTGGAGCCGTTACATTAATTTTTTAATAATTTTAACAGGTCTGTTTTTTCCTTTATTACTCCGTAGGCTTTGCCCCGAGAAACAATATTATGAGCCCAGCTAGTGTGAGGTGCAATTTCATTCATTTTATTGCCTTGCTCACTTTTGAAAACACCTCCTTTGGATTCAATAATTTGTAAAGAATCATTATACTCCTCAAATGTTATCGCCTGCATTGCATTAACGTACATTAAATGAGATGGATGTATTACTGTCTTGCCAACCATCCCATTTGTCTTATCAAGCATCACTTCCCTAATTAATCCATCAATTGCATCATTGACAATAGGTTCTTGTTTTAAAATCGAGCGCTCCAATGTATCGCCAATTGACTCATTTAAATCATAATCTTTATCAGCTAAAAAATACTCCCATACTGGACCTGAGATTATATATCCATCCTCAACTCTACTAAAAAAGTTTAGAATATCTGAAACGATATCTTGTACAGGTAGAATGTCATAAATAGTTGTAGTAATGCTGCGCCTTAATCCAAATAAGGATGAGAAATCAGTACCACCAATTCGCACATTTAGAATATGAGATTTATTCTTGTCAAAGATATCTTTTAACCTAAGAAGCTCAGCTATGCGTGTTTCTTGGTTTGCTACTTCTCTCCCTTCCAGAATTGGCATTGCGTACAGGGTTGAGCTAAATCTTTCATTTAGTCTGCTGAGGATATTAAAATATTGATGAGAGTTCTCACTGTAAAGTTTTGGAAATACAAAACCGCATAAGATTCTTACGTGCTCAGGTAATAATCTTTTTGAAAAATTCTCAAATTGCTCCATGTTTCTAACCCTCAAAAATATCAAAGGCAATTGATCAAATGATAGCTTATTCTCATGGATAGAAAGCGATAGAAGCTCAAGCTGACTAAGCACTGAGTCCTCACCGATACTTAAATCAGTTTCAGGAATTGCATCCTCGAAACAAAACACAAGAGATGTAAGACTGTTTATACTTTTATTAATGATTTTTTGTGCAATTGTTTTGGTGCTTGGCAAATAAAGCGTTGCTCCTAAGCAGTACTTAAGAGTCTCTTTTTCAGTCCATTTATTAAATTTAATAGGATCAATAGCGAATTTAAAAGAAGCATTATGATAATTATGTTGCATAATTAGTAGAACTTAGAATATTTCATTATAACCCTAGTAACTTAATTAATAAGCTTTTCTCAACAGCTTAGTGTAATAAATCACCGCCATCAAAAAGGAGAGGGCATAACCAAAAACTAAATAATTTTGAAAAACATAAGTTGAGATTAAAATCGGTAATAGCAAGACCACTGAACTGATCAGGGACCTAATTGAGTCAATAAACAGTGTTGAAATACGGTTTCCTGACAGTTTAAATAACCATAAAAGAAAAATAAATCTCCACAGGGTATTTGCTATGGATAGATAAATTATCGTTAAAATTAAATCATCTACTACATAGCCAAAATATAAAGCTGTCACCCTAAGTAGAAATAAAATAATATGAAAAATCAAACCTTCTCTTTGTTTATTCAGAACTGCTGTTAAGGTGGTTATTGGCGAGGAAACAAACTCAAGATAAATCCATGGCGCTAATATTCCAGCAAATACTCCGCTGTCACTCCATTGATTTCCAAATATAAATGAAAATAAATAAGGACCAGTTAATATTAGGAATATAGAAAAAGGTAGGCTTATTTTTGAAAGGTTTAAATGAATCTGTCTAACCAAATCTTTCAGCGATCCATCTTTATGTGCTCTTCTAGCATCAGAATAAAATACTTGCCCAACTGCTCCCCCAATAAGTGATGCAGGCATTATCAGAACTCTTAAAGTAAGAGCATATAAACCTGCAGCTACAGGATTGAATATGGCAGCTAATACGATTGGGGTCATTTGTTTTCCTGTTACTCTTAACAATCCTGCTGGTGCTGAAAAAAATGGGAAACGATAGTTCTCCCTAGCTAGTTGAATAATTCGTTTTGGGTCAATCCTTATTCTTTTAGTCGTAAATAGTCGTAAAAATCCAAAAAACTGGCCAACAACATGGCCGCCTATCAGAGAAATAACTCCTAGTGGATATAAAAAAATTTGTATAGATACTGTTGAGATGGCTTGCCAAAATTTTGAAATAGATATTGATTTGAATAGCTTCTCTCTTACGGACCACTGTAGGAATATTAAATATGAGCCCCCTATGATAATTCCCAAGGGAAGAAACCATATAAACTCTTTAATGCCAGTATTTTCTAGGAATCCAAAAATATTGTCTTTATACAAAAAAATTACAAGGCATAACAGTAAACTAAATGTTAGCGTAATGAGTAAACTTAAAATTACTAAGTGATATGCATCTTCATTTTTATCTGGAAGAGGGATTGCTAAGTCATACCTAAGAGATGAGACAATCAATATAATTGCTAAAATACTTACATATACAGATAAAACCCCAAAGTCATCAGGAGAGTAAAGCCTTGTTAAAATTGGCGATGCGGCAATAAGAATTAGCTGAGAAAAAGCTGTACCTCCAACAAGAATACTTGCTCCTTTCACAAATGAATTCTGTGGGAGCAAATTATTTAAAATTTTTTTCAAAAGATACTTACCTTTCCATACTCTTGGACAAGAGATTCCTCAATTTTTAAAAGCTCTTCTTCTAAATTAAATTTATTGCATGCTCCATTATTCCAGTTTTTTAATGTCTGAAAATCAGGGTCACCAATATTAATAATTGATTCTCTAACCAAGATGCACTTTTCTAGCTCTGTAGCTGCGCTACTATCTGCAAAATTTAAGATATCATTAATATCTTTTTTATCAGACATTAAGCGTAATTGACTTAAATTATCCAAGATCATGAAATTTTGCTTGGATGATTCATATTTTTCCCATTTAATATCAGCGCTCTTAATCACCGGAATACCTTTTTTTGAAAAATTCGACCATGCACTTAGGAAAATCTCTTCCATCTGGTCTCTTTCATCTGTCTTAGGATAAACATAATTAGACACTGGCCCAAATTTATATTCTGTTGTTAGAAAGGCTATTTCAAGGCCATGTGCTGCGCCTATGATTTTTGGAAAGTCTGCAAAAAAGCTTTTCTTTTGATCATCCCAGTCAAATCTATAGGCATAAATATTTTTATAGCCTGCTTTTTCAAGTTGAAGAAGCGGCTCA
>MDTG01119838.1_pt1 | contig 12381 bp, 3 predicted proteins | sample 811421 | NCBI WGS metagenome assembly MDTG01 (sample SAMN05326645, study PRJNA326480) | marine metagenome | isolation source: seawater | place: Pacific Ocean: South East | collected 2011
GCCAAGAGCCATACTACACTGGCTACGCCAATGAATACTCCTAGAGCAGTGAGAGCGGAGCGCATGGGGTGCGTGAGCATACTAAGAAGCGCTACCTTGCCTAAGTTTCGCCAAGCCCTTCGAAACCGCCGAAAGGAAAACATACCCAGACTTTGCCTAGTGTCTGCATTTGTTTCTCGTAGATTCTTCGCATTGGGAACAGGGCGATGCCGTTCGTCCGACTCAATCCTACCATCCTTCATTTTGACCACTCGACGAGCCCGGCCAGCGACCTCATTCTCGTGAGTTACCAACACAATGGTCTTCCCCTCAGCATTTAAGTGATCGAGTAAGTCGAGAATCTCCTTAGTGGTACGGGTGTCAAGATTGCCAGTTGGTTCGTCGGCCAAAATAAAAACGGGATCGTTTACTAGAGCCCTGGCAATCCCCACGCGCTGCTGTTGACCTCCCGAAAGCTGTTGCGGACGATGACTCCAGCGGTCTGCCAAACCAACGGCATCAGCCAACTCGGCAGGTGCCTCGGAGTCCTGATCGACCTTGCGAGAATAGGAACGTGGCATACGAATATTTTCGAGTACGTCGAGATAGGGGATCAAGTTGTAAGACTGAAAGACGAATCCGATACGCCGTCCGCGTATATCCGAAAGGGCGTCATCCGAAAGCTTGGTCACGTCCTTGCCCTCCAAATGGTACTCTCCGGACGTGGGGCGATCCAAGCAACCCAGCTGATTCAGCAGTGTGCTCTTGCCCGAACCGGAGGGTCCCATAACCGCAACGTAATCTCCAGCCGGCACGTCGAGGTCGATACCATCGAGAGCACGAACTTCCTGTTCGCCCACTTGATAAAAGCGACAAAGGTCACTTACGCGTATAGCAAATTGTAACTCGGACATATCAAGCGGAATCGCGGGTTCTAATCCCGCAACAAATCAATCAGCGATTAAACCTGTTTCCAAGCTAGCCTGAGCAATACCTTGCTCTACCGAAGGATTAGCAGGGAAGCTGACACTGTCACGAAACTCACTGGCGTTCACCACTACCTGTTCGCCTTCAATCAAGCCCGACTCTACGACGGTGCTGGCCTCATTCGCTGAACCTAGCCGAACAGCCCTTGCCTGCAGGTTACCGGATTCGTCAAAAACAAGGCAATAAGATGCCCCTTTCACTCGAAGAACTGCATGAAGTGGAACCTGCAGCGCACTTGAAATCAGTTCTACCAGCACACTGACCTTTGCGGTCATACCTGGTCGGAGACCTTTAGGAGGATTCTCAATAAGAACCTCCGTCGCATACTCCTTTATGTGAGCAGTATACTTACTGTAAGAAGAAATTGGGTATTCACCAACTTTTACAACTAGACCAGTTAATTTATGTTCGCGGGAGGCAGAGATGGAAATCTCAACCGGCATTCCAGGCTTCACTTGCTCAATTCGACTTTCATTCACTCTAGCAATAACCCTCATGTTCGAAGGGTCAGGAAGTTGAATGATAGGTTGGCGTTCACGCACGGGTCGGCCTTCCTCAATGAGAATTCCGTCGGAAGAAGATGAACCGGATGACTTACGATTTGCATAAGTAACTTCACCAGATGCTGGAGATCTGATAAGGCACTTAGAAATTTGTTCTTCGATCTCGGCTTCCTGAGCCACTTCCAGCTCGTAGGAGTTACGACGCGAAAAAAGGCGAGCCTCGGCGGTTTGAATGGAAGCGTTGAGATCATTGACCTTGGCCTTGCGGGAATGGACCTCAAGCACATCGAGCTTGGTCAACGATAGATCAAGATCCTTTTGAGACTTTTCCACTGCAAAGGCATCGGCCTCCAGTTGGGTCTGGGAAATATAGCCTTTGACCGCCAATTTCTTGCTGTAGTCATGATATTCTTGAGCACGCCTCAAGTTTTCTCGAGCGACGAAAACCGCGCCCTCGAGTTGCTCCAAGTCCTGACGATAAGATCCAGAAAGATACTCATCCATAGCAAGTTTGGCAGCTTCGAAATCTGCCTCCGCTTGCACGAGGTAAGCCTTAGCCTGATGAACGTCTATGCGTTGGGTAAGCAAATCTTTTTGCAATGCGGAATCATCCAAACGGACTAGAAAGTCTCCCTTTTCAACTTGGCTACCTTCGGGAACGATTTCGAGAATATTGACGCCTGCTGAATTACGACTTTTTACTTCGCACAAAACATCGACGTTGTGAGCACTTTCAATTTCACCAGGCTCCACAATCTCCAAACGGAACTCCTTCCGAACGACTTGCTCGAACAAAGCATCGGGCAAGACCTCCTCACTCTCTCCGGCAGTCATGAGCCACCAACCAACGACGACTACGCCACCGCTCGCTAAGCCAATTAAAGTCTTGGATGTGGCAAAACCTCGTCTGCGAGTTTTTTTTCGATTAACAAATTTCAAAATCATAATGCAAGTCAGAGATGCAATAAATGAGTTGGTGCATGGATGCAAGATTACGGAGCTGGTCTCGGAGCATTTTTTCCATCGGGAATCAAGTTTTTTGCTAGGATTGGACCGGGATCAAGCCAGATTCCATCGTTATTGAGACGCATGGTACCTAGTTCAAAATCAAGTCTCATGCGAAGGGCTTCGTACCCAACCCATACTTGAAGGAAGCCGTTGCTGGCATCCAGCAAGTCGTTTAACGCATTAACCAGATCCCTAGCGGTAGTCGCACCGAATTGAGCGTTCTTACCGGGTTGGGGAGGTTGCTGCAACCGCAGACGGGCAAGGTCTACTTGAGCAATGGCGCCCCGCACGGCGGATCGAGCAAGCTCGAAGTTCAACTGACTGAGACGTGCGATGCGGGCCGTATTGCGAAGACTGCGATAAGTGCCATCCTCATAGGCTAAATAATCGCGGCGAGCTCGTTGGTAATTAATGAGAGCTTCTCGATAATCATTGCGCTCAGCCAGCTTGGACAAGGGCGTATCGAATTCTAGTCCCAGAGTCAACTTCCCTGCGTCTGTCTTGAAATGCCCAGCATCGGAGCGATTGGAACCAATGTCGCCCGACAAAACCAAATCCAGATCGGAACGAAGGTCATCCCGAGCAAGGACCGCATCGCGCCAGACGTCCACGAGCTTGGCTCTTGCATTCATCCAGTCCAATCTTCGTTCCCGAGCCACCTCAAGGGCATCCTTCGCCTCCACCCGAACGTCTTCCATGACGATTGCCTCCAAACGAGCGGAAGCTCGGGCAAGGGAAAGCTCGAGCAAGAGACCGGAAAAAGTGGTAACGTTTGCAACGAGACGAGAACGGACATTCTGCAATTCTAAATTGGGCAATTGCTGTTGCAGAGTGTTCAAGACCTCTCGGGAAGCAGAGAATTCGGTGGCCAAACGATCCCCTGTCTCTTCCAATTGTTTGGCAATTAAATCTAAATCCTCATCGCGAAAAGCGTCTCCGCTCATACCTGCATCTTTCAAATCAGGCCGGTTTCTTAGTCGAGCAAACCATTCCTTGCGTTTTGCCAATCGTCGGCCAAGTTTTTCTCGATCTTCCGCAAAGGCAGCCAAACCCACCTCCTGGCCGGGATAAAAAGTCAATGCCTCTCCTGCTCGCTCCATCAATGCATTCAAATCCGGAGTTGAAACGGGGTCGCGAACGGTAATTAGAAAATCCACGACCTCTTCCTGCAACCGGGCCAAAAACGGATCCGTCAGGCGAAAGCGTTCTACAAAGGAGGCATCCACCTTAACGGGTAAGTCCGGAGGAAGTCCCAGAGTCATCTTAAAACCGTCCAAACGAGTCTCAAAACCGACCTTGCCTGCAAGAAGAGAACTTTGTGCATTGTAGAGAGCTTGACGAGCTTGATCCACTTGAAGTCTGTTGCCGATTCTACCGGCATCGAAGGCAGCATCCAATTGCGCGAGACTATCCCGTAATTTAGCAACGTTGGCTTCTTGGTTGTGAATCCCTTGCACGTACTGGAGCAAACCAAAGAAACCACCCACGCCAGACGCTCCCGTCCGACTCGATGGAAAACCTGCGACCAGCCCAGTAGAGGAGAATCCTCCGCCACCTCGCGTCGGTCCCGTGACGGGATTCCCGCCAGTAACCACTTCGAGAAAAAATCCCTGCCTAAATTGTTCCATCCGCCGAGCATTAACTAAAAGGTTACGCTCCGCTTGCGAAAGTCTCTCACGAAATATCCGTTTGCCGGCACCTCGAAGGAGAGGCTGACTGAGGGTAAGATTGGCAAGGGAACCGCCAAAGCTCGTTGAACCCTTGGAAAGATCAAAAGTCAGTTTACTTGCGACAGATGCCACCCAAGACGTACCCGCCCCCGCAATACCACGAAAACCAGAGCGAATGGAAGACACTCCATCCACATCCTCACCGTTACCTGAACTCTCAAGATTCGTAGTTCCATCGGCAAAAGGTTTGGGAGATAGGCGAAAACGTTCGTAGGTTACATCCAAAGCGGAAAGGTAAAGATCTTCTTTTTCTCGTTGAAAATCGGGAGAATGAGTAAGAGCAAGTTTAACTGCAGACGGCAAATCCAGATTAACCCGACCATCCTCGTCTATGGGCAACCAGTTGCGCCAGGTATCGTTCTCCAGTTTAGCCGTGGAATTGGCTTCGGTCGAAATCTCTTTACCAAAGACAGCTACGGCTACGGCATGGGCGGCGGGATCATCTGGAGGAACCCCGGGGAAATCATTTTGGGAAGGATTCTGCAATCGCGAGGATTCGTTCGCCTCGATCCCGAAATCGGGAATATCATGCAGCAAAGCTTTTACGTCCTTGTCGGCGTTTTGCCTATAAGCGCCGCCTCCGCACGATGCCAAACACCATACAGAACCAACGCTCAAAATGAACGCTCGAAAGCGAGGAGGCAAAGAATGAAAGAGTGTGTGCACAGTCAGCTAATGTCCCGAAAAGCAAAACCTCGGCCAAATCCGAGGCTTCACGAAGAAAAACTGTAGAGAATCGTTAGGCGAACAATTCAGAAACGGCTTGTGCCTTAACGAGTTCGCGGGGTTGGTTGAGGTGGTTATAAACGATTGTCTCAGGGTTAATACCGAAGGCATGGTAGATCGATGCAAGAAGTTCTCGGGGATGAACCGGTTTGTCGATAGGGGCTGAACCGGTCTTATCCGATTCTCCGTGCATGTAACCACGTTTTATTCCGGCTCCGGCGACAACTCCCGTGTAACAGTATGGCCAGTGATCACGTCCATCCGCGCTGTTACCATTACCAGATGTGCTAACTCCCATTTGTGGACTACGTCCGAACTCACCAACGCAGACGACGAGGGTCTCGTCAAGGATACCGCGCTCATCAAGATCCGCGATGAGCCCTGAAAGCCCGGCATCGAGCATAGGAGCTGATTGATCTTTCATACGCTTTGGCAACCCTTTGTGGACATCCCATGAGTGATTATCGGAATTGGCGACCTTGGGCCAAATGACCTCAACCACACGAGTACCTGCTTCCACTAAGCGGCGTGCCAAAAGGCAGCTTTGGCCAAAGGTGTTTCGCCCGTACATTTCTCTCGTGGGCTCGGCTTCCTGAGCAATATTGAAAGCTTCGCGGGCACGCCCAGAGGCAACCAGACTGAGAGCTCTATCGTAATGCTCATTCAAATTATATTGCGAGACAGCCTTGTCAATCACAGGCATGGCATCGTTAATCGCGTTTCGAAGACGAGCTCTACGATGCAACCGAACGCCAAACATATCGGGACGCATCTCAAGGTCGTCCACTCGAATCTTAGCCATTTTATTCATGTCCAAATCACTCCCGGGAGGATACAGGGTATATGGATCATAAGCCTTGCCGAGAAAACCTGCGTCACCTCCCTTACCTATAACCCCACTTTCCTGCAATGGACGTGGAAGCATGACAAATGGAAGCATGGGTTCGGTAGGAGGTTTTAATCGGATGATGTTGGAACCGAAATTGGGGAAATCCTTAGGACTGGGGGGCTCCAGTTGCCCTGAGGGACTCACCTTGTCGGTAGTGTAACCGGTCATCATTTGGTAGATGGCGGCAGTGTGGTTGAAGAGCCCCTTGGGAGTATAGCTTACCGCCCGCATCATCGTGAACTTATCGTTCACTTGAGCAAGCTTGGGCATAAGCTCCGTAAAGTTGACTCCGGGAATTTTGGTAGGTATAGGCTTGAAAATGCTTCGCACGTTGTCCGGTGCATCAGGCTTGGGGTCCCATAAATCCAAATGACTTGGACCTCCCTGCAAATAGATCATGATTACGCTCTTCGCCTTACCCCATCCAGGTCCACCGACGTGTGCGGCTTTGTTTTCAGCCTTGAGCTGCAGCATGGAACCGAGAGTTAATCCCAGCATGCTGGATCCACCGACTCGTAGAACGTCTCGACGGCTCATGGGAAGGTGTGCGTCGCAAAGGTCTTTTCCAAGGTCTCCGGGAATGCCGATCATGATAGTAGTCTCCGATTAAGTGTTATATGTGCTTTAATAAAAGTGTAGCGAAAAGACATTTAGGTCAATCTCAACGATTGAAGAGAAAGGCCGGGGTATTGATTAAGGCCCAAGCGATATCCTGGGCTCCGATCAAGCGTTTCTGTCCTAGTTGCCCCTTGCTCAAGTCCATGGCGCGTCGCAAACGTGCAATACGGCTTGAAACCGGCACGGGTTTTTGAGCGAGAGCCACAACACCCTGCAATTCCTTGATCTTGGGATCGAGTGGCAAAGGCTTCTGAGCTTCGGCCAAGGCCTTGGTTAGCTTGATTCTTTCGGGATTTGTATTCTTGAAAGTATCGGTCAATTTCTTTTTTTGCTGCGGGGTACGCTTGCCTTCTGCGACCGCAAAGATCGATTTGACTTCGGAAGAGATCCCGAAATTTACCGGTCTGGGAGCATCCGTAACAGCAAGTCGAAAACGCCCAAGTGAATGCTGACCGCTCTGAAACTCCTGCTTGAGAGTAAAGGTGAGTAGGGCCCCACCCTTAAACGAAAGGTTTTGCTTGGTCTGGAAGGAAGCAAAGTGGGACTTGCCCATTTGCGGAGAAATTGCCCAACCATTATTTGTAGGCGCTACCTTTCCATCAATCGCCGAGGCCACCGGGTATCCTTTTTGACTGAACGTAGCCAGAGCGTTTTCAAAGGATAACTTCACAGGGGCTTCATTTCGAAAGACTCGAATAGATTTGACGAAAACCTCACCCCCGGGACGAAATCGCAAACCAGTGAGATCTTCCATCGATACGAAATCAAAACGGTATTTTTTCCATTCTTCGGATTTCTCGATCATTAGCTCGGGAGATGAACGCTTGGCATCAAAACTGTTGGCTTTCTTGTCCTTCCAAAAGACTCGGGCCTTACGCTTGCTCTTTGCCTTGGCGAGAATCTCAACAGCAACCGATCCCTTGGGAACCGAAAGATCAGTGATGACGGCCGGTAGAACCTTGCTCTTGGCATCCGCCCTGAAATAAAATCCAGAAGGCCCAGCTCCGTTATGTATCTTAAGCAAGAGATTATTATCGCCCTTTCTCAGTTGCAAGTTGACTTTCTCCTGATCGGGGGCCGCGCCTCGGCCGATGTTGTTGGCATGAATTTGTTTGCCGTTGAGGAATACCTTTATGCCATCATCACTTCCTAAACTGAGCGGAAGATCTCTAGGGGCATCCGAAGAAATTACCTTGTGGAGATAATTTACGGCGTTCTCTCCCGAAAAGACCGTCCCATAAAGTTGACCGTTTTTCCATTCGGGCTTGTGAGTCCATAGGATTTCCTTGGCACCGTGCTTAAACTTCTGCTTGGAGTCAAAGGAGTCCAAACCTTCGGGACCTGCTTTTTTGTCGAATCCGACGTTGGCGAACGGACCGGCATGATAAAACTCTCCGATCAACAGAACGCCATCCACTTGTTTTCCGGAGATGGCAAGACCACCCTCCCCCGGAGATGCCTTAGCCCCGTGTACACCCTTCCAATCCTTATTTTCGGCCAATTCGTCGAAAGACCATTCCTTGACCTTTGGCCACTTTTTCAAATCCGCAACCGGACCAGCCTGGACTTCTAGCTCGCTTAATACGAAATTGCCGTCATTCAGAGCTCTCCCAGGCCCTTTTTTAGGCAATTTGGGATCTATCATTGCCTCTACTCGGACACCCGTCAGATTGGAAAGGTCGGTAGTGGCCTTGACGACATAGCTCCCCTTTCCGCTTTTACCCCCAACGAAAAGCGATCCGTCATCTTGAGGCTCGAATTTGATGCCGGGAATCTTTGAGGTCACATCTGTAATGTCCAAGTTCTTCCAAATCGATTTGCCCGCCTGATAATCCTTCTCCCAGACGACAATCATTGCAGGCAGGCCCTTGTCGAATACCTTAATCGATTCGTCCGCTTTCTTGATGCGAGCATTTCTTTCGTCAGTGGATTTTTTAACCACCGGGGCCATTTTCTCTTGGTAGGTCTTAAGCTCGGATTCGGCTTTTGCAATGGCTTCGGCTCGAGCTTTTTCCTTGGCTTCGAGCTCTTCCTTAATGCCCTCCTGAGCCTTTTCAATTTGTTTCTCAAGGACTAGATGATCCCCCTCGATGTCTTTTCCCAGCAAACCGAGACTAGCGTCAATTTCCTTGTCGGTAGCAGACCTATTAAGAATGCGAAGGAAAAGCTCATTTACCAGCTTGCGGTCGTCTTTTTCCTCGTTGGCGAGCTTCGCTATGGCGTTCGAGGGATCCGAAATGGCATCGTTCACCGTGGGTCCGCTGATAAGAGCCATGATGGGACCCAACTGCAAGCCTGCGGCTCGCTCGCATTCGCAAGCGCTCTCACGAACCGGGCGGCCAAAAGTTCCAAGAAAGCCATCAGGAAGCTTGATGCCGGAATCCGGCAAAGAAGTCGCCCGAGTACCCTGTGGGACACCGGGGAACTTAGACTTGGAACCTGTCACAGCATAAATGGCGTCAAGCAAAGTCTCAGCGGGCAAACGACGAGCGGAAGTGTGTGAAAAATTAATTTGGTCGTCTTCATTCCACTTGTTCGTCTCAACGGAAAGCTGATAGGTTCGTGATTTGCAAATTAACTTCAGGATCGCGCGAACGTCGAAACCGCTTTTGATGAACTCACTCTCCAAATGGGCAAGCAATTCCGGATTGGTCGGCGGGTTACCTGCACGAATATCGTCTATAGGATCGATTATGCCGATGCCGAAAAGATAGCCCCAAAGCCGATTAACATAGCTCTTGGCAAAGTAGCGATTGTCTGGAGCAGTCATCCATGCGGCAAGGTTTTCGCGACGAGTGGCGCCCTCCTTGGATTCATACTTAACGGGATAAGGAAAAGCAGGTGCGGTTACGGCCCCCGTTCGATCGTGCTTCATTTCACCCGTTTTGGTATCTGAGATGATTTCATAAAGCGGCTTGCCCCGCTCCACAGCGGTCTTGCCTATCTGATTCTTTCCCGCGGCGGGATCCTTGGCCAATTTGAACTGGGCGAAATGAGCAGACATCTCGTAATACTGATCCTGCGTCCATCTCTCGAAGGGATGGTCATGGCACTTGTTGCAATTGAAACGGGTGGCCAAAAAGAGATGAGTGGTGTTTTCCATCGTCTCGGTAGGCTTCCGTAAGATTTTGAAGTAAGAGGCGGGAGGATTCTCTTTGTTGGATCCGGAGGCAGTCAGAATCTTGCGGGCAAATTGGTCGTAAGGCGTGTTGTCTTCGACTTCTTTCTGAATCCATTCGCGAAGCATCTTGGCACCTGCGGCACCGAGAAATTTTCGGTTCACCTGTAAAAGGTCGGCCCACTTATTTGTCCAATAATCGACAAAATCCGCGTTACCCACGAGCTTTTCAACGATCTCTTCTCGCTTCTGCTGTGTCGGTCGATCATCGGCGAGGAAAGTGCGGATGCTATCAGGTTTTGGAGGTAACCCGGTAAGGTCCAAGTGGACACGACGCAAAAACTCCACATCCGAACAAAGCTCCGATGGTAAAATTTTCATGCGTTTCCATTTGGCTGCAGCAAGGCGATCCACCTCGTTGTTGGCGGGGGGGGCTTTCCAAACAAAACCGACCCGGTCTCCCATTACAGTAAGAGTGGTTGCAGCATAGCGACCTTCATAACGAGCAAGAATAGGAGCTTCTCCTCTTCGAAGGGTAGTCATGAGTCCAATCTCATCATGTTCGGCTACTTCCTTGTTACCACTGGTTACGACAGCCTCTCGAGAAACATCTCGAACAGAGCCATCGGTGAAAGTCGCAACTACTCGAACTTGTTGTGTCGAACCAATCTCTTGAACCACTGGATTTATAGGAAGTAGTTCGATCTTATCCACTTTAGGGCTATCGGCATCCAGCTTGGCACCAGCTCCAATCCAATCACGAATAATCCTGTAATATTTGGAATCTTTTTTTGTTATCCCACCACCCTCATGTGGAACGATGCCGGCAGGCTTAAGCAGCATCAAGCTCTTATCAGGTGCCGCCACATTGGTTCTTCGGGAAGCCATATCATCAGTAAATGCGCGTAGGTCATAGATCGCATCGTAACCCCGAAGGGATAGCTTGAAGCCGTTTTTCCCGTCCTTGGAACCATGGCAAGTACCAGAATTACAACCCAACTTCGAGACGACGGGATTAACATCACGAACATAGCTAGGAACATACGCCTTATCGAGACCGCTAACCTTAATGGGAATTTCGATTCGCTTGCCCGCAAACTCGCCAATGAGTTTGCCGTTTCCGTTCTTGGCAGGGGTAAACAAGCCGCGTTTGGAAACGTCCCCCAGTCCGTCCTCGACGGTCCACTTCACCATCCGGGTAACGTCTGCCTCGCCCCCTTCATTAAGTTTGGCCGTTAAAATAATTTGGGCGTAATCAATGGACCGACTGATCTCTATTCTCTTGGGCAAGGATTCAAGCCGCTGAACCGAAAAACGTTTGGGCAAAGACTCCACCGCCACCAACTCGGGTTCAGGATCGGCTTTGTCCAAATTGGCCAATCCATCGCTCTGCCCTTTCTGGGCAATGTCCACGGGAACAAACACTTTGCGAGCCTCACCCGAAGCAACCGTAAGCAACCGAATCTTCCCGTCGAAACCGGAGACTGCCAGCGTCTTCCCATCGGGAGCGCAGGCCACCGCAAAAAGTCCGGTTTCCTTGACCTCGACCTTCCACATTTCCTTGCCTGTATCGATTTGGAAAGCTCGCACTTCACCCGAACCGTTCAAACTGCTCGCCGCAAAGCCAAGCATACCGTCCTTGCTAAAACAGACCCCAAACACTCGCCCCGGCATCGCACCGAACTCCCTTATCTGGTTTGGGTTGCCGCCACCTGCAGGGGCAGCTTTCACGGACTGTCGAAAAAGTTTTGGTTTACCGTCGGCTCCGCCGACCAAGAGTTCATTACGCTTAGGATGGACGTCGATTGAGTTTTGACCACCACTCAACACCCCTGGAGTATGCGTGGTGATGTTACCGACGAAACGCTCCGTCGCGACATCGGTTTGTTTTACGGTTTTGTCCCTACTCACCGAGAATACCGACTTTCCGTCCATCGAGAAAACCGTACCGCGCACCCAGTCGTTGTGTCCTGCCATATAAGTGATCTGGTTGCCAGTAGCGGATTCGATGACTCTCACCGAATTGTCGGCTGAACCAAAGGCTAGATATTTACCGTCGGGTGACCAAGAAGCACCATAAAGTGTGTCGAATGTGACCGCCTTAGACAGTTCAAGCGCCTTCTTTTCCAGATTCCAGATTTGAATCTCACCCATGCGACCGGGTTGACCACCCGTTACCGCTAACTTCTTTCCGTCGGGGGAAAAGGCGACTGACTCAACCCGTTCCGAAAGCCCCACTAACCGAGACACGATGCCGGAGCCATCCGATTTGTGTACAAGAGCCTCATGAAACCCAGTCACCGCCAACCACTTACCATCAGGGGAAAAGTCCATCGACGTCACGACCGGAGGCATGACGTACTCAGGCGGATTATCCATCGTATAAAGGGAACCGGAACCATCCGGAGAATCATCCTTCGCGCCTTCAGTAATCCAGCGACGCAATAGATCGATCTCCACCTCATGCATAGGCTTGGCGTTTTTGCCCTTAGGCATCTCGTACTCGCCCTTTTCGTCGGGCGCCACTTGCTCCACAAGATAACTCTCGTCCGGTTTACCCGGCACGATTGCCGGTTCCCCACTATCCCCACCCTTGAGCAAGGCGGCAAAATCAGTCATTATGTAATTGCCCTTAACTTTTGCAGGCTGGTGGCAGCCATTGCAATTCGCCTGAAACAAAGGTCGAATATCCTTGTGGAAGCTAACAGGCTTTAGCAAAGGATTCTTTTCTTCAGCTCGGGCAACACTACTCCACGCAAGAAATATGGCAAAAGCCAAAGTTGGAAAAAAAGAAAGAGAACAAAAAACTTTCATAAATAAAAA
>MDTG01148552.1_pt1 | contig 12381 bp, 11 predicted proteins | sample 811421 | NCBI WGS metagenome assembly MDTG01 (sample SAMN05326645, study PRJNA326480) | marine metagenome | isolation source: seawater | place: Pacific Ocean: South East | collected 2011
GAAACTTAAGATACGCTTATGAAGAGTCATTTAATTGAGGTAATAATGTTCTAATCGCTCAGGAAGGAAGAAAGAGGCTGGTTAAGGAGGGAACGCTATTGGAGTGTGTTTCGACCAGCTATCGTAGCACTTTCGCCACGGCCCTGGCTTGCACTTACAATCACCTTGTCTTGTTATTGCAAATATTTTGTCTTGAGGAACGCCTGCAGCCAAATATGCGAAAAAGTCAGTGTTTGAATCGCTATAAGCAGCAAAAAGTCTCCAGCCAGACTCCGTGTAACGCTTTAGAATATTAACTTTAAACGTTTTAAAGTTTTTTCGCTCAGCCATCGAATTCGCTACTTGAATATCTCCATCTGGGAAATGGTAACGGGATAAAAAAATGGAATGTTGAACTGGAAGTATACATTTCGCGCAGTCAGATAGATAATTTTGAAGCCGCTATCAGCGTATGCTAGAACAAGTCCAGACGCATTTTTTATTGCAAAAAACACAATTTTTACAATAGGTTATTATTCCATTGATGTCAAAAATGTCTGCTTTATCACTCTTACCATTGGAAGGGAATTTCTGTAGAGGTTATTGAGCATCAACTACGTAGCAGCGCTAATATAAAATAAACCTTCATCGTTAGTCACAAGACAGTTATTAATATGAATATAATAACGAGATAAGCTTAAGAGCTACTGAAGGAAACAAGTCGATTTCTGTTAATAGAGCCACTTGTACGTAGATTAACTATATGTACCTGTTCAATACCATCTTCAGCAAATCCTAAGGTTGAGAAGGTATACTCAAATGACTTTAAAGTTGACGTTCAAATTATGAGAATACTACTGATAGAAGACTCCTTATCATTGAGAGACAGTTTGAGCTTAGGCTTAGAAAAGTTGGGCTACTCAGTTGATACTGCTGGCACTGGCTCTGAGGGATTAAGCATGGCGTTGCTTGGTAGCTATGAAATTATTATCCTTGATATGATGTTACCTGAGATGGACGGAATGACTATTCTTAAAACGTTACGAAAAAGACATTTAGAAACAAAGGTGATCATCCTATCTGCACGATCTGAGCCCGAAGACAAAGTTACGGGGCTATTAGCAGGTGCAGACGACTACCTTTCTAAGCCATTTTCGTTTGACGAACTGTCTGCTCGGCTTCTTAGCCTGATGAGGAGAGGAACCGCGAATTGTCTCAATGACCAAGTTGCCATCAACGGTTTGACACTGAATATCCAGTTCAAAACACTTACATACAATAATAACGCTATTAACTTGACCCCAAATGAATACAAAATTGTTGAATGTATTTTCCTCAATAGACACAAGATAGTTACATCAGAAATGCTGAGTGAATTTATCTCTGGAAGTTATGATTATATCTCAAAAAATGCGATTGAAGCTCACCTTTCCTCAGCAAGGAGAAAAGTAAGGGAAAGCGGCGCGTCTCTGCCCATTAGAAGTAAACGTGGTTTTGGCTACACAGTTTTAGAAGCTAATGAAATCAATACGTAAAACATTAACACGAAGACTCTCTATTATTATTTCACTGTTAGTGATCGCCGTTCTACTTGCAGCAGATATTGGCGTTGATTCTTGGGTCGAACAAGAATTTAATCAGGCTATGAAGGCAAAGATTGGTATGCTTCAGAGCTTGGTAAATGAAGATGTCGAGGGGGTGGAGTTCGAATTTTCAGGAGAGTATTTGCCTGAGTTTGAAGGGACGTCCTCCCCCGAGTATTTTCAACTTTGGTACAAAGACTCAACGTTTGAAAAATCAGACACTCTGGGGCTTTACGCCATCAATGAATTGCCTTACAGCAGCATTGGCTTGGAAGAATATTCTTTCCAGGATATTACTCTGCCCGATGGCCGTACAGGTCGGGTAATTTACACTCGATATATACCTCAGATTGATTCAGAAGACAGAGCTGAATTTTATCGCGTCATGGGTAACGATACTCGCCCTTCAATGGTTATCGCGTATGCAACATCTACAGAATTGTTAAATTTCACATTGTGGTTTATCGATGGTGCTTTTCTATTTGCATTAATTATCGTGCCCTTAGTTGTTCGATTTACCGTGCGCAACACTGTGGCTTATGCTCTGGCACCCTTGGATGCCTTAAATGCCAAGATAAAAGGACTACGATTTACTACCCGACAAAAACATGAAGCTTTTCAAAATGATGTTGAGGAGTTAGAACCAATCACCCAAAGCTTGAATCACTTTATTGAAGATAATTATTCGCTTTACCTGCGCGAGAAGAGATTGACTTCGGACATCGCTCACGAGCTAAAAACACCAGTCTCTGAATTGATAAATATGACCGAAGTAGCGATTAAGTTTCCAGGAGAAATAAGATTAGAAAAAGATTTTAAGCCACGTGTGTTGCAAATAGGTACAAGAATGAAAAATATTATTTCTGGCCTTATGTTAATTCAAAAGTATAGTTTCAAGAGCCTTGAACTTACTGATGAGATAGATATCCACAAATTAGTAACTCAACTTATTCAGAAAAAAGAAGCCCAAAATTTTTTGGTTGAAGTTAGCACCAATTTTCAATTAAGCGTCAAAAGTAATCACGTTGCAGTAGAATCGATAATTAGTAACCTGATAGATAACGCTATCGCACACGGAAAAACTGATACTGAAGTACTTGTGAGCTTAGGTGCAAATAGTTCTAGAAATGTGTATTTAAGAGTGACAAATAAGGTTGGGAAAGAGGTTAATGAAGACGATCTAAAGCATATGTTTGAACCACTTTGGCAAAAAGATGCCTCTAGAACATCTGAAGATAACTTTGGGCTAGGCCTTTCTATAGTAAGCGCACTGTGTGACGCCATAGATGCAGAAGTTTCTGTAACCAAAACCGACGAAGAGCACATATCGTTTTTGGTGTCTTTTAAAAGTCAAAGTATTAGTCCGTAATCGTTTACGGATTTGAGTTAATATGACCGTAATATCATCCCTGAAAAGAAAGCTAGCGACTTATTAAGGTAGTAAAATTAGCTTATGTGACCGCAACCTAACGGTTGAATTTGGTACGCGGCGGATGTCTAAAATAAAGTTTTTGACCGTCCTTGCCAATAGCCGTCTGTCATACCCTGCCCGAACCCACAAACTATTCATGACAAATGTCACATTACTTTGCTTACCTTTGTGACTAACTAAAACTCGCCGCGCATTACATACTTTCATCACTGCTTACGCACTTTTACTTATTAACTAAAAAGGCTTCGTGATGAAAACACAAAAACTAACGCTAGAACAGCAACGCGACATTATGAAACAACGCCGCTTTATCGCCATGCCACTGGCTGGCACTCTGGTTTGGGCGGCCATTGGTTGTGCTTCGCCTTTTTTCGATGAAGTGATTCAAACTTGGATACTTTACCTTGGAACGGGCGCTATTTTTTACATTGGGTCAGGGCTTTCCTACTTAACTGGCGAACGCTTCTTTTCTAAAGACCGCCAAAATACCGAGTTCGATACCTTGTTTTTCGTGGGTACCGCCATGGCCCTACTGGTATTTGCCATCGCACTTCCTATTGCGACCATCGACCATACTACGCTTCCACTGAGTATTGGCATACTCACTGGGCTTATGTGGATGCCGCTATCATGGACTATCCAGCACTGTGTTGGCTACTTTCACACTATTGCCCGTACCTTGGGCATTCTCATTGCCTGGTATGTATTCCCAGAAGCCCGGATTGAAGCCATATCAGCTGTTATTGTTGCGGTGTACTTGGTCTCACTCGTTACTCTAGAGTCCCGATACCAGAACATTAAACTTACCACTTCGAACGCCATTGACGGTACTGCAACTGGTGCTACTAATACCTCTGCCACTGACGCAGGCTCTACTTCACGGGCTAATCCAAAGGTTGCCACTAAAACGCCGCTAGCTTCTTTTTGATAAGAAGCGGTTCTGAAGAAAGTCGCCATAAACCTAAGAGTTATACCGGAGAAAAACATGACTTATTTACTACTCGCCCTAGCCATTGTGACAGAAGTAGCAGCGACACTTTCATTGAAAGCCTCGGATGGCTGGGAAAAATGGTACTTCGGCTATGGCGCCATCGCGCTTTATACCGTATCTGGTATTTTATTTGCCACTGTGCTCAAGCATATGGGGGTAGGCGTTGCATATGCCATATGGTCTGGAATGGGCATCGCGCTTATCACCGCAGCCTCCGTAGTGTTATGGAAACAAACTTTCGACTTCTATGCTGCAATGGGTATTATATTAATTGTTTCAGGTACTTTGCTTATCACCAGCAAGTCTGCCGTTGTATTTCAATAAGGACGAAATACCTAGATGAATAGCAGTTCAATAAAAAACAGCGATAAGGCCACTAGCGGCTCAGGTATCAACACTAGCGGTAAAGGTATCAACACTAGCGGTGCAGGTTTCAACGCTGGCGAAGCCTCCGCTAACCTACAATCGCCAGCAATTCCCTTGCTGGCAGATGGCCGTAAAAAGAAGTGGTCTTACAGTTCTCTGGTCTTTTCGCTGTTTTACTTTGTGCCAATGCTATTTATGCAAGATGCGCCTTCCAGTTGGGTAATGGCGCTTATTGTTATGGGCTTTGTCACCTTCATTTTTCTTTACGTACTGAGTGTAAATCAAGCCGTAAATCGCCTGCCTTATTATCTAATCGCAATGCTTATTTTAGCTTATACCACCAGCTTGGTTAACCCGGGTGGCACGGTGATTTTTGGTTTTGTTAGTTTTATTGTTGGCTACTATTATCGCTTCCGTATCGGCGTTATTTTGTTACTGGCAGTATCTGCTTCGCTTATTTTTATGAAAGTGTATTTATACCCTACCGGTTTGTTTTTCTTCCTCGCCGCAGGGGCAAACATTGCTGTGCTGTTTGGTTTTGGCGTAATGGAACGCAAAGAAACCCTTTTCCAACAAAAGGAAGCGAAACACGCTGCCACATTGGGCACTTTAAGTGCCATTGCCGAACGAGAACGCATAGGCCGTGATCTTCATGATGTGGCCGGTCATGCATTAAGTAGTATTTCATTGAAAGCTCAAGTGGCCGACAAGCTACTAACTAAAGGCCGCACTGCTGAAGCCCAAGCAGAAGTAAAAGCATTGGCTCAGCTTTCTCAGCAATTGCTCAGTGAGATTAGGCAAACGGTAAGTGGCATTAAACACCTATCGTTGCGCGAAGAAATAGCTAAAAACATGGCTAAATTGTCTGAGCAGGGCTTTAATGTAATGAGCGACGTGGTAAGTGATGCAGTGAGCAATGTAGACGAGAGCAGCTTCACTCACCTTACTCCCCTTCAAGAAACCCAATTGTCGTTAATAGTAAAAGAAGCGACCACGAATATTCTGCGCCACAGCAAGGGCAGTCAAGTAACGCTTACCCTTAAACATACAAACCATATGTTGAATCTCTTTATTGCAGACAATGGAAACAGCCACTGCCAAACAGAGGGTAACGGCGTTAAAGGAATACGAGAGCGGGCTGAACTGATTAATGCCTCTGTGGAGTTTCAGTGGGGCTCACCAACGGTGTTCACACTTCAATTACCGCTACTTGCTAAACATAATAGTAGCGAGCCGAGCGCATAGTGCATGTGCATGTGCATGTGCACATAGATAAAAATGACTAATTTAATATCGAGCAACCAGCAATGAATCGAATTTTAGTGGTAGAAGACCAATCTTTAGTGCGTGATGCTATTGCCACTTTACTATCGTTAGAGGACGACTTTGAAATAAGTGGAAAATGCGCCAATGGACAAGAAGCATTAGATTGGCTTGGCGCGAACGATGCCCCCGACATTATTCTTACCGATATTGAAATGCCCTTAGTATCGGGGCTAGATTTGGCGGAAAAACTAAACGCTTTATCTGTAGGCAGCAAGGTGGTGGTAATGACCACATTCTCCAAGCCTGGCTATATAAAGCGAGCGCTGGCATTGGGCGCAAAAGGATTTATTCTAAAAGAGGCTGACAGTGAGTACCTAGTGAATGCGCTACAAAAAATAGCAAAAGGTGGAAGAGTTATTAGCCCTGAACTTGCTTTAATGGCGCTGGATGACAGTAACCCGCTTTCGGCAAAAGAAAGTAAAGCGTTAAAGCTCGCGGGAGATGGACTAAAAACCCAAGATATCGCGAAAGCACTATTTTTGTCTGAAGGTACTGTGCGCAATTATTTATCTGAAGCTATAGCAAAACTAGACGCCACAAACCGTGTAGACGCCGCCAGAATCGCAAAACAAAAAGGCTGGTTATAAACCAGCCTTTGTTTGTATCCGCTACATCTAGTAAAGCTGCAGCGGTTATCTTTTTTCGTTCAAGCTTTTTAGCTTACTCAACTCGTTAATTAAAACTCTGTTGAGAAACGTACGCCAAACTCACTCGCGTCATTACTTAATACTTGGATAATATAATCCCCAGTATTTAAGCGAGCGTTGTCATAACGCTCATCAAAGATATTACGGCCATATAAAGCAACCGTATAACCTTCATCTGCTGGCGTATAGGCAACATCGAAATTAACCAATTCACGGCTATCAATGTTCGTCATACGAGTAGGCTCTGAACTAGGCTCTCCGTACATTTCTGCGCGGTATGAATAGTCGATACGTGCGCGAATTTTATCACCGCCTTCAAGGTCGAAGGTGTATGACGGGCCAATTGCGAAAGTTAAATCAGGCGTTAATGGCGCAACAGGGTTAAATCCGTCTTGCTCATCTACTTCAACATCCATGTAACCAATGCTGGTTAGCATACTGAAGTTGCCTACGTTCAAGGTCGTATCTAGCTCGATACCACGTGACGTTTGCTCAACCACTAAGTTAGCCGTATCAAAACCACCTTCACTCACTTGGCTTACTTGGTATGGTAAGTCTTCAAACTCAGTGTTAAATACTGCAATGCTCACGTCAAAGTATTCATTTACACGACCTTTAAGGCCCACTTCGTAGTTCACCGCGGTTATATTGTCAGAGGCTTCAAAACAGTTGCTTGCATTAACTGCTGCTACTGCGCCGTCTAAATCATCGAAGCCACCCGCGCCAAAGAACTCGCCAATCAAGCAATAAGGGCGTGCTGGATATTGACCTGACTGATACCCATTTTGAATAGTCGCATAACCTGTCATGCCATTTTCAAAGGTGTAGTTAGTCGCTAATTCCCACGTTACTTCGTCCCACTCATTTGAGTCGAAAACCGTACCAAGGGCATCAAATACGTTTGCAGACGCGTCTTTTTCATCTTCAGTGTAACGAATACCACCAGACACACTAAGCTCGTCAGTTAAATCATGACGAAGGTTTAGGTATACCGCTTTACTTGTGGTTTCTTGATCAAGTTGAAGGGTGTTGCCACCGCCATCGAAACTTGAATCGCTACCTTGGCGGTTGCTACCTTCTTCATTGAAGTAATATAGACCAGCAACGAAGTCAGTGTACTCATTGATATAACCATTCAATTGAACTTCAATTGATGTTTGATCAGCTTCACCGCGCTCTGGGTATTGGTCTAACGAGTAGATAGTCCCGTCATCATCAAGACCTGCTTTGTACTTAGATGTACGGCGGCTAGCAACCACTTTCGCGGTGTAATCGTCGCTAATATCCCACTCGGTAGTTAAAGACACACCGCGGGCTTCATTCGATACGCTAGTCACTTCAGGTGTGCCAGTAGCGTTATCGTAAATATCATACCCTTCTGGGGTAACATCGGTATTTCTAAGCTCTAGCCCTAAGCTGTTTGTGCCAGCATAAAAGCGCCCTTCAGGCATTTCATCAATAAGCACAGTGTATGGACGTAAACCACCATCACCATTGTTGGCATCGGCAGTTAATACCATACGAAAATCATCAGACGGTTCCCATTTTACCGAGATACGACCTGAAATATCTTCTGTTTCACCAACATCATATTCTGCATTAGGTACGTTAATGAACTCGCCCAAACCATCACGGGTGTTGTAAGCAAGGTTCATGTTAAATGCGAGGGTGTCAGACAATGCATGGTTCACGAACAAGTCAGTTTTAACACGACCGCGAGTACCGAATTCTGCATTTACTTTGGTCACATCGCCTTGATCTGGCTCTTTAGTAATGATGTTAATAGCACCACCAATTGAGTTACGACCATATAGCGTACCTTGAGGACCACGAAGTACCTCAATACGCTCGATGTTGTTCAAGCTCCAGTTTTGGCCTACTTGGCGGCCTAAATACACGCCATCCACATACACGCTCACACCTGGATCAGTAGTGATAAGGTGATCTTGAAGACCTATACCACGAATGAAAGGGTTTACTGAGGAAGTGTGACCCGCTGAGAAGCCGGTTACGTTTAAGTTTGGAACAAACTTACCAACATCCGTTAAGTCAGTAATGCCTTGTTCAGCTAGCATATCACCGTCAAATGCACTGATTGCAATTGGTACTTCATAGATAACTTGAGGACGCTTAGTCGCAGTAACGGTAATTGCTTCATACTGTTGCTCTTCAGTTGCTTCAACTTCTTGAGCAAATGCAGAGTGAGAAATAGCAGGTACAGTTAGTGCTACTGCCAAAGCGACAGGCGAAAGCTTACTGGCTAGTGTCTTAGACACGTCAGTATTGGTGATCATGTGTAACCCCTTTGCGAGAGTGTTTAGTGTCGAAAATTTATTGTTTTTAGGCTGCTTCCCGTTCTCTATGGAACGTTGAAAACCAATTGACTCACAAATAGAGGGCGTTACGAAGCGTAACATTTAGCTGATTTATGGATATCCTGATGAAAGTGGCGTGTATCCCTACTGGTTTTAATGTCACTTTCTCTACCCTACCAGCCCCCATCTACTCACGACTGGAGTTTTGGCTTGAAGACTGGAAAGATATAATACTGACTTCCGTTTAGCTTGCATAGCGAAATATTGCACTTTTATTAAATTGAGACTTTAAAATTAGACCAATTGGTTAGGCTATTTACTACTCAGCTCACACGCCATTAAATTAAACTTTATCTCAAATAATCATACCGTTAGATAGTGGCAGGAGATACTGAGCAAATCGCTATTTGCGTTAGATTCACTAGACCATTTAGACAATAATTCTTTCGCTTGCCTCTGCCTCTCTCTAAGCAACCTGGTTTGCCGTTGGTCAATGCTCAAGCTAACGATGAAAGAGTAATGCCTTATTTAATGGCCATTTTTAGTAATAGCTATATGTAGCAATGACTGAACTAGGTGATGTTAGCCAGATGCATTAAAACTCGCATTAACCAGCTCTATAAATCCACTTTGTACACTTTCTTTATATTCATTACTTTGTCGACAATATAAGCCAATTCGGTTTGACTAAAGGGTGATGACGGCCTATATTGTCGACATATCATTAATTACATGGTGCCTAACTTGTCGGTGCAAATAGAGCTAGAAAAGCCCGTAACTAATGCGGATAGAACCTTTTTTCAATTGCGAAAAGACATTGTAGAAGGGGTTATTCCTGCGGGTTCCAAACTCAGTGAAACTGAGTTGTCGACAAAATATGAAGTCAGCCGCGCGGTTATTCGCGAAGGTATTAACCGACTTGCCGCCTGCCACCTTGTAGAACGTAAAGCCAATGTAGGCGCTAAAGTCGTCTCCCTTACGCCAGAAGGGCTTATTCAGCTTTACCAAGTGCGAGAAGCGTTAGAAGGTATGGCTGCACGTCTTGCCGCTAGGCATATGAGCGATGAAGAAATTGCCTCACTGCAAGGGCTGCTAGATTCCCATTTCAACACAGTTAAAGATGCACAGCTTTATTACCAAGAAGCAGGTGATGTAGATTTTCATTACCGCATTGTTACTGGTAGTAAAAATAGCCATCTGATTAGCGTATTAATAGATGGGCTATATCATCTTATGCGTATGTATCGCGTTCAACTCGGTATGGCCGGCCCTCGGGTAAGCACTGCTTTTGATGAACACAGACACATTGTGAATGCCATTGCGAATCGCGATGAAGAGCTAGCCGAAATGCTAATGCGCCGCCATATTCTTTATTCAAAGAACAATATTGAAAACAAACTTAGCCCCACACCCACCTAATTTGAAACCAGAGAGTGTTATTTATGAGTGCAGGAAAGAAATTCAGACAAGCACTGGCCGACAATAAGCCACTGCAAATATTAGGCACCATTAATGCCTATACCGCCATGATGGCAAAATCTATCGGCCACAAAGCGATATACCTCTCCGGTGGCGGCGTTGCCAATGCTTCATATGGCTTACCCGATTTGGGTATGACATCACTTAACGACGTAATTGTTGATGTACAACGCATCACATCAGCTTGTGATTTACCGTTATTGGTAGACATAGACACAGGCTGGGGCGGCGCATTTAATATTGCAAAAACCATTCGCGATATGGAAAAAGCAGGCGCAGCGGCTGTACATATGGAAGATCAGGTAGCGCAAAAGCGTTGCGGTCATCGCCCTAACAAAGAAATTGTGAGCACTGAAGAAATGGTCGACCGCATTAAAGCCGCGGTAGATGCTAGAACCGACCCCGACTTTTTCATTATGGCCCGTACTGATTCTTTCGCACAAGAAGGGTTAGAAAAAGCCATTGAACGTGCCAAAGCTTATGTAGCAGCAGGCGCTGATGGCATATTCGCAGAAGCCGTAAAAACCGAAGAGCATTACCGCGCATTTTCAGAAGCGTTAGACGTACCTATTCTTGCCAATATTACCGAGTTTGGACAAACCGAACTATGGAACAAAAAGCAACTTGGCGAATGGGGTGCCGCGATGGTGCTTTATCCACTAAGCGCATTTCGCGCCATGAACAAAGCTGCTGAAAACGTCTACCAATCAATACTTGATAATGGCGATCAAAAGGCCGTTGTCGACACCATGCAAACTCGCATGGAGTTATACGATTACCTTGGCTACCACGACTACGAGCAAAAGCTCGACGAACTGTTCGCCAAAGGCAAAGGCTAACGGCTGGCGGCTGAAGCCGCTTTGGCTGCGGAGGTCGCTTTGGCTGAGGAGGCAGGGATACGGCGCTGCCACGCCGTAAACCCATCCATGGCGGCTCCGCCTCGGCATCCATGCCTCGGAGGGGCAGCGCTCGTATTCCCTGCCTCCACATCCGCGGCCTCGAGCAACAATTTGCATCGAGTCATATTTTGTTAAAAACAGCGATTGTTGATATCGATTGTTGAATTAGAAAACTAAACAAACTTTTGTACCTTACATACACAAGACCGGAGACAACAAGATGGCTAAACAATTAAGTGGCGCGGGATTACGCGGCCAAGTTGCAGGAAAAACAGCACTGTCTACTGTAGGCGTATCAGGTTCTGGCCTGACATACCGTGGTTACGATGTAAAAGATTTAGCAGCCAGTTGCCAGTTTGAAGAAGTTGCCTACCTTATTTTAAAAGGTAAATTGCCTAATCAATCCGAGTTAGATGGATACAAAACCACACTTCGTAGTATGCGCGGATTACCCCAAGCCCTTAAAGATGTATTAGAGCGTATTCCAAAAGACGCCCATCCTATGGACGTACTTCGTACAGGTTGTTCTATGCTGGGTAACCTTGAAATGGAAAAGGATTTCAGTGAGCAGGGCCATGCTACCGACCGCATGTTGGCCTGCTTCCCAAGCATTATCTGTTACTGGTATCGCTTTACTCACGATGGCGTTCGTATTGATGTAGAAACCGATGACGATTCTATCGGTGGTCATTTCTTGCATATGCTACACGGCGAAAAACCACGTGAGTTACATGAACAAGTCATGCATGTTTCACTTATTTTGTACGCAGAGCACGAATTCAATGCCTCTACCTTTACTGCACGTGTATGTGCCTCGACCTTGTCTGATATGCACTCATGTGTAACAGGCGCTATTGGCTCACTTCGCGGTCCATTACATGGCGGTGCAAACGAAGCAGCCATGGAAATGATTGAAGGCTTTACATCGGCAGACGACGCTGAAGAAAAAATGATGGCTATGCTAGCCCGTAAAGACAAAATCATGGGCTTTGGTCATGCCATTTATTCTGAATCTGACCCACGCAACGAGATTATTAAAGGCTGGTCTGAAAAGCTTGCAGCCGATGTGGGTGACGATGTGCTTTACCCTGTTTCTGTGCGCTGTGAAGAAGTGATGTGGCGCGAGAAGAAGCTTTTCTGTAACGCTGATTTCTTCCATGCATCAGCCTATAACTTTATGGGTATTCCTACCAAGTTATTTACTCCTATCTTCGTAATGTCTCGCCTAACTGGCTGGGCAGCTCACGTGATGGAACAACGCGCTGACAACCGCATTATTCGTCCGTCAGCGGAATATACAGGTGAAGATATTCGTGACGTACCTCCTATGTCTGAACGTAGTTAACGACTAAGGCTTAAAATCA
>MDTG01173450.1_pt1 | contig 12381 bp, 9 predicted proteins | sample 811421 | NCBI WGS metagenome assembly MDTG01 (sample SAMN05326645, study PRJNA326480) | marine metagenome | isolation source: seawater | place: Pacific Ocean: South East | collected 2011
GATTAGAGAAATCTGATTCGGGAACTGGTGGAGAGAAAGCAGTTTTCGGACTGTGGACAACACATCGGGAAGTGAGGTAGGAAACTACCACAGGCGTCTGAGGTAAGGAAGATGTGCAAGCATTTTCTGCACCGGCCGAGATTTGGAAAACGTCTCCGGACGAAGGAAGGATTTCGGATGTGGAGGCTGGCTGGCGGGGAAAGATCTACTCGATTCGAACCCGCCAGCCAGCACTCCCAACTTCCTCTTGGAGGAATAGGGGCCATCCTAATCATTCACCTTTTCATGTTTGCGAAAGCAATCCACCCACAGAGGTCGTTTTCCTCGTGATTACACATATCGGAATATCTCATAGCCTGGGGCCAATCATATTCTCCGGTCTGACCCACTCATCGAATTGATCATTTGTCAGTAGGTTGAGTTGTAGCGCAGATTCTCTGAGCGTAATCGATTTCTCATGAGCATTTTTAGCTATTTTTGCAGCATTATCGTACCCAATATGGTTATTTAATGCAGTAACTAGCATGAGAGAATTTTCCAAATGTGATTGTATTGCATCGTGGTTTGCTTCAAGGCCAGTGATACATTTGTCTGTGAATGCATGGCATGTATCTGCAAGTAACCTTGTGCTGTGTAATAGGTTATGGATCATCATCGGTTTGTAGACATTCAATTCGAAATTGCCTTGGCTGCCGCCGATTGAAATTGCAGTATTGTTGCCCATTACTTGACAGCAAACCATTGTCATCGCTTCAGCTTGGGTGGGGTTTACTTTCCCAGGCATTATACTCGAGCCCGGCTCGTTTGCAGGTAGTGAAAGTTCCCCAAAACCACACCTTGGTCCAGAACCCAGCCACCGGATGTCATTTGCAATTTTCATCAGGCTAGCTGCAAGTGTGTTTAGTGCACCACTTGCTGATACAATTGCGTCATGTGCAGCAAGTTGTGCAAATTTGTTTTCAGCACTGATGAACGGTAAACCCGTTTTTTCAGCAATATGGCCTGCTACCGTTTCAGCAAAATCAGGATGCGTATTCAATCCAGTGCCTACAGCGGTTCCTCCGAGTGCAAGTTCAAACAGGTCCTCGAGTGCAAACTCAATTCTTCGTATATCTGAATCAAGCATTGACACGTAGCCACTGAATTCTTGTCCTAGTGTCAGTGGAACTGCATCCATGAGATGGGTCCGACCAATCTTGACAACGCTGTCAAACTCTTTTCCCTTATTTGCAAGAGCATCCCTCATTTTACGAATGGCGGGAATCAATTGGTGGTGAAATGATTCAGCACTTGAAATGTGCATTGCAGTAGGAAAAGTGTCGTTTGATGATTGTGCTTTATTTACATGGTCATTTGGGTGCACAGGTTCCTTCGAACCAAGGACACCACCTGCCAATTCAATTGCTCTATTTGCAATCACCTCATTTGCATTCATGTTGGTCTGTGTACCTGATCCAGTTTGCCAAACTCTTAGGGGAAAGTGACCATCCAATGAGCCATCAATAACCTCTTCACACGCTGATATAATCAATTCACCAACAACAGGGTCGAGCATGCTCAACTCACAATTCGTCATTGCAGCTGCCTGTTTTAAGATCCCAAATGCACGAATAACTCCTCGAGGCATTGTATCGTCACCTATGTCGAAATTAATCAGCGAACGCGCAGTTTGGCAGCCATAGTATTTGTCAGCAGGGACTTCTAATTCACCCATGGTGTCAATTTCAATCCTTACATCACCTGGTTTTGATGAGGCCTTTCGCTCTTCAACTGCTGCTTGAAGTGGTGCAGCGTTTTGTCCATCGAGGGCTTCTTCAATCATCCTCGAAATAGTAGCACTTCTTCCTTCATTTCTTCCTCTTCCGACTCTCCGATCCAGTCTTTTTGCAATGTTCTCTGGTATGCTTATACTCATGATTCTGCGGTCGCCGGCTCTATGCTTCGCCATGCTTGGCCGAATATTATTTAGTTATTAATTATAACTAAAATAGAAACATCAAACCCGACTGATACTGATTATTTTCACGGGCTCGCGGGGTCGGTCTTGGAATCCTGTGGGCGTTGTCTCAATTGCTGTTACAACATCCATTCCAGACACCACTTTTCCGAACACTGGGTGCGCACTCGGAGTTCGGGTATCCCACCAATCGAGGAATTGATTGTGTACAGTATTGATGAAAAACTGTGATCCACCACTATTAGGTCCCGCGTTAGCCATACTTAGTGTACCAACTTCATTGGAAAACTTTGCACTAAGAAGGTGCTCATCTGCAATTTTGTACCCAGGGTCGCCGGTACCACATCTGGGGCTATTTGGGTCGCGACTGTGTGGACATCCTCCTTGGAGCATGAACCCTTTTATGACTCGATGAAAATGCAAGCCATTGTAATATCCATCATCGACTAATTTCAGAAAATTCCCAGCAGTTATCGGCATCGTGTCTGTAAATAGTTCAATGGCGACATCTCCTTTGCTTGTACTCATCATTACCTGTGTTCCAGTCATAACCGGTCGCGAGTGTATGAGGTTCTTGACTATGTGTGGTAGTGATTCACAAAATCAATTTAGAAAAATACCTGTGTTACTATGCGTAATCAGCAAGTGTAGTTAGGGGTATAAGTGGGATTCCAGCTGCAGAAAATGCATCTTGTCCACCTTCTTCTCGATCCACGATAGTAATGCATGCGACTACTTGGCAACCCATATCTTGTAGTCTCGCGCACGCTTTCAGAGCAGAACCACCAGTGGTTGTCACATCTTCTAGAATTACTACTCGGTCGCCCGCTTGAATTGTACTTCCTTCAATACCGGGTGGATTTCCTGTTTTTCTCCCACCTCTTCCCTTAGGCTCTTTTCTCATTATGAATCCACGTAATGAACTACCCACGCCAGCTTTGGCAATAGCAATCCCAGTGAGGGGGACTGCACCTAATTCTAGTCCACCAACAACATCGACGCCTCCTTCAATATTGTCGATTCTATCATGAATCAAAACCCCGAGCAAATGAGCGGATTCTGGATCACACATAACTGGCTTGGTATCAAAGAAATGTTTGCTTGTACGACCAGAAGCCAACGTAAACTCTTCAGTATCTGCACAAAGGTATGCGAGATTTCGAACCTTTTCGATTAATCGCGTACGAGCATCGTCTATTGTAGTACTCTCAGCCATATTCTCCCCGTTATTCGTCGTTGTCGGCCTCCCATGAACCTTCGCCGAGATAGTCCACACTTGGTTGTGAAGTGTTTCGTACAACACCCAATGCTTTTGGAGGACCGTCATTCCTAGGGGAATGTTCGCACGGTGTGATGGTATGACAGAGGAGGTTGGAGTTCGGCTATTCGCCCCACTCGACGTCCAAAGATTAGAGGATGAGATGGATAACTATCACAATCTTTTGGATCAACAGTGTGAAGAAATTTATCAACTTGCAGCTGAAGCACGTTCGAAGGGTTATGACCTTAGTGCCGAGGTCGAGATACCTAGAGCCATTGATCTAGCAGACCGTGCTGAAAAGTTGCTGCAAGAATATCTGAAACCATCTGCAGACGAAGACCCAATTCCAATTCAGGAAGAAATCCGAAAAAAACTGGGAGAGACAGATAGAGAATCCGCTTCGATTGAAATGGGAGTTTTTGTTGCAAAGAAGATGTATGATGCTACTGCTGACTATCAAAAGAGTGTAGACGCAGGCTTGCGTGTTGGGTTGGCAGTTCTCACTGAAGCCATTCTTGTGGCACCACTAGAAGGAATTGGAGATGTTAGGATTCTCAATAATGTAGACGGTACACGATTCGTCTCAATTGATTTCTGTGGTCCGATTCGAGCAGCAGGTGGCACTGCCCAAGCACTAGCAGTTCTAATCGCAGACATGATTCGTATTGAGTTGGGACTTGCAAAATATGAACCAACCACTCCAGAGGTGGAGCGTGTTAAGGAAGAGTTCGGTTTGTATAGAGGTGGTTTGCAATACAAACCCCCTCCTGAAGAAATTGAAATGATTGTACGCGCCTGTCCTATTATGGTTAATGGGGAAGAGACTGAGAGTATCGAATGCGCAGGATACTCAGAGGTTCGTAATATCACAGGAAAAAGAATCCGTGGAGGTGTTCTGTTGGTTATTGGAGAGGGCCTTTGTCTTAAGGCTAATAAAATCCAGAAACACACTGAGCGATTGGAGGTCCAAGGATGGGATTTCATCTCAAAATTTGCTGCAAAAAGCTCCAAGGAAACTAATGGAAATCTGGTTAAACGAAGGACGATAAAAACTGATTCGCGTTTTATGAGGGATATAATCGCAGGGCGGCCAATTTTTGGAGAGCCGAATACTGCTGGTGGTTTTCGATTAAGATATGGCCGTCCTAGAACGTCTGGTCTTGCAGCAGCAGGAGTGAACCCCACATCTATGCATGCGATGGGCGATTTTCTTTCCGTAGGCACGCAGATGAAAATTGAGCGACCTGGAAAAGCATGTGCTGTTGTGCCATGCGAAGAAATAGAGGGTCCAACCGTTCTTCTGAAAAGTGGCCGTTATGGCAGAATACAATCAACCGCCAGTTGGATGAAGGTTTCTGACGAGGTTTTGTCAATATGGGACAACGGCGAAATCATGATTGGTTATGGTGAATTTTCTGAAAATAACAAGCCATTGGTACCTTCAGGATACGTTTCTGATTGGTTTGCTAGCGATTTGATTGAAGCATTAGATAGTGAAGAAAAAGTCCAGCAGTTCGCAGACATTTTGGGTGCACCACGCCGTCGTTTACCAGACGGGATCCCCTCATCAGGGTCACTTGAATCAGGGACCTCTGCTCTTGACAATCTTCAGCGGAAAAGGGCATGGCATCGCCGTTTGAGGAAAATGACATTGGACTGGGAATCAGTAACAAAAATATCGAAGACTTTCCTTACTGCGATCCCTCCACCTTGGAATCTATGGTGGAATGATTTACCTCTAGAATTTGCTGAATATCTCATAAATGCAATAATCTCATCAACAATTGAATCGGCTCAAAACTTGAAAGATGGAGTAGTCACTGAACCATTACCAGACAGGCATTGGATGAGGTTGCCAGGTGCTGCAGAGGGCTGGATACCAATCGACCACACTCCAACTGAGTTTACAGGTGATTCAACAAATCACCAGTCAAAAAAATCTGAAAAATCCATAGCGCCAGAAAAAATGCCTGGTTCAATTGATTCGATAACCCCCTCATCTCTTGGAGATTGGCCAAGGAATATTCAGCATGAAGAACATGGCGTGGTTAAGTCCTCTCTGATGATTCTTGGCCTTCCCCACATCCATGACGGCAATGACATCCTGATTATTCATGGTTGGCAATCACTTGTGGAAGGTCTTGGCATTCATCTTGAAGCAAAAGTTTCTGCTAAACCTTCAGTCATTGTCGATGCGAAATCACATATCGAATCGAGAATATCTGATTTGATAGTTGCAAAGCAGATAGTTGGTGATGAGGAAAAAAGAGTCAAAGATTTGGAACACCAAAGATCAATTCTGAGAATAGAAGCAGAAACAGCAGCAAGACAGAGAGGGGAAACTATCGAAGCCACCGAAAAAGAAGGAAGGAAAGCCGCAGATAAGATTCCTGACCCCGGTCCAGAGAATGCTTCAGAGTTGGAACGTTCTCTCAAACTTCTTGATGACCATGAAGTGGACGGCTCTCTTTGGTTGGTTAGAAAGTGCAGTGATTTACGCTGGGTTGCAGCAGCACCTTGCAGAATTGGGTGCAGAATGGGCCGGCCAGAAAAGGCGGCACCTAGAGAAATGAAAGGGAAGCCCCACAGTATTTTCCCAATTGGAAATGATGGTGGACCACAACGCTTGATTACACAGGCAGCAAATAAGGGCAGCATTCTTGCAACTATGGGTGTTAGGGAGTGCATATCATGTGGCCGACGAACTCCATACACAATTTGCCATCACCGAAACATTCCAGAAGAACCGATTGAATGTGGCGGTAAGACAAAACCTGTAGAGGATATGAAAAACAACAATTCTCGTCGTAAAGGAATTAATCAGTCCGTGAATATACCCTCTATTCTTGAAGTGAAGAGAATTAAAATGGGTTTAGACAGAATTCCAAAGAAGTTCAAAGGAGTCAAGGGATTGACATCAAAAGAACGCTACCCTGAACCTTTGGAAAAAGGAATACTTAGGGCTAAACATCAACTTCCATCTTTCAAAGCTGGAACGATAAGATATGACATGATTGATGTACCGGTGACTCATTTCAGACCCAAGGATATTGGGACTCCATTTGAGAGATTAGTTGAGTTGGGATATTCGACTGACATTGACGGTAAACCATTGTCTTCTGAGAATCAGATTTTGGAGTTGTATCCACAGGATTTCATACCAAGTACCAAAGCCGAAGATTATCTGTTGAGGACATGTGCTTACGTAGATGAATTGCTTATGAGATTCTATGGTATGGACCCATTCTACAATGTAAACAAAGGGGAAGATCTAGTAGGCCATCTATTTGTTGGACTTGCCCCTCACACATCAGGAGGAGTATTGACTCGGATTATTGGTTGGTCTACTGCGAGTGCGGGCTATGGGCACACATTGTATCATGCTGCAAAGAGACGGAATTGCGATGGTGACGAAGATGCGATTATTCTGCTCTTAGATTGCTTATTGAATTTCAGCCGTGATTTACTTCCTAGTAATCGAGGTGGCCGCATGGATGCACCGCTAACACTCACTACGCGATTGAATCCCACAGAATTGGATAAAGAGGCATTGAATGTAGACACATCTTGGTGGTACAATCGCGATTTTTACGAATCTACTCAGGAGCAACCAACTCCTTACGAGATAAGCGATAAGATGGATACCGTTGAGAAACGAATTGGTACCATTGGAGCAGTTCGTGGTTATGGATTCACACATGATACAACATCGATTGACAGTGGCCCAGAAAACTCATCATACAAAACTCTTGAAACAATGATTGACAAGATGAATGCACAATTATTGTTGGGTCAAAAACTCAGGGGCGTTGATGTTCGAAAAGTCGCGAGTCAAGTGGTTGAATCACATTTTCTTCCAGACTTACGCGGTAACCTTGTCGCATTTACCCGACAAAAGTTTAGGTGCGTTCGTTGTGGTGAATCGTACCGTAGAATGCCTCTTGCTGGACAATGTATCAAGTCTTCCGATAAATCCCAGAATTCCGGAGGCCTTCGCAGAGGAATGGATTTCACTCAAGGTGAGCAACACCTATGTGGTGGAAATTTAGCATTAACTGTGAGTGAGGGAGCCGTTAGAAAATACATCAAAGTCATTCAGCATGTTATTGATCATTATGACGTAAATTTGTATACTCGACAACGAGTTCAAGGCCTTGTTGACAGTACCGATTCCTTGTTCAAAAATGACCGTGTCAAGGTATTCACTCTTGATGATTTTATCAGTGGATAATCACTTCTCATTTCCGCTCAAACGTCGCCACAAGTCGCCAACAGTTCGTATATTCCGGTCTTCTTCGACCTTTCCAGTCAAGCCCTCTGTTGTACCCTTACCAAGTTCTTCCTCAAGTTCATCCAGTGTTTCATCGACAAACTCCTCTGTATCTCCATCCGCCTCAGCGGCCTGTGCAGCAAATCTCTCCCTCATATTCTTCCGTTGCAATTCCATACTCAGATCAGTCTCACTAGTTTGAAACCCTATCAAATCGTTGACCTCAGCTGCATTTCCTCCAGACATCGAAGTCATGACTTGTTCCCATTCCTCTTTTTGTCTACGTTTATGCAATGGCATATTGCGGACGATGGCCGCATTCCTTCTCTTCATAATTTGTCTAATTGTCCTATCTGCAATTCCTAAGAACAACCCAAGAAGATTAGCTGCGATAAACCCCTCTACTCGGAAAGGCTCCCATATGTGGATACCCAAATCCATTTCAGCACTTAAATTTCTAGAGGGATAGACATCAGCAGAACCATCCTCAAGAATCACAGTTGTATAGAAATTATATTTTCCAGGATATAATTGAAGTTGCATATCAGGACATACTTGGTCAGATTCTCCTTCCCAAAGCAGTTCTTTTGCCGCATCACCTGAACCAGATTCATGATACTGCAATCGAACAGTAACGACTGAAGCGGTTTCATTGATGGGTTTGAAATCACAGTTCAAGTCAACATTTGTTTCTCGATCCATTTTCAACATATCAGGTATGGTTAACACATAGTTCCCATTCAGTACCCTTCCATGTTCATTGACCTCATTCACAGCAACTGCATGAGATGCTTGCAGCCATATCAAGTTGAGCAGGATCCAAGTAATCAAAGTCGCGAAAAAACGTACGCGGCCATTTTTCGGATTCTTCCCAGATTTCTTGTCATCTACGTTGGTTTCACGAGCCATCGCCTCTTGGACTAGATTCAGAACTTCACCCCCAACAAATCGAGGATTCGTTTCATCCACTCAAGTTTACGCATCTTTCGTTCAGGATTTGTTGACCCTGTCCATCTACCAATGACGTCAGTGCTAAAGCCACGAAGAATCAAATTTTCAGGTCCAGCCCCAATTGAAATTGCGAAACACACCGCCCTATCACCATCGGTAAAACCACCTGGATTGTGCATTCCAGATATAGGTAAAGGAGTTTGGTGTGTAAGAACAATTGGATTCTTGTATAGTGCCAGAGCTTCTAACAAATATCTCCACTGTTCATGGTTATCACCATGGGCGTGTATGACAAAGGGCACACCCTTTTCTGCCGCCAGTAGTAGATGCGACATATCCCCGTCCCCATCTGTAACCACACAAATCAACGAATCCCATGCATCTTCAGGTCGAGTTGATTCAGTAAGCACTCCTACAGCACCATCCGCTGCAATAATTGCTTCATTATTGCGGACAGCCGAATCCACATCAATAGCTTCAGCCGCGGCTCCAAGCACTGTTATACTACCCCGCACGATTTTTTTTTGCAAGGCTCTCCGAGTTTTTTCACGATTTTCTTCATTCCATATTTCGTCTGTAATTGATATGCGACTGCACTCAGAAAGTAGGCGATTTGCGGAATCAATATCTCTTTCGAGACTCCATTCAAAATAGGCTCGAATGTCGTCTTGAATTCGAATCAAATCAGTGCCCATAGGGGGTTCCACACCCACCGTGAGGAATAGAGAGCCTCAAGAACCCTCGTTAACACGGTGGAGAGTCCATGCCGATGCCATTGGAACCTCCCGCCTTCGATGACCAGGTCATCACAGCGCGTTATCCATTCCTCCCACAGGCAAAATCAGCCATCCGTTCACACATGGAAATGAACAACATAGAATTTGATGCATTGGTTGAAATGGATTGGCTCGAGGCCGTTCGTGTAAGGGCCCGAGTGCGATTGGTAGAGTCTATTGTGAATAAGGAAATTGACTCAACCCAGTCAATCGATATACACACACCATATGGGCAGATGATTGAATGTCTTTCATTTCTCTATGCGATGGTTACAGTCTGTGCATCATTTGATGAGAGATTACTCGCAAGGTGGGCAGAAGGAGAATCCAGTCGTGCAGATCAACTATGGGGCACCATAGAAACAAGCACATCTTTTGAGAACCTTGCCAGAACGTATATCGCAGATATTCGTCTCAATAATAGTGGTCACTGGGAAATACCAATGATTGACTTCATTGAAATTTGTCCAAAGATTAGCGGTTCCTACTGGCGTCTTCCAAACCGTCCAGTTAGTAATGGCTGGGTCACCCTGTCGCCAAGTAAGAGTGAGAATAGTCAGGAACGATTATCTCGACTGATTAAGGAGAGGATTCGCGAACAACTCATCACTGATTGTCGACAAAGGATGGAAATTATGGACGAGGAGTTTGCTGGTAAAATGGCAGAAGAAGTCGGCAGAATCCTTGGTCTATTACAACATCAAGCAAGTAGTGAAGTGTCATTCACATCTGCAGATGAAGAAGATTGGCCACCTTGTATGCGCGAGATCACAACTCAATTAGCTCAATCGGTTAACGTCAATCATGTAGGGCGCGTATTCCTTGCAAGCATATCCAGAGTCATCGGTTTATCAGTAGAGGAAGCTCAATCTTTCTTCGCTAGTGCACCAGATTATTCTGCTGAAACAACATTGTATCAACTGAACCATGTCTATGAACACGAATACACTCCTGCTGGTTGTCCTAAATTACAGATAAATGCTTGCTGTCCAGTATCAAGAGGAGATGTTCATTCTTCACTTTGTAATCAAGAGTGGATGGATCATCCACTGAAGTATCTGAGGGCAAGACAGAGGTCGAAACATCGCGAGGAGCAAGAGAAGAAATCAACTGCTGTTGACAGTAATCAGACACCCCAATAACGGCCAGTGTCCTGCTTCGATTCCCACGAATGAACCACTGTTCTGACTGCCCAAAAGAGGAATATCGCCAATAGTGTTTGACCCCAATCATCCATTATTGTTGGGACATCATACTCATATCCGACACCTTCTGTAATTCTTATGGCCACTTCAAGTGCGGATTTCGAGATAGTCCACAAAACAGCCCCGAATGTAACTACAATGATCGACCGGCCAGTAAATTTGCCCTTCTTCAACCGCAATACAATCAGTGACAATGCAAATGAAAGCGCAGCTAACACAATCCAATTCAATGACATTTGTAATACTGTCAGTGCGATGGTGATATCGCTCCCAACCCGCTCAGGAACAGTTCCCTGAAATTCGCCATATGTCGAAAAACCTTCGACGATTGCTAACAACACAGCGACACCGGTAACCGCCCACAACAGTGAGGAAAGAATTGCAGCATCTGCGGATTCTCGCATATCTCGCATTAGTCTCTCTAATCTATCCTCGGCACCAAGTCCCTTGAATAGAAGATAAATCCCGAGTAGAAGTGGCATTGCCCCAATTAGCACACCACCATTCGGTAATATCATTCCCAGACCAAGAATCATCATTGTAATGGCTAGAGGAACTAGTAATCGTGCCCTCCATCGAGGATCTTCAATTGCTTTGACAATGTAGTAGTATGTACCTTCGATACCTTTGGATTGTCTAACGATTATTTTCTCGACATGATCGATTGATAGACGACTAGTCAAAATTGGTAAAACCGATTCATCTTCCATACCATCAGTTACAAGGATACCCCTATCTGGTTGAAATTCGGAGATAACATCCTCGAATTGTTGAGCAATATTCCTATCTGATTTTACCCCAACTCGTTCATCACCAGTTAGAATAACAATTTCAACCTCATCTTTTGGCTCTAAATTTTCTGCCAATAAATCATGTTGATGTAAGGCACCAAGGATTGCATTGGTGTCACTTTCCTCTGGATCAGCAATGCCTAAACGCAGTGCTGCGGTCAATACGTTGCGTCTCCCAACAACACTGCCTCTGATTCCAGCCTTGACTCCCAAGTCATTGTCACGATCGACCGTAATAACCAGAGTTCGGACCACTTTCAACACCTCCCGCAACAGTAAGCGGGGTGCAACATTGATTTCAATGATTGGACAAATTGCCCTAATTACGCCTCAAAAGTAGTTTCAGCCATACAACTTGGACATGTAACCTTGATTGGGCGCACTGACGGTATCCCAAGTGCGGAATGACACATTGGACACATTACAGCCTGTTCAATCTGTGATTGGCGCGCCCTCCCTTCTCTACTGGGGTCGTAAGACGGACGGTATCTTGATGCATCTTGGATATAATCAGCCTTCGCAGTACTCGCAATAGATTGACTTGTTTGAGTTTGAACGGATTGGCCTGCTGGCGCACCAGCTTTCCAAGCATTGAATTGAGATTCGACTTCTGCTGCTGTCATACGGTAATCACTACCAATCCGGCCAAAAGCCAACATACGGTCGTAATCATCCATTGAATCGAGTTTCTCAAGCACATCAATCGGCAGCATCTCACTCAACCCGTTGGTATCAACCCTTCACTTAGAAATTTTCACTGCTTGTTTGTAGACAATTGTTCTGAAAGAACTTGAGAAATTGCATTAATCAATTGGTCACCATTTCTGTTGATGCCCTCTGAAAAACGAACAGTAATCGATGTTTTAGCTTCTGTTCCAGAATTACGAACGGCAATAGTAATTGGTAAATTTTCCAAACACCCTTCGAGGAAAAGTAGTGATGTTTCACCCGCTATTTCGACTCTATTTAGTTCACATCCACACCAATCTTGAGCAATATTTTGCACCATTTGTGATAATTGATTCTTACCATCCCAAAGACTCCGATTACTCGGTTTAATTGAGGTTCTATTTTTCCATCCCGATGAAAAATTTGAATCAGAATCAACATTATCCAACAATTGTTTAGCAAGTAGATAGGCAATCATTGTAGCCGCACCATCTCCAACCA
>MDTG01347409.1_pt1 | contig 12381 bp, 14 predicted proteins | sample 811421 | NCBI WGS metagenome assembly MDTG01 (sample SAMN05326645, study PRJNA326480) | marine metagenome | isolation source: seawater | place: Pacific Ocean: South East | collected 2011
CATGATGAGGAAAACCAGCGTCATGTTTTATTCTTGTAAAACGTTCTTCTTGTGCTGCAGCAATAATTTTACCATCTATTACTAAGCATGCTGCACTGTCATGATAAAAAGCAGATATACCAAGGATACAATGCATTTAAAACGTTTAAAAAATTGTGTATATGAATGGTGCGACGACTGAACCTTGTGCAAGTATCAATAAACCACCAAATATTAACATTACAATAATGATTGGTGCAAGCCATAATTTTTTCCTTACACGTAAAAAACTCCAAAGCTCTCTAATAAAATTCAATTTAAAAACTCCATTTTAAAATTGTTGCCTAAAATTTGTTTGTTGTAAATTTTGTGAACGATTTTTCCAGTATGTATTATTATTTTTAAAACGTAAACGAAGCTCATCACGTCCAAATAATCTCATTATAAATCCAAATGGTGTAATTAATATAAAAAATATCATCCCAAGTACTATAGGATTAATTATCTTGCCAAGTAAAAAACCAAATTTCATCCATAGTTTATTCAATGGAAACAGAACATCTGCCTTGACTATTGAAATACCTAAGAGCGTTAATGATGTTAATAGGGATATATAAGTCAATATCATATTTGTCGTAATATAAAAATAAACTGCGAATAGTGCTAAAACAAATGTGAAAAAAATTCCAAACTTTCTATTTGAAGGTAGATTTAAATTAACGTTATTTTTGTTTGATCTTTTCATTTATTTGATATGTCTATAAATGAAGACATGGTAATTATTAACTTAGTCATTAAAATAAAATCTACAAATTCAATTACGAAACAAGCCTAATATTTTTTTGCTTTGATGTCTAGGTAATAACATTAGTATACTTTAATATTTTTTCTAAAGATTGATTTAATGATAGTTTGGCAGTGTTTATTCTTAAATATTGATGATTACTTTTTTCGTATTTAATTTTTGAATTAAATCCAATTAAATTATCAATTAACCCTTTTCTTGAAAGTTCATATAATCCTTTTGTATCTCTTTTTACTAAAGTTTTTAAACTTGCAAATACATAAATTTCAAAATAATTTTCTTTAAAAACTTGAGATGCATATCTTCTTGTTTTTTTTAAAGGAGAAATCACAGAAACTATAATAAAATCGTATTTTGTAAAATTTTTTTTGCAAAAATCAATTATATGTAAATTATTTTTAATTATATTTTTTTTAGTAAATGAAAATTGTTTATTTTTTTTCCTAAAAATGTCTCCATCAATTACTAAACATTTTTTTTTTACTTTTAAAATCTTATTTATTTTTTTACTTAATGTAGTTTTTCCAGCACCAGAAAGTCCAGTTAACCAAATAATTTTAGCCAATTTTTAAATTCCTTCTTATCTTTGTTGCAGAGATTTTTTCTAACTTTTTATCAATTTTATATTTATTAATCTTATACCCAACTTTCCTTCCGTATATGACCTCGGAAACAACAGGAATTTTTATAATTTGGTATTTACCTCTAAAATTAACAAGTTTTTTATTAATCTTGTCTTGAACTTGCTTAAAAGTAAATGGGTTTTTTTTGTTAAATTTGTAGCTATCCATAACTAGGATGGCTATTTGTCCATTCTTTTTTATGGCTTTTTTGATAATTTCAAAATGCCCATCATGAATTGGTTGGAATCTACCAATGTATATACCAGTTTTTTTTTTTCCAATTTTTTATTTTACTAATCAAATTTTAAATTATGTTTAAGCTTTAATCTATTATAAAACGATCTGGGTTTTATAATATGTTCACAGAGTTAGTCAATTTTATTCTAATAATTTTTATAGTAGCTGTTCAATCAATTTTAGGTATTGGTGTACTTGTTCTTGGAACACCAATCTTATTATTATTAGATATGTCGATGATTGACATTATGAACTATTTATTGCCAATTTCTATTATCACAAGTTTATTTAACTTAGTCATTATGAAATTTAAAGATAACACTTTTTATTATGATGTAGCTAGATTAAAGAATTTTTTTATAATATGTGTTCCATTTGTTTTTATTGGACTGATAACCCTAAGATATTTACACAATTATATTAATTTTGATTATCTAGTATCACTAACAATAATTTTAACATTAATTTTTAGATCTAAACTATCTAAATATTTAAAAAGTTTATCACATAATCTAAATAAAATAATTCTTATGATTATAGGTATTATTCATGGTGTAACCAATTCTGGCGGGACATTGTTATCAATTATGTTAGTAAATTTAAATGCAACAAAAAAAAATAGTAGGAATGAAATAACTTTATTTTATTTTATTTTAGCTTTAATTCAGTTGATACTATTTTATTCTGTATTTGGAATAAAATTAAGCTTTTATGATTTTGATTTGATTATCATATATACGTTGATCGGTGTGTTTTTAGGAAACATTTTATTAAATTTTACTGGAGATTTTCTATACAAAAAATTAATTTATCTTTTAGCTTTTATTACTTCAATATTGCTAATTTTTAAAAATATTATTTAAATTGTTTAATCATGTTATTAACAAATTTTACACATTCAATTGGATTTTTCCCAATAGCTGTCTCTGCTGCAAGAACTAGACCATCTGCTCCCATTTCAATACAAGAATATATATCGTTTGTTTCAGCTCTTGTGGGATAATTATTTATAATCATGCTCTCTAAAAGATTTGTAGCAATAAAAATTTTTTTAAATTTGTATCTATTCTTTATTTTCATTAATTTTCTTTGAGTTTCGGGTATTTTATAAACACTTATATCTTTAGACAAATCACCCCTGTCTATCAAAAAATTATTTCCTTCTTTAATTATCTCATTAAATTTATTTACAGATTGCTTTGTTTCTATTTTGAATATATTTTTTGATTTATTATTAGTAAGTTTGTTAAAATATTTTACATCAGAGACGCTATTTGTAAAAGAAAGGGCATAATTATCTAATTTATTTAGTTTGCCAATTTGAATAGCTTCAATATCTTTTTTCGTTATACATTCTAACTTGATCTTTCTATTTTCAAGATGTATGCCTTTATTATTTTCTAAATATCCTTGACTAACAACTTTTGTTAATAAAAATTTATTATATCTTTTTAATACTTTCACTTTTAAGTTTTCAAAACCAATATTTAGAATATCGTTTGGTTTTACTTTATCCTTGATATCTTCTGGATATAATTTGAGATCATTACTATTTTCACTAATATGAATTAGAGAGTTTTTTTTAAAAAATTTTCTTTTTTTAAATTTACTTCTTATTTGTGCGCCTTCTGTATCAATACATATTGGGCAATTTGTTCTTTTTTTTATAAATTCAATGTTTTTTTTGAGTTCAGATGGCTCCAAATGAGACATATTTAATCTCAGCATATCAACATTATTTTTTGAATATTCTAAAAAATCAGAATTTAAGGAGCTGGGACCTAACGTACATATTATTTGAATTTTTTTTTTTTTCATAAAAATTACTTTACTAATAAGCACTTTTTAATAAAAAAACATTAAAAAATTTTTAGATTAAATTAATTTTTTTAGAAGAATTAACATATGATAAACATATCCCTTTAAGTAATAAAAAATATATGAATAAATATTTTGTTTCAGCAAAATTTAAAGTAGCTCCACCAAAATGCAAAGTGCTTGTTAATTCAGTAACAAGAAATGGTGTTCACCTTGTGGGAAGTGTACTAGACATTATTGGAATGAAAACTCCAACTTATGGTTTTATAAAAAAAAAAAAGGTTCAACTCAACTTTAGGACTTCTCATCACCCATTGAACTATTTTGTGAGATGGTCAAATAAAAAAATTCCTATAAGTATTGGCTCTCCTCAAATGGTAAGACAAAATCTTGTTGAGAGAATTTGTTCGAAGGTAAAAGATGGTGAATATATGTTGTCTCATATACCTTATAGCTTAGCTATGGAAAAAATTCTTATTAATTTAAAATGGAAAAACATTGTTATTATTAGAGACCCTAGAGATCAGTGCGCCTCTGTTCTTAATAAACTTAAAAAAAAGAAAAATAATCCAGCAAGTCATTATTTATATCAGAATCTTAGAACTGATTCTGATAGAATTAAAGCTCTTATTAATGGTTATGATGGCAGCAATAACTTGAGAGGAATGGTTAGTTTAGAAACTATGTACAGATCAGTTTTAGAATGGCAAGAGAAAGGTAATTTTATTTTTATTAAGTTTGAGGATTTAATTGGTCCCAATGGTGGAGGAAATTTGGATAACCAAAAAGCAACGATAATTCAAATATTAAAACATATTAATTATGATCATTTTGACAATGATGAAATAGTTGAACGAATTGGACATCACTGCTTTGGGTCAACAAATTCGTTTTGGAAGGGTCAAATAGGTAATTGGAAGAATGTTTTTGATAAGGAAATAGCTAAAATTTTTGAAAATAATATATCAGACTTATTAAATCAGCTTGGTTATGAAATCTAACACAAGGTAAGATCCAAATTTAAAAGAATTTATAAACTGTCACTAAACTATTACCATAATTTGTGGAAGTTAAAAATTTTATTGTACTTGCTTATTCATCATATCAAAATGGAAAACTAATACTTTTCTGTAAAAGAAGAGCTTCCTTTGACATGAGTTTACTTTAGAGGCTTTTATAGGATATCTCTTTCATGTTTAACTGCCTAACGCTTTGAATTTAATTGTGATATTTAGTCAAAATTAATTTTGATAGTAAACATCATAAGTATAATCTTTTTTTTTTTTCTGTCCCTTTTATGAAACTACTTCTATTAAAAATAAATAAAAATATTACTGACAGCCATTCCATTAAATGTTTAAATAAGTTCAAATTACTTAACTGGTCTTTTTCACGCCAGCTCAAGGGAAAGAACTTAAATTTAAGTTTTTGTGAAATTGTATAAAATAATAGATAATAATTAAATGTTAGCCCACTTGGAAAGTTTAAATAAAATTTATCTTTCAGCATTTTAGTATTATACATATTCAAACCAGACCCCATATCACTTATAAATTTTTTAGAAATTATTGAAGCTATAATATTTATGCATAAATTTCCAAAAATTCTAAACTTTGAATACCCTTCAAGCTTTGAGCCTTTCATAAATCTAGCACCAAGAACACAATCTAATTTTAAATATTCGTCTGAATTAATAATGGGCATTATATCCTTTATATCTCCTTGATCATCACCATGTAAAACAACTATAAAATCAAAGTTATTATCAACTGCATAATTGAAAGCGACTTTATGAGAGCCGCCCAGGTTATAGTTGTGAGAATTTTTAACAATTGTAGCTGATGCTATATTCATTTTTTCTAAAGATTTTTTAGCAACCAATAAACTGTTATCATCACTTCCGTTATCAACTATTAATAATTTATCAAAATTATCAATAAAGTTATTTATTTTATCTAATACTCTAGTGATTTGTTTTTCGCAGTTGTACATTGGGATAAAAATCATTTTTTTATTTTTAGGTATATTAGTTATCATGCTCATGTTCTAATCTTCCATCTCCACGGTTTGTATCATCCTCAATTCTAACAACATCATCCACTTCTGGAGTTGAAACTTCTTGAAGAATAATATCCGTAATAGCGATTACCCTATGTTTTTTTGGAGGTTCTACTGTAAAAAAGTCACCTGCTTTCATGATTTTCTTTTCTACAACACCAGAATTATTCTCTAGCCAAATTTCAGCTTCTCCTTGGATAATATAATTAGTTTCAAGTTTTTTTTTATGATACTGATAGCTTGTTTTAGTGCCAGCATTTATATAAATTCTTTTATAACAATACTTATCATTTAATTCTAACCACTCTTCTCTGCCCCAAGGCTTAGAAACTATTTTCATAATGTTCTATAACTTTAAATAATGACTCTATTATAACTTCTCGAATATCTTCATGTTGGTTAATTTGATCAAAAATTCTTTTATACTCATCAGAATTAAAGTGATAATGACCGGCAATATTTATACATAAATTTTTATTATCAGGAGTATTATTTTTTAGCCACTTCTTCCATTTATTACCATTATAGATTAAATTAGCCCATGAGGAATAATCAATTCCATACATTAAACATTTATTTATTATGATTCCGGTTTGAATTACTCCAAATTGAGGAGCAATATTCATGGCATTTACAATGTCTTTTCTTTTGGCAATTTCTTGAGACGTTAAATAGTCAGCATTATGTTCCTTAAATTTTAGACCCTTTGAATTTAAAAGGGACGAGACTTGTCTGCTAAAACTATCATTAAAATTGCCCACTTGATTAACTTCCATAACTAAACTTCCAGTTTGAACTACAAAAAAGTCTGGATTACAAAAAGAAGCAAAATAGTCTAACTCTTTTTCAATATCATTTAATGAGTTAAAAGCAAAATTATCACCTAAATTTTCATCTGTTCCTATTTCTAAGAAAATATCATCATTAAGTTTTTTACAAAATTCAATTGCCTTTTTTGACTCTTTCAATTTATCATCATTAGTTCCCTTATGATGACAGAAATCGATATGTAATAAATCAAAATCATTTTCAATGTCATTTTCAATAGTTTTATACGTGTCCTCTAAATTAAAGTCTCCGTTAAAACCAGGTCCACAATGATCTCTACATAACAATACATCACTTTTATTATAAGTATTTTTAAGTGTCTTAATGTATTCTACATAATTTTTTGTAGACCAGCCATTTACATATCCTCCAGAATGATCAATTTGATTCTTTGATGCAATAAGCATTAATTGTTTTCTATTAAAATTGGAAAACCTGTACACTGCCTCTATGGTCTCTAAACTCATTGGACCTATGCCAAAACGTGATTTAATTTTCTCTTTCATTCTTGATTAATAAAATTAATAAATAATTCTAGTTTGATTTTTTTTAAAATATTTAGCATTAATTTTTATTTAGTGATTTATCAATTATTGATCTTCCTAAAAAATATAAAAGACGATCAAATGGATCATGATGCAAAACTGCCATATTTAAATATATAATACCAGTAAGAATACTTATCTTTTTAAAATCTAATTTATTAAATAATAAAAATTCCTCAAAAACATCCCTTGACTCAACTAGGTTATTTTTTAATTCATACTCGTAATAAACTTTATCATTTGTCATTTCAAATGAGAATTTGTCATTTTTTATTGATTGATAAGAAAGATTCATTCCTCCATATAATTTAGACAAATCATAATACATATCTCCATATTCAATAATTCCAGCAAAATCTTGTCTCCAGTCAAGTATTTTAAAATTTCCATTTGTCTGAAGTAAAATATTATCAAATTGTAAGTCTCCATGAAATCCAGAGGGAATACCATCAGTTATATTTTTCCAGTTAATTTTTGAAAATAAATCTTTCACAGAAGGGACTTTTTTTCCATTAATAATTATTGCTTCATCAGTAATTGAGGTCTTTTTATAAAATTTATCCAATCGATCATTTGTTTTTTTTATATAAAATCTTTCACATGCATTTTTAAAATTTTTCTTTTCATTATTATTGCTAAATTTTTTTTTAATCCAGAGTTTATCTTTACACCACAATAAAAAATTTGAAAATATTTTATCATTTAATACATTGTATAAAACATCACCATCTAATTTTTTATAACTATAAAAATTAGGCACACTATTCTCAATTATTGGTGTTAAACCGGACATTAATTTTGCTCTTTTAACTCTATTTGATGAAATTTTTTCATCTTTGAAATATTTAATTACCCTATCTTTAACAAAATACAAAAATTCATCTCCTTTGCTAAAGTCAAACTTTTTTTCCTCACCAGATAAATGGTTATTTGTAATTTTAAAATTATCAAAATTACCTGTATCAAACCAAGTGAATCCAACAGGCTCAAGTTTATATTCTAACAATCCTTTGAATCCATTAGACACTTGTAGTTCTCCATTTATTAACTGTGTACTATTCTCAAGTGTATCAAAAAAAAATTTATAATCTTTAATACCTGCAAGGCCAATAAAAGCATACTTATTATTAGTAATTATCTTATCGTCTATTTGTACAATTAAATTATCCTTAATCTTAACTGTACAATAATCTTTAGGGTTTTTAACAGAACAAATTCCAAGCCAATTATTATCAACATCAGGGATGGTTTCTAAAACAATAGTATCAGAAGCAAAAAAAACAAAAGGACATTGAAGATAATCTTTACATGCTAGCAATGAGTGCCCAGGACCAGCCCCTGGGCCTATGAATTTTTCAATTTCAACATATGTAATATTACTTTCCGGGTGTGCAAGTTTTATATAGTTTTTAACGGTATCTTTTTTATGGCCTAAGGCTATTACAAATTCAGTGTCCTTATCAAATTTTTCAATAATGTGGGAAATTACAGCTTTAAAGTTTATTGGTAAAACAGATTTATTTACGTTTTCGGATAATGGACCCATTCTAGTGCCAACACCAGCAGACAATATACATACTTTATATTTCTTCATTTATTTTATTCTAAATTTTTTTTTAATTTTAATACAAGCATCAAGCACAGCACCATTTGCTGAGTCTGAAGGAGTCACAAAATCTGCAGCTTTTTTTGCCTCAACTCTAGCATTATTTGGTGCTATACCATAAAGACAATTTGATAAAATTTCTACATCATAATAACCATCAGCCATATAAATAACTTTTGAAATGTTGTATTTTTTATCAAGGTAGTTGTACCTTTTTTCAGACTCGACTAGCTTCAAATTATAACCCATATCATCAACAATTCTTTTTTTTGAAATTGCAAAACCTTTTTTATCTGCTGTGATAAATTCTATTGGAATTTTTTTTTTAAGAATTTTTAGTCCATCATTATCATGTGGACCAAATATTTTATATTCTTTGCCTAATTTCGAGTAAACAAATTGGCCTGTTGTCATAACACCATCAACATCTAATACAAATGTTATATTTTTTAATTTATCCATTTTTAAGTAAAGAATTTATTAATTCTTTAGGGGCTTCTTTTCCTGTATATATATTAAATTGTTTTTTTGCCTGGTGGACACACATTTCAATTCCACTAATAGTAAACTTACCCTTTAAAGAAGAAACTCTTATTAGTTTTGTTAAACGAGGATTTACAACTACATCCATAACGACATTAAATCTATCAACTAACTTATCAGATACAATCATTTTATTGTTATTTAACATCCCAACAGGAGTTGTGTTTATAAGCATATAACCAGAAATATTTTCTAATTTTTTCCAAGGCATAAACTCTATACCAAATTTATTTGCCAAACTTTTCGATGTTTTATCTGTTCTATTTATAATAGTAACATCTCCATTTTTTTCTAAACAAGCACTAATGATAGCTTTAGACACACCTCCAGCACCTATTATTAAGATTTTTTTTTTTTTTAATTTTAAATTTGAGATGACTTTTTTTGCTCCGAATAAATCAGTATTGTATCCTGTTAAAAGACCACCACGATTAACTATGGTATTAACTGCTCCAGTTTTTTCCGCAGATAAATCAATTTTATCCAAAAATTCTATCACCTTCTCTTTCAGAGGCATAGAAACACTGCAACCCATAATGTTTAAAGATCTTACAGCGGAGATAGTGGATTTTAATTCTCGCACATTACTTACTTTACGTGGCAAATAAACCCAGTTCATACCTAAAGCTTTATATGCTTGATTATGAAAATTAGCTCCAAAATTTCCTGGATTAGATGCTATTGATATACATATATTAGTATCTTTATTAATCATTTAATTCTACTTCTGCAAGAACACTTGCACCATTATCATCAAGAATATTTATTATTTTTAAATTTTTGTTTTTGATAATACTATCATGATTAAAGGAGATTTTTTTATTTTCATCCACTGTTGTGATAGTAAGCTCAGAATTCCAAGGCCAATTTGTGGATTGTTTATTAAATTTAATTCCATTTAGATACACATTTTCATTTAAGCCAATTATTTTCATTGATTTGTATTTTTCATTTATTTTTGGAATTAAAGTCCATCCAAAAAATGGTCCTTCCATAATATAAAATTTGTCTCCATAATCTATCTTGAGTTTTGAATTTTTGCTGCCCTTTAATTTAATATAAAATTTTTTAAATTTGATTTCACTAAAATTGATAAATATTTTATCCTTTCTTAAATTAATATTTGTTTTTAAACCATTTTCAAGTAATGGATTTTTAGCAACAAGATATCTTATATTTCTATTTGACCATGTCTCAAGAAAGTTTGTGTTCTTTATTAATTCGTTCCAAACGAAGCCTCTTTTTGATGATCCATAGGTAAGATAGAAATAATTTATTGCTTCTCCTATCCTATCACCAACATGTGTTCCAGTTAAATATAAAACACTATCACTCGGCGAACTTAATTCCAATAATTTTTCAACTTGATTCCTATCAAATATAACATTATCTAATTTTTTATTTGAGTTTATTTTTTTGTTTCTTAAATCAAGATTATTTAGCAAAGAATTAATAGATAATAAAATCACCATAATACTCAAAAAAATTTTGATAATAAATTCTCTTTTGTGATCATTTTTTTTTAAAGTAAAATTTTTAAGAAATTTTCTGTTTACAATAACAAATACTTGACTTCCAAGAGTGCCCACAAGTCCATAAAAAAAAATATAAAAAATTGGTGAAATTCTGTATAGAATTGTTGACCCATAATCACCTGGAACATTTGGAGCGAATAAAGTTGAAATAAAAAGCACAGTTAATACAAAGATCATTATAAAAATATCATTTTTATAATGATCTTTGATTATAAATAATCCTATTATTACAAAAATTAGGGCCAAAAAAATATTTAAATTTTGATTAAGAAAATAGAAGAAAGTTTTTATAGCTAATAAATTCCTTGAAAACATGTCACTATACGAGTTATTCGTTTGATATAGATCTGTAATAATAATCTTCTCTGAAATAAAATTAATATCAATTATATTAAAAATGAAAATTAAAAAAATTGTTACGGTAAATTGAATTAAAATATTTTTATTTAATTTAAATTTTTTTAAAAATTCCTTAAAAAAAATAAAAAAAAATGAGATTAAAACGAATATAATTCCTATCGTATGGCTCATTAAAGAAAAAAATAAAGCCATTAAAACTATTAATGATCTAGCAAAATAATTACCTTTGATAATATGAAATGATAAAGCAATTAAACCAAATGAGAGAGAAAACATAAAATAATTTACCTCCAACAAACCGTGCCCCATCATGCTCCATGAAATCAAAGAAATTATTGAAATTGAGGCAGGAATAGCTCCAAAAAAACTTGTAAGAAAAAGTGTTACCGAAATACACAGCAAAACTGATCCAAATATATCTGTAATCAATTTTGACTTTTCATAAGTGGCCCCAAACTTGTGAATTTTTGCTATTAAATAAGAATAAAATGGATGATAAGAAAAAAGAATCCTATGCTCTTGTCTATCAGCAAACTCTTTCTGATGGTCATTTATAAAATATTGATTTGTTTGCTGATATATATCTTTAAGTCCAATACAATAATCTTCTAAACAGTTTGTAATATTAGATGCTTTTACAATTGCGTGATAGGCATCATCAATATCTGCTGGAACTTTTCTGTCAATATTTGAAGAAATAACATACGTTATGTGTGTATAAAGAAAAAAAAATAAAACTAAAAATAAAAACAATTTGCTGAGGGAAATTTGCCTGTACATATTACTGCTTATAAGCAGATATCTCTATTATTTTTTTTTTATTGAATTTAATTATATCAATGACATTTAATTTAGTCTTATTGTTTATAACAACCTCAATAACACATATAACTACCGGATCATTTAAATAAAATTCAATAATATTTATTGAGATTGTTTCTATACTATCAAATAAATCTTGGATCGTAGCCAGAACCTCTTTTTTTCCACTAGCTAAACTGTCCCAATCTTTTAACACAATATCATTAGAAAAGATTTTTTCTAATTCATTTAGATTTTTGTTTGAGAAATTTCTAAAATAATTTTCAACGATTTCCCTCATATGTCTAATTAGTATTATTTATCTGTGTTACAACAGCAATAATTTATTAATTATTATAGTACCTTTTTACAAATTTTACAGACAAAGAGATATTAAAAAGTATAAATTTAAAATCAAAAAAATATATTTTACAAATCAAATTTTTTTCTTAGACTGAAATATTATTTTATTTGTATTGATAAATTGAAAATTTAAAAATCATTATCAAAGAGATTAATAAATTATCAATATTATATTAGTATCTAATTAAAAATTTTTTTCAGTGCATAAATCAAGCCAATTGAGCTATTAGTACTGGTCAGCTGCACGCATTACTGCGCTTCCACATCCAGCCTATCAACG
>MDTG01365410.1_pt1 | contig 12381 bp, 14 predicted proteins | sample 811421 | NCBI WGS metagenome assembly MDTG01 (sample SAMN05326645, study PRJNA326480) | marine metagenome | isolation source: seawater | place: Pacific Ocean: South East | collected 2011
AAAGTAAATAAGTTATGTCATAAAATTCTGGGCAAGAATCATTACTTAAACGCCTTTGCAGCACTTAAAAAAATTCCAGCAGTGGGTAAATTAAGAAGTGACAAATTTCATATAGATGGAAAATATGAACTAAAATCTATCAAGGATAATTTACAATTAAATGTTTTATTTTCTTTAACAAAATCTAATAAGCTTCATGGTACTACTGCTATAAAAAATAATAAAAAAATAAAATATTTGTCATTAGATCCAGGAGATTGTTTAATTTTTAACTCATTTATAGAGCACAAAGGAACACCAAATAATTCAAATATATCAAGATATATTATTGGATTTAATTTGATACCACATTTCATTAAGCCACGCTTCGATTTTGTACATATGACAAAAAAATATAAATTAGATAAGAATTTAAAAAAATTCTTAGGCTATAATTTTGTACCACCAAAAAATTTGAGTGATTATTTTAAAAAAAAAACTTATTTTTTATAACTATTTATTAATTGGCGTACCTTTAGCTAAATTATTTATTGGCCCAACTATTTTTGTAAGTTTTATTACTTTGTTATCTTTTTTAATAATAATTGAATCTTCGTAATTAAAAATGATATCTAAATCTTTAAATTTTTTTGAATGATTTATCACGAATTCATTTTTAATTAATTCAGCATCATAAACTTTGAATTCTAAATTATTATAAGTAAAAAAAGTCCCCTGAGATTTATTACTAAAGGTTTTTATTCTCTGAATAATTTTTTCAGGATTTTCACTAAAATCTATTATTCTATCTTCAGGTTTTCTTGAATAATATATCCAATCACCTTTTTCAGGAATGATTTTTGCTTTAAATCTCTTTTTAAATGAGTCATGAAAAACTTTTTTCTCTGCTAAAAAACTTAATTGGTACATTAAGCTTACATCTAAATCATTAGTAAATGGTATCTTAATTCTTGATATTATGGGTCCACCATCTATTGTATCATCCATTATATGACAAGTGGCACCTCCATCTCTTGAGTATAATATTGATCCCAAACAAGGGTCTATGCCCTTCAAGTCAGGTAAATAAGAGGGATGTATATTTGCATATATTTTTTTTTTAACTTACTAATTGGAAGAATATAGGGACATCCATTAGATACAAGAACATCAAATTCATTATTTTCTACATAATCTAATAACTCTTTTTTATTTTGTATAATTTTATGTTCGATATTTTTTAAAATATTATCTTTTTCTAAATGTGTATTTTGGATTACAAGAGCTTTTAAATTAAGGTTTAAACCTATCATTTCCTCTAAAACAAACTTTCTATTACCTACAAAAACGTATTTTAATTTATTTTGCGATTGCATAACCGAAACCAGTTTCCCCATAATTATTTCCACAATAAAGCATGAATTTATCAGTTTTGTGTTCAATTAAATAGGGGTAACAAATACTTTCACTATCCCATCCTTTTTTAGAAATCGAAATTCCTGACTTCTCATCTTTTCTTGTCCAATTAATCCCATCCTTTGAAACAGCATACCCAATTCTATAGGTAGAATAATCTTTTGTCCCTCTATGAGCGAACCACATGTGATAGCTATTTTCCCAATACACAACGCACGGTCTTCCAAAAGAATGTTCATATTGATCTTTAATTGGAATAATCAAACCTGGACGACAATTCCAGTCGACACCATTATCAGATGTAGCATAATGTATTCCATACTTGCAATGCCAATCATTTTCTCTTTTTTCCCAGCTTATTCCAGAATTATACCAAGTTTTCCAATTATTATTTTTGTCCACATGAACACATGTTGCTGCTGCAAAGATAGGATTATCTTTGTCCCTTCCAAGAACCGGACCATTAAATTCTCTTTTTGCTGTAAGACTCTCTGGGTCTGCTATAGCTCTTCCAGTATCACAATGCCACAAACCAATTTGAATATTTTGCCATCCAGAGTAGTAAATATATATTTTTCCTTTGTTTTTAACAAAACAACAATTTAATAAACCTTCTGAGTCAAAATAACCTGGTTTGCTTGGAGATAGGGCAAGTTTTATTTCTGAGATTATCTCAATTTTTTTATTTTCTATTTGTGCGTGACATAAAAAAATATGACTTTGTTTGTTTTTTCTTGAAGAAAAAGCCATTAGAAATTTATTTTCCTCGATGTGTATCATAGAAGGATGGGAAGCATGCGTAAATCCGTTTTGTGCTTTATCAATTATAAGACCTTTTTTCTCCCAATTAATCATTTTGCAATTTTTTTTTTATTAATTTTTCTAAAAATTCAACACGACTAATATTTTTGTCTTGTAAATATTTATATAATTTATCTTTTAATTTTGGATTAATTCCCTCTAATTGTCCATAATGTCTAGTTCTAATTGAGCCACCTCTTCTACCTAAATGTGGAATATCAATATTCGCATCCCAATCTTTATCTCCAACAACATATTCAATGACATAAAAGCAGTTGTTAATAACCCAGGACAAATTTACTTCTTTAGCGGTTGTAGGAATTTTATCCATAGGTGGCTCCAAATCATAAAGAATATTATTAGTTATTAAGCTTTTTGAAAGTTTGGTATTTTTAAGCCAGTATGCTATTCCCTCGTCCCCGAATACAACTTTGCCGCCAGGCTTTGTAACCCTGTCCATTTCGATAATGCCTTTTTCAATGTTTTTATATAAATTTATCCCACCAAAATGATATGTTGCATCAAACTGATTATCTTTAAATGGTAAATTCGTTGCATCGTTTACAGAAAAGAATATTTTACACTTATTTTGCTCTCGAATTTTTTTTGTTCTATGATGTGCTGAGAAAAGCATTTCTTTAGCAAAATCTTGAGCATAAATTTGACCAGACTTACCTATAAGTTTAGCTATATATTCAAGATCATTCCCTGCACCTGTCGCAGTTACAAGAACTTTGTTTCCTTTTTTTAATTTGAGTTTGCCTATTAAAGTCTCTCTTAATTTTTTTTCATTTACATTATGAGTTTTAAAAAGCCAATTTAATGCATTATCATGAATTTCAGCTGCATTTTTAATAGAGAATTCGTTTATGTTTTCTTTTTGTTTTTCAAAAATAGGAATTTGAGTTTTTTTGTCTATCGACTTTGGTTTTTTATTATATAGCAAATGTTTCATAAATAGTCCTTTTAATTAAAAATTGTTGTTTAAAAAAAATGTAAATTGGTCACTATTTAGTTTATGTTTAATATCTGCTGGTGAAATAACAACACTTTTATTTTTTAGATTTTTAGAAATTAATGCACGAGCTCCAATAAAACATTTATTTCCAATATTGATATTGTTTATAATTGATGAGTTTAATCCAAAAAAACAATTATTTTTTATTACCGTGTTACCTGCTACACTACTTCCAGAAGTAAACCAACAATTATTACCAACTTTCACATGGTGACTAATAATTGCACCGCTCCATATGAAGTTATTATTTCCCATTTTGACTAGTGGATGTATATGGACATTACTCATTATAAAATTATTATCACCTAATTTTAAATCCTTTGGCAATTTTGCATCAGGGTCAACTATATTTGGACAATTGTAACCAAGCTTTTTAACTTTTTTATAAATTTCTTCTCGAAGAACATTCATATTTGAATATCCAACTGAAATAAAAATATCATATAAATTTTTTGAAAATTTTCTTTTTACCTCTGTAAAATCATAAATTGGGTAATTCAATAATTTTTTTTTTTTTATAAACTTTTTATCAACCGTGAAACCTACAAATTCATAGTAATCAATTTTACTTATGATTTTAAAGACCACTTCAGCACTCGGCCCATTTCCAAAAATAACTATTTTTCTTTTCTTCATTTTAAATTTAATTCCCTTTTAAGTTTATTTGGCCAATTTTTTATATTTACTCCATGCTGACTATATAAAGCCAGCAGTAGTCTTTCAAAACCAATCCCAATACAGCCGGAAAATATTTTCTTTTTTTTATTATTAATATTAAAAGCTTTTCCAAAGGTATCTAAATGAAAATTTATTGAACCCACAGCTATTTTTTTTTTTAAAAAAGGAATAAATGCTAAAATTTCTTGTTTTAAATCAAAAGAATTTTGAAATAATTTCTTATCAATATTGCCCATAAAAAAAGGATCATTTGCTGTCTCTAAAGAACAATCTAATTCAGTAATTTTTAAGAATTTTACAATTTCTTTAATAAGTCTTTTTCTTGTTTTAATTACAAATTTTTCATCACCAACAAACATTATATCTCTTACACTAAAGCTAATTAGTCTATCTAAATTTTTATGTGTTGATGTCTCGTTTCTAAAAACTTTATTATAAGTTGTGTATATTGTGTTGCTAAAATTTTTTATATTACTCAAAGAGTAGTAGCAATTGTCACAAACTGCTGGCTGCAATCCATATTCTACATCTTCAAATTGATTTCTAACTTTAATCTTTTTGAAATTATTTGAATTTTTATGTTGAAGAGAAAATTTTTTTAGGTTTTTATAATTTTGCTTTAAACCAACCATCATTAACGATTGCTGAGGGAATTCGTTTAAGTAGTTTATTTTTTTATATAGGTCAACTGGCCATAACATAGGATTTTCTTGATCAATAGCTTTATATTTTTTGATGGCTAAATTATAAAAATACTCATTTGATTTCCGAAAAACTTTTAAAAAATTGCCCTGAAATTGAAATAGTTTATTTGATATTCTTTTGACTTCACCTTTTTTTTCTAAAATCTTAATTGGGTCTTTATTAAATCTTATTTTCTTAATTTGTCTAAATATAGCTTCTGAATTTTCTACTCTTTTTGAAACAAATATTAATCTTTCAATAGCAGATTTAATTTCTGAAAAATTTTTAACTTCGCAATTTTTAATCTTAATTTGATTTAATTTAAACAAAAGTTTTACTTTTGGAAAACTATCTTTGCATGAATTTTCAATCAATGTTCTTTGACTCATTGATAAATTTTCTTTACTGTTGACAGAAAAACTTTTTAAATTCATCTAATTAGTAGAAGTGGTTATTGAATTTAATGCTATAAGTTGAGTTAAAATTTGGGAAGTTCCTTCAATAAATTGGAAACCTTTAGACTCTCGAAAATATCTTTCTATATTAAAAGTGTTACTTGTGCCATTTGCACCAAATATATCAAGTAATTCAGAACAAATTTTTTGGACGTTTTGACTGGCAAATAATTTTGCCATATTACAATAATTTTCAGACTCAATTGTATTCTTTTTTTTATACTTAAAAGCTTTTTCAGAAAATGCCAAGCCGGCTGAAATGTTTATTCTAGAGTCGGAAATTATTTTTTGGATAAGTTGATAATTCCATATTTTTTTTCCGAACTGATCTCTTTTTTTGGAATAATCTATTGCTTCCTCAAGGGCTGCTGTACACATAGCAAAAGCTGACGCAGAGGCTATTGCTCTCCCATTAATTAAAGCAAAGTTAAGTGCTTTTTGAGTGATATTATTTTTTTCACCAAGCAACTCAGATTTTAAAATTTTTACATTATTAAAACTAAAGTTCGCAATATGAGAAGCTCTATTAGTTAAAATATTTCTTATTTCTGATTTTTTTATTCCTTTTCTTTTTGTATCAACAATAAAAAGTTGTAATCCTTGCTCACCTTTTGCTAAAATAAGTAATAATTTAGAAATACCTCCTAAAGTTATCCATTTTTTTTTACCATTCAAAATATAACCGTTTTTTGATTTTATATAAGTGGTTGAAATTTGATTGATGTTAGAGCCTGCATCAGGCTCAGTAATTGCAAGAGAACATATTCCTCCTTTATAAATAATATTCATGATTTTTTTTTTTTGATTTGTTGAACCAAATTTTAAGATTGTAGATCCAACCATACCTAAAGAAACCAAAAAATAATTCCTAATATTAGAACAATATTTTGTAGCATAATAATAAAATTTGAATTCATCATAAGCGTCTAATTTTTTCTTATTCTTGTAACCAAGAATTTGATTTATTTCCTCTTTGTTAAAAATTTTTGTTACTTTTGAAGGAAATTTTTTTGATTTATCGATTTTTGATGCTGTGGATTTAAAGTAATCGTCTGAGATGTTTTTAATCTTTTCTAATAATTTTGATTTTTTCACTTTTTCTATTAATTAAATTTCGAGTTTTTTTTAATATATTCAAAACATTTTTTAAAACTTGTCATTTTAGCAATATTTTCTGGTTTAATTTTATCTAATCTAAATTTTTCTTCGATTTCTATTACAAGATTTATATGAGAAAACGAATCCCACTTTTCAGTATTTTGCATTGATATTTTATCAATTTTTCTCTCATCTATATTAAAGTTTTTTTTTAAAAAGTTTAATAAGCGTTTGTTTCATAACCTGTGATTTAATAATTTAAGAATTTATTACTATCTTTACCACAATTCATAAGGCAATCAACTATACTTAAATCTGCAAAAAAATCACTATAGGGCTGGTTATATATTTTGCTTTTTCCATAATTAAACCAATTAATAGAAATATTATTATTTGTGAAAATTTTCTCATCTAAATAGTTTTTTGCAGACGGCCCAGTAAAATAAACACTTGCACCTCGATCGATTAAAATTTCTAATAGTCTTTCAGACGCTGTCAAATTTTTACTTAATTTTTTGAATTCAATTGAGTCACTTAACTTTGTTTTTATATTAAGATAATTACATATCTCAAGGATAATAAATTTGTTTATTTCAGATAATTTATTTGTGTTTATTCTAGAAAAAAAAGACTCAAACAAGTAATATATTTCATCAAAATATTTACATTTAGAGTAACACTGTTTTAATATATTAAGATGTGAAGCTTTCCAAGTTTTATCTAGCACATTCATATTTGAAATAATTTCATTGTAATTACCTTTATTTTGTAGGGATAAAGTAATCCATTTTTTTTGATTTCCTTTTCTAATAAGGTTTCGATTCCTCCAGTCTCTTCTTGTAAATTGCACTTCATCAAAAAAAATAAATTCATCTACACTCTTTATTAAATCAAAATAACCTCTCCAAGGTAAATAATTTGATTGAGATATCGCTATTTTCATTTTGTATTCAAAAGTTTTAAAAGATTCTTATTTAGAGGTTCACCTCTCTTAAAATTTTTTGGACTTTTTTTATTTTGAATTTTTAAAAAGGAAGATGCACAAAGACCAATTGCTGGTCTAAATGTTTGAACATTTTTTTTTGAAAATTTTGTTCCTTTACTGATGTCTTTAATTGCAAAAATAGATCTTCTGAAGAATTTATTTTTTATTTCAGAATACGACCTAGTAAAATAATTTTTTGAGACAATTTTATAAGCATTATTAATTTCTTGAGTAAATTTCTTTATTTCATTATCTTTTAGAGAAAATTCTGAGTCGACTGTTTTTATATTTTTTAGACAAATATGTTTCTCTATTACTTCAGCACCTTTTGCAATTGCCATACAAGATAAAAAAGAACCGACTGTATGATCAGATAAACCTACTTTGGTTTTAAATTTTTTTTTGATTATATGAAGATTATTAAGATTGAAATCATCTATTTTCGATGGATAGTTACTTACACAATAAAGAAGAGTGATGTCATTACAACCATTTCTTTTAGCAGTATAAATCGTTTTCTCAATTTCTTTCAAGCTAGCAAGACCCGTTGAAATAATCATTGGCTTTTTTGTTGAGGCAATTTTTTTAATTAAATTTAAATCATTCATCTCAAATGAGGCTACTTTGTACACTTCGCAATTTAAGTCCTCGAGAATATCTACGGCCTCCTCAGAAAATGGTGAGCTAAAAATTTTAATTTTTAATTTTTTTGCATATCTAAATAATTCTTTATGCCAAGAAATTGGTGTTTGAGCTTTATCATATAAGTCCCATAAATTAAAATTTTTCCATAAACCATGCTTAATATTTTTTTTTTTACCTTTAGATTTTAAAGTCATCATATCAGGAGTGTAAGTTTGTAGCTTGACTGCGTTTGCGCCACCTTTTTTAGCAGCATAAATTAATTTTTTTGCATATGCGATTTTACCGTTATGGTTTCCAGAAATTTCTGCAATAAAGAACGGAGTGTGATTAATAAATTTTTTTTTCATAAATTAATAAAATATAAATTCATTATTATTGCTTTATATTTTTTTATAGCTTAAAAACGAATTGATGAAAAATTATCCTAAATATGAAAAAATAATAGACAAAATTCAGAAAATTAGATCAAAAAATAACATTAATTGGATGGATATATTAAAATTAGCTTTTAAACATGATCCAAAGAATGCTTCTAAAATATTAAAAAAAATTAATTCTGATGATAAAAGAATATCTTATTTAGTTAAAAAATTGAGTAAATAAACTTTATTACCATATAAATGAATATAATTCTTGGAACAGCACAATTAACAAATAACTATGGATTAGCTCAAAAGAACCTATCATTAATTCAGCTTAAAAAAATAATCAAATTAGCAAAAAAAAAAAATTTTAAGTTCATTGATACAGCAGTATCCTATCGAAATGTTGATAAGAAACTTTCTCAATTCGATCTTTCTAAATTTAATATCATCACTAAAGTTTCAAATTTAAAAAAAAAAGATTTGCAAGGCGCTATCAAGAAACATTTAAAAAAATTGAATGTTAATAGATTCCATACAATTTTTTTACATGATGAAAATGAGTTGATTGGAAAACAAAAAAATGAAAACTATAAAATATTAACTAATTTAAAATCTTTAAAATTGACAAAAAATGTTGGAGTATCTGTATATTCAAAAAAAAATACTTTAAAAATAATGAAAAATTTTAAAATTGATGCTCTTCAATTACCATGCAATTTATTTGATAAAAGATTTATCAATAAAAGTTTTGTTAAAAAAGCAAAAAGACGAAACATTAAATTATATTTTAGAACAATATTTTTACAGGGAACTCTACTTAATAAAAATCTTTATAAACGAGAAAAAAGATTAAAGAAAATGAAGATATTTAACAGGTATTATAATTGGATTAAAAATAAAAATATAATGCCTTTAAAAGTAACTTTTAGTTTTTTAAAAAAAATGAAAATTGAAAATGCTATAATTGGTGTTGCTAATTTTAATGAATACAATGATATAATAAAGACTAATAATTATTCATATAATTTCCAAATTCCGAATTTTAAAACCAGTCAAAAAGACACTAATTATATTTTAAGACCAGATTATTGGAGTATTAATAATGAGAAAAAATAAATTTTGGAGAGAAGCTTTAAAAGTAATACCTAGCGGAAATTTACTTTATTCAAAAAGACCAGAGATGTTTTCACCAAATAATTGGCCTACGTATTTTAGTAGGTCTCAAGGTTGCTATGTTTGGGATTTAAAAAAAAAAAAATATCTTGATATGATTTTTGCAGTTGGAACAAATGTCTTAGGATATAATTATTCTAGACTTGACAATAAAATTCATGAAACGATTAAAAAAGGTAACATGAGTTCATTGAATTCATATGAGGAAGTTTTATTAGCAAAAAAATTATTAAGATTGAATAGTTGGGCAGGCATGGTTAAGTTTGCGAGATCTGGAGGTGAAGCAAACACAATCTCAATCCGAATTGCACGAGCATTTAACAGAAAGAAACAAAATGTAGCTGCATGTGGTTATCATGGTTGGCATGATTGGTACTTATCATCGAATATTACAAACAAAAAAAATTTAAATAATCATATTTCAAAAAATATAAGAATTGAAGGAGTAAATAAGAAATTAAAAAACACTTCTTTTTTATTTAAATACAATGACCTAGAAAGACTTGAATATCTTTTAAAAAAGAAAAAAATTGGGATTATTAAGATGGAAGTTGAAAGAAACTTAAAACCTAAGAATAATTTTTTAAAAAAAGTAAGATTTTTAGCAAATAAATACAAAGCTGTTTTAATATTTGATGAATGTACGTCTGGTTTTAGACAGTCTTTAGGAGGTTTGCATAAAGATTATGACGTCACGCCTGATATTGTTACTTACGGCAAAGCAATAGGTAATGGATATGGGATTACGGCGGTGGTTGGAAAAAAAAAAATTATGAAATCTTGCGAAGAAACTTTTATTAGTAGTACTTTTTGGTCTGAGAGAATAGGTTTTGTTGCTGCCATAGAAACAATCAAAATAATGGAAGAAAAAAAAACATGGAAAACTGTAAAAAAACTTGGAAAATATATCAAAAAAAGGTGGTCTCAATTGTCAAAAAAAAACAATATTAAAATTGATATTTTTGGTATCGATGCAATTCCACAGTTTAAGTTTGAAAAAAATCACAATTTACTTAAATCCTATATAACTGACCAAATGTTAAAAAAAAATATTTTAGCGACTACGATGATTTATGTTTCGATTGCTCATAAAAAAAAGATTATCGATAAATATATGAAAGAATTAGATGCAATTTTTTTTAAAATATCAAAAATGAAAAATATCAATTCTGAGATAAAAATTGATGAAGCTCACTCCGAAATAAAAAGATTAAATTAATAATGATAAAAAAAATAAAAAGGTTAGCAATAATACCTGCAAGATCTGGTTCAAAAAGAATATTAAACAAAAATATTAAAAATTTTGTGGATAGACCAATAATAAATTTTTCTATAAATAATGCTATTAAATCTAAACTTTTTAAAAAAATTCATATTTCCACAGACTCAATTAAATTTAAAAAATACATTGAAAAAAAAAATAAAATTAAAATTGATTTTTTGAGACCAAAAAAAATATCAAATGATAATACACCTCTAATAGATGTTGTGGGATTCGTTAAAAAAGCCTTTAAAGAAAGAAATTTTTTTTTTGATGAAATTTGGTTAATATACGCATGTTCGCCATTAACTAGATTTCAAGATTTGATTTTAGCAAGTAAAAAATATCAATTAACAGATAAAAAATTTCCTTTAATTAGCATTAGGAGATACGACGCACCTATTGAATGGTCACTCAGAAAAAAAAAAAATATTTATATCCCGAATTTTAAAGATAAATTAAAATTAGATTCAAAAAAAATCATGCCATGTTATTATGAAAGCGCATCATTTATTATTTTTGATGAAAAAATTTTAAAGAAAAAAAATAGATTTGAAAAATTTTATGGTTACGAACTTCCTAGAGAAAGATCGATAGATATAGACAACATTTCAGATTGGAATGTCGCAGAACATTTGTACAAATTTAATAAAAAAGGATTATGATCCCATATAGTAGACAAGTAATTGATAATACTGATATTAGAGCTGTTAACAAAGTTCTAAAAAGTAGACTTATTACTCAAGGAAAAAATATATTTTTATTTGAAAAAAAAATTTGCAATTTTACCAAATCAAAATTTGGAGTAGGTGTTAATAGTGCGACAAGTGCATTACATATTTCTTGTTTAGCTCTTGGTTTAAAAAAAAACGATTACTTATGGACAGTGCCAAACACTTTTGTTGCATCTGCAAATTGTGGTTTATACTGCGGTGCGAAAATTGATTTTGTAGATATAGATAAAGATACGTTTAACATTTCAATAAAAAAATTGAGGGAGAAGTTAATAAAGGCAAAAAAACGAAAAAAAATTCCTAAAATATTAGTCCCAGTTGACTTTGGTGGAAATCCATATGACCATTACGAATTATATAAGCTTTCTAAAAAATACAAATTTAAAATAATTACTGACGCTTCTCATTCTTTAGGATCAAGATATAGAAATTATAAAGTTGGTAATTGTAAATGGTCAGATATAACTGTATTTAGTTTTCATCCAGTAAAACCAATCACAACTGCTGAAGGCGGAATTGCAGTTACTAATAGTAAAATTTTATATGATAAATTAAAGATTTTAAGAAATCATGGAATAAGCAGAGATGTTAAAAAATACAAAAAAAAAATTAATCAAAAGTGGTATTACGAACAAATGGACTTAGGTTTTAACTATCGGATGAATGAACTTCAAGCTGCGTTAGGCATTAGTCAATTAAAAAAACTTGAAAATTTCAATTTAAGAAGAAATAAAATAGCAAGTTCTTATATAAAAAAATTAAAAAACTTACCAATTAAATTTCAGGAAATAGATAAAAATAATTTTTCTAGTTATCATTTATTTGTAATTTTATTTCCAAAATCAATTATTAAAAAAAAAATTTATAATAAGATTTTTAATTTTTTTTTAAAAAAAAAGATTGATATAAATCTTCACTATTTGCCAGTTCATTTACATCCTTTTTTTAGATTAAAAGGATTTAAAGAAGGAAGTTTTCCAATTTCAGAGGAATATTCTAAAAGAGCAATTAGTTTGCCTATTTATCCATCTTTAACTTTTCAAAATCAAAATAAGATTGTAAATATTATAAAAAAAGTTTTTAAAAAAT
>MDTG01085366.1_pt1 | contig 12380 bp, 10 predicted proteins | sample 811421 | NCBI WGS metagenome assembly MDTG01 (sample SAMN05326645, study PRJNA326480) | marine metagenome | isolation source: seawater | place: Pacific Ocean: South East | collected 2011
CATGGGGATGCGTTCCATTGGGGTCACCTCTGTAATTGGGCGAAAATCGTTGTCGTAAATGTCAGCGTCGTCAAGTGGGGGTTGTCACGCCGATTGCAAGGCACGCACGGAGATTTCCCGTGACTTCATGCTGGTGATGGCGCGAACAGACGCCATCGATGCGGCGAGCGTCGTGTAGTACGGAATCTTCCGGGCCACCGCCGTCCGGCGGATCGAGGCGCTATCTGCAATGGATGTTGCGCCTTCCGTCGTGTTGAACACCAGCTGGATGTCGCCATTGATCATGGCATCCACAATGTGGGGCTGGCCCTCATTGACCTTGTTGATCGAGCTGACCGGCAGGCCTTCGGCTTCCAGGTGAGCCGCCGTGCCAGACGTGGCCACCAGGGTGAAGCCCAGGTTGATGAGCTCGCGCGCCGCCTCGATGACGCCGGTCTTGTCCGAATCCTTCACCGAAATGAAGACGGCACCTTCCGCTGGGAGAACCACGCCGCAACCGAGCTGGCTTTTCAGGAAGGCGGTGCCGAAATCATCGTCCCAGCCCATGACTTCGCCGGTAGAGCGCATTTCCGGGCCAAGCTGCGGGTCGACACCCGGGAAGCGGGCGAAGGGGAACACGGCTTCTTTAACGGCAATCCGGCGCGGATTGGCGTGGGTCAGGTCAAACGCGGTGAGCTTCTCACCCGCCATCACTTTCGCGGCGATGCCGGCAATCGGCGCACCAACGGCCTTGGCGACAAACGGGACGGTCCGGCTGGCGCGCGGGTTGGCTTCCAGAACGTATATCTCTTCGCCTTTCACGGCGAACTGGATGTTGATCAGTCCACGCACGTCCAGCGCGCGGGCGAGCGCGATCGTCTGCTCGGCGAGCCGGCCCTGCAGGGCGGGCGAAAGCGTGAAGGGCGGAAGCACACATGCGGAATCGCCGGAATGCACGCCGGCTTCCTCGATATGCTCCATGATGCCTGCGACATGGACGTTCTCGCCGTCGCAGATCGCATCGACATCCACCTCGGTGGCGTCCGAGAGATAGCGGTCGATGAAGAGAGACGCATCGCCGGAAACCTGGAGCGCTTCGGCAGCGAACTTGCGCAGATCTTCATCGTTGCGGGCAATCTCCATGGCACGGCCGCCAAGCACGAAGCTCGGCCGGAGCATGACCGGGTAGCCGATCTCGTTCGCCTTGATCTGCGCTTCGTCCACGCTGCGCGCGGTTCGTGACGGGGCCTGCTGGATGCCGAGCTTGTCCAGGAGGGCAGCGAACTGCTCGCGGTCTTCGGCCAGGTCAATCGAAGCCGGACTTGTCCCGAGGATCGGAATGTTCTGCTGATGCAGCGGATTGGCGAGCTTCAGCGGGGTCTGGCCGCCAAACTGGACGATCACGCCGCGCAGATGGCCGGTGCCGCTTTCCTTGTGAATGATCTCGAGCACGTGCTCGTCGGTCAGCGGCTCGAAATAGAGGCGGTCGGACGTATCATAGTCTGTAGACACCGTTTCCGGGTTACAGTTCACCATGATCGACTCCATGCCGAGGTCTTCCATGGCGAAGGCGGCATGGCAGCAGCAATAGTCGAACTCGATCCCCTGGCCGATCCGGTTCGGGCCGCCGCCAAGAATGACGACTTTCTCGCGGGCGGTCGGTAGGGCTTCGCAGTCTGCCTTTTCCTGACCGAACAGCGGGTGCTCATAGGTGGAGTAGAGATAAGGCGTCTTGGCAGCGAATTCGGCCGCGCAGGTGTCGATGCGCTTGTAAACCGGGCGGACGTCCAGCGCGTGGCGCTGGTCACGCACGGCTTCTTCCGTGTTGCCCGTCAGTTCAGCGAGGCGCTTGTCGGAGAAGCCCATCGCCTTGAGGTCGGTCATTGCGAACGCGCTATCCGGCAGGCCTTGCGCGCGGATCGTTTTCTCTGCGGCGACAATTTCCTCGATCTGGCGCAGGAACCATTTGTCGATCGATGTGATGGCGTAGACGTCGTCGACGCTGAGACCCATGCGGAACGCCTCGGCGACGACACGCAGACGATCCGGCGACTGGATCGCCAGAGCAGCGCGCAGTTTCGTTTCATTCTCGAAGGACAGCTCGTTCAGGCCGGTCAGCCCCGTTTCGAGGGAGTTCAGCGCCTTCTGAAGGCTTTCCTTGAAGTTCCGGCCAATCGCCATCGCCTCGCCGACGGACTTCATCGCCGTGGTCAGGACGGGTTCCGTGCCCTTGTACTTTTCGAAAGCGAAACGCGGGATCTTGGTGACGACATAGTCGATGGTCGGCTCGAAAGAGGCAGGCGTCACACCGGTGATGTCATTGTCCAGCTCATCCAGCGTGTAGCCGACCGCCAGCTTCGCGGCGACTTTCGCAATCGGGAAACCAGTTGCCTTGGACGCCAGCGCGGAGGAGCGCGACACGCGCGGGTTCATCTCGATGACGACCAGGCGCCCGTCTGCGGGGTTCACTGCGAACTGGACATTCGAGCCGCCGGTCTCGACACCGATCTCGCGCAGCACGGCAAGCGACGCGTTACGCATCACCTGATATTCCTTGTCGGTGAGGGTCAGGGCAGGGGCGACGGTGATGGAGTCGCCGGTGTGGACACCCATCGGGTCAATGTTCTCGATGGAGCAGATAATGATGGCATTGTCCGCCTTGTCGCGGACGACCTCCATCTCATATTCTTTCCAGCCGAGCAGGCTCTCGTCGACGAGGATCTGCGCATTGGGAGACGCCGCGAGGCCCGAGCGGCAGATCTCTTCATACTCCTCAACATTGTAGGCAACGCCGCCGCCCGTGCCGCCGAGCGTGAAGGCCGGACGGATGATGGCGGGCAGACCAACGGTTTCCAGCGCATCCATGGCGCGCTTAAGACCTTCAATCCGGTCGTATTTGCCGTCGGCCTTTCTTGGCGAGGAGACAATTGTCGCGCGCGGATTTTCCAGGCCGATCCGGTCCATCGCTTCGCGGAAGAGGGCGCGGTCTTCAGCCATTTCAATGGCGTCCGCCTTGGCGCCGATGAGCTCGACGCCGTGCTTCTCCAGAATGCCCGCATAATGCAGGTCCAGCGCGCAGTTCAGCGCGGTCTGACCGCCCATCGTGGGCAGCAGCGCATCTGGCTTTTCTTCGATGATGATCTTTTCGACGATTTCCGGCGTGATCGGTTCGATATAGGTCGCGTCGGCCAGCCCCGGGTCCGTCATGATCGTGGCCGGATTCGAGTTGACGAGGATGACGCGGTAGCCTTCATCCTTGAGGGCCTTCACCGCCTGGACGCCCGAATAATCGAATTCGCAGGCCTGTCCGATGATGATCGGTCCGGCGCCAATGACGAGAATGGAGCTGATATCTGTGCGCTTTGGCATGTGCCCCTACTCCTCGCGGTCAAACGGCTGCGTCATAGCAGAGTCGGAGGCTTGGGCAAGGTAAGAGTGGACAGAAAGTCGGCGCCCGCTGCAGTAAGTTGGTGGTTTCTGTTTGCCTGAACGAGGTCAGAGACATGCCTCTTCGTGGACGATTGTCGTCTGCTCCTGGACGAGGCGCCAGACGCCGCGGGCGTATTCGAACATTTGCCGGGAATGCTGGCGTTGGGATTTCCCGTCGTTCTCATGCGTCATTCCCTGAAGGCGCGTGTGGAACTCCGCTACGGCCATATCGCCGGAGATCGTCACATCAATCGGGGAATCGATCATGAGGGACCATTCGCAGAAGGTCTCCGACACCAGTGACGACCAGAAGGCGCAATAAGAGCCGAGCGAAACATTGACTGTCATGTGCCCTCCGAAATCCGTTACCATCCGGACTGGGCCGTCTGTGACAATTTCGCGTAGCTTTTCGGTAGGCAGCTTGCCGTCGATGCTGCTCCACGCAGAGCACCAGGCGAAGACACGGGTCCTCACCTCCGTTTCGGGGGAGGTGGGTTCCCGCTGTGTCAAAACAGACAATGTCGAAGACAGGTGAGGTGGGGCCATGCCGCACTCCTTGAGCAAACCGCTACAGATACAGTCCGTCAGAAACGCGCCAAGGTGGATCTGGTTCCCATTTAGTTTTGCATTCCTGTCGCTTTTTTTGAGTGCCGGCAAAGGACGACCCCGTTCACCTGGAACGGGGCCGTCGGTCAGTTAATTGTGCCGCGGGTTACCAGCGCGAGCGGTCATAAGGGTAGCGGTCATAGGCGTTTGCCACGCCGTCACCGTCGGAATCTCGCTCGGTTTCCTGGTCTTTCACACCGGGCATGTCGCAGTCTTCGGCCTCCGTGCAGCCTTTCGCTGCGCCGGCTGCGCCGCCAAGTGCACCACCGATGATGGCGCCGCGTTCCGCATCGCCATCGCCGACATTGTTGCCGATCACGGCGCCTGCAACGGCCCCTGCGGCAGCGCCATAGGCTGCGTTGCGTTCGGTTGTGCCGGTAGAAGTACAGGAAGCCAGAATGGCTGCGCTGGCACCAATGGCCATCAGTTTCACTGGGAGGGTCATATCGGGTCCTTTCGGGTGGCTATGACCGCAACAACGGTTGGCCCCCGGGCCGGTTCCCCGTACAACATTACAATGAATTCAGAGACTTGACCGGACCCGTCAGCTCCAGCGCTTGGAAAGCTTCTGGCTGATCTCGTCCGGAGCCTGTTTCTCGGTGCCCTCGTAGCCGGTGACCGCGTCAGCGACGAACGGGTTGTCCTGACGCTCTTGTCCGAAGGTCGAGAGCGGGCCGTGGCCGGGCACGAAGCGCATCTGCTCGCCGAGCGGCCAGAGCTTGCCGGTGATCGAGTCGATCAGCTGCTGATGATTGCCGCGCGGAAAATCCGTCCGTCCGACCGAGCCGCGGAAAAGCACATCGCCGACAAAGGCGAGTCCGCCCTCCTGGGAATAGATCACCACATGGCCCGGCGTGTGCCCGGGCGTATGCACGACGCCAAACTTGTTGCCGGCCAGGTCGAGGACATCGCCATCGTGCAGATACCGGTCCGGTTTGACGTTCCGGCCGTCCTTGATGCCGTATTTTGCGCCCTGCGTTTCGATCTCATCCAGCAGCCACTGGTCGTCCTCGTGCGGGCCGATGATGGGACAGCCGGTCCGCTCTGCCACGGCCGCAGCAGCGCCTGCGTGGTCCATATGGCCGTGGGTCAGCCAGACCGCGACAATCTTCACGCCGAACTGTTCTGCAGCGCCCATCAGCTTGTCGATCTCACCACCCGGGTCGACGAAAACGCCTTCCTTGGTCTCGGTCGACCAGATCATGGACGTATTCTGCTGCAGGGGCGTGACCGGGATAATCCGGATCTCGAGCTTGGGCTGGTTGGCAGGTGTCTCAGTCATGATCGCTACATAATCGGTCCGGCGGGGAACGCAAAGCGTGCGGCGGGTGCTTTTCCAGATCAGCGGGGTCCGCTAACAGGGAAGAGACACTCAGGATTGTGGAGGACGAGGGGCGTGCGCATGCCGACACAACCAGGCGGGATGTATCGAGGCGGTGGAGGGATCGCGCGTCTTCTGCGCAGCCGCTTTGGCTTACTGCTGATCGCCGCCATCGGGCTCTTCCTCTACTGGCAGATGAACCAGAAGCCTGTGCCGTTTTCCGGACGGACACAACTGAACACGATCCCGGTCGAGCGGGAGGTCGAGCTGGGCCAGCAATCCTATCTGCAGATCCTCAATCAGGAGCAGAGTCAGGGCAACACGGTATTATGTGCGGGCGGGAACTGTTCGGGAGAGGCGGCGCAGCTGACCGCCACAGTGCGCGAGATCGGGGCACGGCTCCAGGCGGCCGCGGTCGAGCTTGAGCGGGAATTGCTGGATGAGGGCTATGCCTTCACGCCGGTCGCAGAGACATTCGACTGGACCTATTATGTCGTCCAGTCAGCAACGCCGAACGCCTTCTGCCTGCCGGGCGGATATGTTGCGGTCTATACCGGCATTCTGGACATCACCGGTGACTATAATGGCCGGGTCGATCTGGATGATCTGGCCGACCCGGACAAGCTGGCCGTGGTGATGGGGCATGAGATAGGTCACGCGCTCGCCCATCACGGGGCAGAGCGGATGAGCCAGCAGCAGGTGATGCAGGTCGGACAGGTGGCTGTCGGCATGTCGATGGGAGACATGGACCCCTCACAGCAACGCGCGATCATGCAGGCCTTCGGGATCGCCGCTCAAGGCGGGATGCTCAAATTTTCCCGCGAGCACGAGACCGAGGCGGACAAGATCGGCCTCGATCTGCTGGTACGGGCCTGTTACGACCCGCGTGAGGCGCCGGAACTGTGGCAGCGCATGGGGAAGATCGGCGGTGGCCAGCGACCGCCCGAATGGATGAGCACGCACCCGGCCAGCGAGACGCGTGCGGAGAATTTCCGCAAATGGATGCCTGACGCGATCGCCGAATTCGAGCGCCGATGCGGACCGCTTCGCTAGAGATTGCCAGCCGGGAGTCGGGTCCGGCCAATTGTTTCGAATGACCGCCCGACACAAAACTGCGCCCAGGCCTTTTCAGGCGGGCGCAGTTCGTTGGCGTCCCGCGCTAGCCTGCGGCCAGTCCCACCCAGCACAATACATACGCGGTTCCAAAAGGGTGCTCCGGGCAAGGAAAAGTCTCCGAAGCGCTTTGAAAAGTTACGTACCATTGGTATGATAGGGCAGCAACGAAAAAATGCCCTATGCCAAGGCGAACTGCAGAACAGGCTGAGATTACGCGCGCCGCCATCCTTGAGGCGGCCCGGCACAGATTTGCCGAAGACGGATATAATGCCAGCATCGCCAGCATCGTTTCTGAAGCCGGCGTTACGAAAGGCGCACTTTTCCACCACTTCCCCAGCAAGCTCGATCTGTTCCGCGAGGTCTGGACAGACCTGCAAACCCGGATGGGAGAGGAGGCTCTATCCGAAGCGCGCAAGATGAGTGGGGAGGATGATCCCTATATTCAGTTTCTGACCGGCGCCCGGGTCTATCTCAAATGGGCTGCCCGCCCGGAATACTTCAAGATCGTGCTATATGAAGGGCCGGTCGTGCTTGGTCTTCAGGGTTGGTACGAGTCCAATCGCGACCTTGGTCAAAGCAACGTCCACAGGGCGATTGAAGTGCTTGCAGAGCGGGGCCGGATCGATCCGCGCCGTGTGAACTCCTACGCGGTCCTCATTCAGTCGGCGCTCAATGGAGCCGGGTTTGCGCTTGCCGAAGGGGTCGACGGGCTGAGCCCCGACGAGGTCTATGAGGCCTTCGAAATCATGGTTCGAAACCTGAACTAGGCGAGCGGATCGATGTGTCCCTGAATGGACGGGTTCACACGCCACCAGGCCGCAATGCCGAAACGGGATGCATGTGTCACTTCAACGGCATGCGGAACAGTTTCCGACAGCATGAACACAACCCCGGCCTTCTCCGGCAGCAGGCGCGCGGCGGGCTCTGCGGCCTCGTCGGCCCCTTCCGGCCAGACCACGAGCGCACCGCCATTCTCGGCGTGCCAGTCATCATTCAGGTAGACGACCAGAGAGACCACCCGGTTGCGGGCGCCTTCAAAGCTGTCGAGGTGGCGGTCGTAGAATTCGCCTGGCCGGTAAACCGCGAAACAGGCCTCGAATTCGAACATGCCGATCATGAGTGCTTGATTGAGAGACAGGCGCAGCTGTTCCGCCCACTGCAGGAAACCTGCCTGCGCGGGGGTCGAGCCATCCATCCAGGCAATCCGGGATTTGCGGATCGTTCTGTCCAGCTGATAGTCGGTTTCCCGGCCGATCCCGGCGGGCGCCAGATCGTCCTCTGAATTGGCTGCCAGAACTTCTGCGCGCAGGGCATGATACAATGAGTCCGGCAGCATGTGCGGCTGCCAGCTCCAGCCCTTTGAGGACAGGTCACCCAAAATTGCGCCCAGGCGATTGTCGCCGGGCAATGGGGCCTCACAGGCAATGGCCGTCATGGCCCTGAACTTTCAAAGGGGGCGGACTATTTTCCGGCCCGGTGTTGATCCATCAGATCCGCAAACCGCTGGAACAGGTAGAAACTGTCCTGCGGGCCGGGGCTGGCTTCGGGGTGATGCTGAACCGAGATGATCGGCCGGTCCTTTACAGCGAGGCCCGAATTGGTTCCATCGAACAGCGAGCGGTGGCTCTCTTCCACGCCGGAGGGCAGGGTGGCCGGGTCAACCGTGAAACCATGGTTCATCGACACGATCTCGACCTTGCCGGTGGAGAGGTCCTTCACCGGATGGTTTGCACCGTGATGGCCCTGCGCCATTTTCATTGTCTTTGCGCCAAGGGCGAGGGCCAGCAGCTGGTGACCGAGGCAGATCCCGAGGATCGGCAGGCCGCTGTCGATGACGGCGCGGATCATGTCGCCGGAGCGCTGGATCGTTGCCGCCGGATCACCGGGGCCGTTGGAGAATACCACGCCATCCGGCTTGTGCGAGGCGATGTCCTCAAATGAGGCGTCGCCGTTCACCACGGTCGCGCGCACGCCGACATTGGCCAGATTGCGCAGGATGTTCTTTTTGACACCGAAATCGACCACGACGACATGGAAGCCAGGCGCATCGAGGTGCCCGTAACCGGTTTCCGGCTGCCAGAGGCTCTCGGAGTTCTCGAATTCAGTGTTCGTATCGACATCAGCCGCCAGGTCAGCTGTCTCCAGGCCTTCCCAGGCGCGGGCTGTCTCAATCAGCGCATCAAGGTCGATATTTCCGCCAGGCTGGTGGCAGATAGCCGCCTTTTGCATGCCTTTTTCGCGGATCAGCCGCGTGATCGCGCGGGTATCGACGCCCGAAAGGCCGACAATGCCGCGTTTCTGCAGCCATGATTCGAAGGTTTCGGTGGACCGCCAGTTCGAAGGCGCGGTGATCGGCTCGCGGAAAATGGCGCCCCGGGCCGCATGGGAAGCGGGGTCTGAGGACTCTTCATTGTCTTCGCCATTGGCGCCGACATTGCCGATATGGGGAAATGTGAAGAGGACGATTTGCGAGGCGTAGGACGGGTCGGTCAGGATCTCCTGATAGCCCGTAATCGCTGTATTAAAACACAATTCTCCGGTGTGGATGCCTTCTGCTCCTGTTCCGTGACCCAGGAAAACGGTGCCGTCTGCGAGGGCAATTGCTCCGGTGGCTGATGTCACCGCTTGAGTTTTGGCCATGTAGGACATATTTGTCACACCTCCCGGACGCCGCGTAGGGTCTCGTTAACCCATCCGCATGAAGTTCGTCCGGTGTATTGGGGCGGAGTCTCTGCGGCGTCAAGCGAGTGATGCGGCAGGGCAATATGAGGCAAATCACGGCATGGGCCGAGAAGATGTGAGTGGATTGATGTCGCTTAAGGCGCGCATTGCAAATGCCCTCAAATCAGAAATTGAGCAGGGCCAGCCAGGCGTTCGTCTTGCGACGCTGCGCCTGATCGATTGCGCCGTGCGCGACCGGGACGTGTGTGCCCGCGGGCGCGGGGCAGGCGAAGGCTGCCCGGATGCCGATGTTCGGCGCGTGCTCGAGACCATGGTCGCCCAGCGCGAAGTGGCAGCCCGCGAGCATGAAGATGCTGGCCGGCTCGAAGAAGCCATCCGCGAGCGTGAGGAAATTGAGATCATCCAGCAATTCCTGCCGGTTCCCCTGCAGGGCAAGGCCCTGGACTCGGCCGTGGATGAGATCGTGACGGACCTTGGTGCCTCGAAGCTCAAGGATCTCGGCCGCTGCATGAGCGCGCTCAAGGAGCGTTATCCCGGCCTGATCGAGACCGGCGCCGCCGGCAAGGCTGTCCGCAAGGCGCTTTCACGCGCCAGCTGATCCCTTCAGTGAAACCTTCTTAACCTTCGGAACATTCCGAAGCACGTGCCCGTTCTTTCCCGCACAAGCCATGGAAAGGACGACCACATGAAACCCCTTCTTTTTACCGCCTCCGCGATCGCCCTGATGATGGGCACCGCCGCCTGTTCGCAAGCGGCCAGCCATGCAGAGACAACGCCGCCGGTGGCAATGGAAACGGCAGCGGCCACGCCGGACCAGGTCAAGGACGAACACGCTGCTGACCTGAAAGAAATGACCCGGGCCGAAATTGAGCCCGCAGCCCGCGACACATACACAATGGCGCCGGATGAGCTGTTCGCTTCCAGCCTGATCGGATCTGAAGTCCTGAACCCCGTCGGCGAGGAAATCGCCACCGTGGCAGATGTCTGGATTGGCGAAGCTGGTGACACGCCGAAACTGATCGTCCGTGAAGGCGGTGTGGCCGGTGTCGGCGGCACGCTTCATGCCATCGGGTTCGACAGCGCGACGATTGAGAACGTCGCCGACGAGGGCGAGCCGGACGTACGCGTGACCTATTCTGAAGCGTCGCTGGAAAGCCTCCCGGAATTTGAACAGAACGGCGTGGACGACTATCGCCTGGCATCCGAAGCGATGGGCACGACGGCTTCGCTGGCCTTTGGTGACACGCTTGCCCGGGTGAACGATTTCATCATGAAAACGGACGGCACGCCGGAATACGTCGTCATCTCTGACGGCCTCGCCGCAACGACGAAATTCGTCGTCGATGCCGATACGCTGACCATCGAACAGGGTGACGGTGATGGCAGCCTGTTGATCGATGTGGATGCAGACGCCTTTGCCCACGCCAAAGTGCTGCCGGCCGATCAATAAGCCACCGGTTCAGTAGAGTAGAGGAGGGTCCGGCACTGCCGGGCCCTCTTTTCGTGGGAAGACGTGAAAAGCTGCGTTTCCCCGGAGGCGGGAACGCGGTATCCTGACCGGATGGCACCACCTTCCATCCGCATCCCTGATGGCTTCGTTGAGGAGCTGAAGGCCCGTATCCGGCCTTCGGACGTGATCGGCCGCAAGGTGAAGCTCACCAAGAAGGGCAAGGAATGGGTCGGCCTGTCGCCCTTCACCAATGAGAAATCGCCGAGCTTCTACGTCAACGACCAGAAACGCATCTTCAAGGATTTCTCCTCCGGCATTGGCGGCGATGTCATCAGCTTCGTCATGGAAACCGAGCGGCTGTCCTTCATGGAGGCTGTTGAAAAGCTCGCCGAAGAAGCGGGCATGCAGCTGCCGAAGGCGAGCCCCCAGGCCGCCGAGGAATATGATCACCGCAAGCGGCTGCATGCCGTGTGTGAGGCAGCGGCGGCCTATTTCGAAGACCGGCTGAACTCTTCCGAAGGCGCAGCCGCGCGGACCTATCTGGAAGGACGCGGCCTCAGGCCCGCCGCGTGGAAACGCCACCGGCTCGGCTACGCCCCGGACGACTGGCGCAAGACGATCGACCATCTGAAATCTGCAGGCTTCTCCACAAAAGAGATTCTCGAGGCCGGCCTCGCCAAGGAAAGCGACCGGGGCGGTGAACCGTACGACGCGTTCCGTGGCCGCCTCATGTTCCCCATCGCCGATGTGCGCGGCGGGATCATCGCGTTCGGGGGCAGGGCGCTGCAAGCAGACGCCAAGCCGAAATACCTGAACTCTGGCGACACGCCGCTCTTCCACAAATCCCGTGTGCTTTACCGATTCAAGACGGCGCGCGAGGCGCTGGGCAGCGGCGAAGGCGGTGGCCTCATCGTCTGCGAAGGCTATATGGACGCCATCGCGCTGGCCGAAGCGGGCTTTGGCATGTCCGTCGCCCCGCTGGGCACGGCGCTGACGGAAGACCAGCTGAGCCTGATCTGGAAAGCCGGGCCGGAACCTGTCCTCTGCTTTGATGGTGACCGTGCCGGACTGGGCGCGGCCTATCGCGCGATCGACCGGGCACTCCCGCATGTCGAGCCGGGGCGTTCCCTGTTCTTCGTGCTGCTGCCGGACGGCATGGATCCGGACGATTTGATCCGCGCACGCGGCCCCGGCGCCATGTCGGATGCGCTTGAGGGGCGGATTGCGATGTCCGAACTGCTCTGGATGCGCGAGCGGGATGCCGAGCCGCTGGACACGCCGGAGCGCCAGGCCGGCCTGGAGGCGCGCCTGATGGCGGCAGCCGCCCAGATCCAGCATCCGGGTGTTCGCGCGGCGTATGAACGCGACCTCAAATCCCGCATGCGGGACCATTTCTGGCAAATCCGCCAGGCTGCCCGCGGCAAGCCAAAAGGCAGTGGCGACTACAGGAAGCGCACCGGAACGGGACAGTTTCCCGCCTCAGGCGAACAGGGGCAGGTGGAGCTTAAAGGCGGCGCGCCGGCCAAACTGCGCGGCCTCGGCCAGGTAGTGCGCGCGGTCGATACGCCGGAGCTGCTTGACCTCGGCGCCGAAACGCTTGCAGCGGCGGCTTTTGCCGATCCGGATGTCAGCCTGCTGCGCGATGCCGTGCTTGATTTCGCAGATGCAGGAAAACCTATTGACCGCGGGGCATTGAGCGCCCATTTAGCGGAAGCAGGGAACATGCGCGCTGCCAGTCTGCTCAACGAATATCCCCAGACGCCTCCGATAGCGGTCGACGGACCCGAGGCACGGGAA
>MDTG01088141.1_pt1 | contig 12380 bp, 9 predicted proteins | sample 811421 | NCBI WGS metagenome assembly MDTG01 (sample SAMN05326645, study PRJNA326480) | marine metagenome | isolation source: seawater | place: Pacific Ocean: South East | collected 2011
AGTCTTACCGATGCTGCTCAACAAGTTGTCAAGGCAGCGGAGGGCAAATAAATGTCAGTATTAATCAATAAAGATACAAAAGTTATCTGTCAAGGTTTCACTGGTGGCCAAGGTACTTTCCACTCTGAGCAAGCGCTTGAGTATGGTACACAAATGGTTGGTGGTGTTAGCCCAGGTAAAGGCGGTCAAACGCACCTTGGTCTTCCAGTATTCAACACAGTACGTGACGCTGTAGAAGCAACTGGCGCAACTGCATCAGTAATCTACGTACCAGCACCTTTCTGTAAAGATGCAATCTTAGAAGCTATCGATGCTGGCATCGAGCTTATCGTTTGTATCACTGAAGGTATCCCAACACTAGACATGGTTGACGTTAAAGTTAAGCTTGAGCAAACTGGTGTTCGCATGATCGGTCCTAACTGCCCAGGTGTTATTACTCCGGGTGAAACTAAGATCGGTATCATGCCTGGTCACATCCACAAGCCTGGTAAAGTAGGTATCGTATCACGTTCTGGTACACTTACTTACGAAGCGGTTAAGCAAACTACTGATGCTGGTTTCGGCCAATCAACATGTGTTGGTATCGGTGGCGACCCAATCCCTGGCACTAACTTCATCGACGTTTTAGAAATGTTCGAAAAAGACGAGCAAACTGAAGCAATCGTTATGATCGGTGAAATCGGTGGTACAGCAGAAGAAGAAGCTGCTGAATACATCAAGCACAACGTAACTAAGCCTGTTGTTTCTTACATTGCGGGTGTAACTGCGCCTCCAGGTAAGCGTATGGGTCACGCGGGTGCAATCATCGCAGGCGGTAAAGGTACTGCTGATGAGAAATTTGCTGCATTAGAAGCTGCTGGCGTTAAAACAGTACGTTCACTAGCTGACATCGGTGCTGCACTTAAAGAGAAAACAGGCTGGTAATCGGTCTTTAATCTCTTAAAAAGAGGCTCGCTTATGCGGGCCTTTTTTATTACTTAATTCACTGTCAATTTTTATTCATAAATAAAGAATAAAAATTCTTTATTTATGAATAAAAATTCCTTACACTAATTCCTCTGTTTCCGTTTTAATAAAAAACGCTTGAATTTAAAAGGTAATTAGCACGTGCGTACTACAGAATTAGTAGACGGATTTCGTCAGTCGACTCCTTATGTAAATGCCCATAGAGGCAAGACTTTCGTTGTAATGCTGGGTGGTGAGGCGATAGACCAGCCAGGCTGTCGAAGTATTATTAATGATGTTGCTCTATTAACAAGCTTAGGTATTAAGATTGTTTTGGTGTTTGGCGCACGGCCACAATTTAATGCCGCTTTGAATGAGGTTGGCATAACTAGTCATTTTCATAACGAGATCCGTGTTACCGATAACACCACTTTTGAAGTGATTAAAAAAGTGGCCGGAGCAATGCAATTTGACATCACCGCACGTTTATCCACGTCATTAAGTAGCACCCCCATGTCGGGCTCATTTTTAAATGTAGTCAGTGGTAATTTTGTTATAGCGCAGCCTTTAGGCGTTGATGAAGGGGTTGATTACCACCACTCGGGGCGGGTTAGGCGAATTGATGTTGAGGGAATACGCCACCAACTCAATAACAATAGTATTGTGCTCCTAGGTCCGATTGCTGCCTCAGTGACGGGTGAGAGCTTTAATTTAACCGCAGAAGAAATTGCGACTCAAGTTGCTTTAAAGCTCAGAGCAGACAAAATGCTAGGCTTTAGCCAAGATGCAGGTATTTTAGATGAAAATGGCGAAGCGATAGCAGAATTAATGCCAAACGAAGCCGAGCGAGTGTTAGAGCACTATCGCACTCATACACCTTCATGTTTGAGCGCCCCTGTCTTTTTGCAAGCTGCTATTGATGCATGTCGGGGCGGGGTGCATCGGTGTCACCTTGTCAGCTACAAAGAAGATGGTGCCTTATTGCAAGAGCTCTTCTCTTTGGATGGTATTGGGACCCAGATTGCGCCGCAAAGTTCTGAACAACTTCGTAGTGCAACGATCAGTGATATAACCGGTATCTTAAACTTAATTAGACCACTTGAAGAGCAGGGCTATTTAGTGCGTCGCTCAAGAGAGCAATTAGAGATAGAAATTGAGCAATTCACAGTGATTGAGCGTGATGGACTTATTATCGCGTGCGCTGCCCTTTACCCATTTGATGAAGAGCAGGTTGGTGAATTTGCAAGTCTTGCTGTTCACCCTCAATATCGTGATGCAGACCGAGGCAGTAATTTATTACGTTTTATAATTAATAAAGCCAAACGGTGTGGTTATCATGGTTTATTTGCGTTAACAACGCGCAGTATTCATTGGTTTATTGAACAAGGTTTTGAATTGGTGACGGTCGATGAACTGCCCGCAAAGAAAAAGTCGTTGTATAACTACCAGCGACGCTCAAAGGTATTACGCTTAGACTTATCTAAATTACCAAAAAATCGTTAAGGTAAAAGGGGTGACACATCGCTGTCACCCACGTAAAACCTGTTTAATATTGATAGTTAATATGCTGATAAAAGCGCACGCGTAAGTCTTGGCGTGTTGGATTAAACGCAAGTTCGTCTGTCACCTCATTAATGGCACTTTGTACTTGGTTCATAAATCGGCCGTAACCGATATCGTGTTTATCTTTTTCTGCTGCTGCAATAACAAAGTGCAGCACATCGACCAACGTATCCGCATTCCAAAATTGCTGTATTTGTACTTGCTCGCTGGTGCAGTCGAAAGTCAGTTTTTGTAACTCGCTATTGCTCTGTGCATTGTCAATATTACTATTACGCACAATCGGGCGTGTGCCATTTGCGATAAAGGCAGCTAAGTTAAGTTGACGCTTATCACAGGCACGTTTAAACGCATCAAAAATATAGTGATAAAACTGACTGTAGTTTTCTTCATTTAGCATATGCTGAAATTGTGTCTTAATTGCGCGTGTGACAGGAATTGAAAAGCCTGCATAGGTCATTTCGCTGTGATCGCTTGGCAAATGGCATTGGCGCGATTGATAACGCGGATATAAACTTCGCAACTTATAGCCATAGCTTTCTTTGTGGCCTTTGGCTTTGGCAAATAAGTCATAGGTTAAGTGTTGATGATCTCTAATCTTAAGCGGGGGTTGGTTGCTTAAAAGCTTGTCTTGTAATGTATTGATTACCCGTTGCACTTTATGGTGGAACTGTGCCGCATTTGCACGAATATCGTCACCGGTTGCTAAGAATAATAAGCGAATTTTTTTGCATCTTTCTTCGCCATTAGCAAATACATTGTGTGCTTCGTGGTATTGTGGATTATAGAAAAATAATATTTGTTTTGTTGTTTCTAAACTGTACGCCTCATCATGGTAGCGTACGACAGGTAGTTTATCATTCGCAATGAGATGTACGTTATGAAGTTCATACTCATCGCACAGCGCAAATAATTCCCTTGCAAGACGCTTGTACCGCAGCTAATGTTCGTAAACTGGGCAAAAAACTCATCATTGGGTTTAAATTCAACTAACACATACTGGTTTGCACGTGCAGAGCTAGGAATATAGACTCGGTGTTGATTGAGTGAAGCCATCTCTTTTCCTTATTAAATAGTGAAACTATCGGCACTATATCGTCAGTCAATGATCATTTTATTGCGTTAGAACAACTTTTTTACCGATTTGACCGTAGGGTTTTAACAATCGCATTATTATCTTCGATAAACACACATCAACTACTGTATGTTAGCGCTTCTTTTTGTAATAATGCAGTAGTTTTGTCACCATGCAATATTCAGAGGATTATGCTCCTATGGCGGAAATTGAGAATCGCCCAAGTAACTTTATAAGAACGCGTATCGACGAAGATCTCGCAAGCGGTAAACACGCGACTACGCATACACGTTTTCCACCAGAACCAAATGGTTTTTTACACATTGGTCATGCAAAGTCTATATGCTTAAATTTTGGTATTGCCCAGGATTACAATGGCCTTTGCAACTTACGTTTTGATGATACAAACCCAGAAAAAGAAGATATCAACTACGTAAACTCTATTAAAGAAGATGTGCAGTGGCTCGGTTTTCAATGGGATGGTGAAATTAAATATTCATCAAACTACTTTGATGCACTTTATGGCTATGCCGTTGAACTTATCGAAAAAGGGCTTGCGTATGTGTGTTTCTTGTCAGCAGACCAAGCACGTGAGTACCGTGGTACGCTAAAAGAGCCAGGAAAAAATAGCCCTTATCGTGATACACCTGTTGAAGAGAACTTAGCCTTATTCGAAAAAATGCGTAACGGTGAGTTTAAAGAAGGCGAGTGTGTACTGCGTGCTAAAATTGATATGGCAAGCTCGTTTATTGTATTACGCGATCCTATTTTGTACCGTGTACGTTTTGCTCACCATCACCAAACAGGTGATAAGTGGTGCATTTACCCAATGTATGACTTTACACATTGTATTTCTGATGCGCTTGAAGGTATTACACATTCTTTATGTACGCTTGAATTCCAAGATAACCGACGTCTCTATGACTGGGTGCTTGATAACATCAGCCTAGAATGCCATCCACAGCAAATCGAGTTTTCACGTTTAAATCTTGAATACACCATTATGTCTAAGCGTAAATTAAATGACTTAGTGGTTAATGGCCATGTTGAAGGCTGGGATGACCCACGTATGCCAACGATTGCTGGTTTACGTCGTCGTGGTTATACACCAGCTTCAGTACGTGAGTTCTGTTCACGCATTGGTATTACTAAGCAAGAAAACATGGTTGAAATGGGCATGTTGGAAGCGTGTATTCGTGAAGATTTAAATGAACATGCACCACGTGCTATGGCTGTACTTGACCCTGTTAAAGTGGTTCTAGAGAACTATGATGCAGATAAAGTAGAAACGTTATCAGTCGCTAATCACCCGAACATAGAAGAAATGGGACGCCGTGATGTGCCATTTACTCGCGAGCTTTATATTGAACGCGAAGATTTCCGTGAAGAAGCAAACAATAAGTTTAAGCGTTTAGTGCTGGGTAAAGAAGTGCGTTTACGCGGAGCTTATGTGATAAAAGCTGAACGCATTGAAAAAGACGCTAATGGTGAAATCACCACGATCTTCTGTTCTTACGATGATGAAACGCTGGGTAAAAACCCAAGTGATGGTCGCAAGGTGAAAGGGGTAATCCATTGGGTATCTGCTAGCGAGTCTATTACTGCAGAAGTACGTTTATACGATCGTCTATTCAACGTACCTAACCCAGCAGCTGCTGAAGACTTTAATGCAACGCTTAATCCAGAGTCGCTTGTGGTGTTATCAAATGCGAAGTTAGAACCTTCACTTGCAAATGCACAAGCAGAGCAGGGCTTCCAGTTTGAACGTACAGGGTATTTCTGTCGCGATAATAAAGCACAGACACTTGTGTTCAACCAAACGGTGGGTCTTCGTGATTCATGGGCTAAAATCGAACAAAAAGGTTAAACAGCGCGTTTAACTTTTTTAAAAGTTAATAAAAAACCCTTTCACTTATTAAAGTGAAAGGGTTTTTTTATATTCGTTACTTTTTAGAAGTAACCGCGGATACCTAGGCTGAAGTTTCTGCCCGGTAGTGGCGCTTTTTCTTTAATAAACGAGCTGTGAACAAAGCCAAGTTCGTCTGTTATGTTATCAACGTTGATATAAAGCTGTGTATCTACTGGGCCTAAGTCAAGTTGATAATTCGCTGACGCATCAAACAAAGTGTACCCTTCTGTTTTTGTCTCGTAGGCAGTGATGTCTGACTGCTCAAAGTAATGTGTACCTGTTAGGCTAAACTGCCAATCAGAGACGGTATACTGTAACTCTGAACCCAATTTATTCGCTGGGATTCGTGGTAAGTAGTTATTGTCATCTTTTAATTTAGCTGTCGTCGAGTCACCAAATACTTTCACTAAGGTGCTAGGTGAAACTTGATAGTGCACATCAAATTCTAACCCATACAATTTGGCATCTTTACTGGTAAATTGGTAAACCGCCATGGCATCATCGTGTACTTCTTCTGCCATTTCTAAGCCATGTTCTTCATCAAAGAAATAGCCCGTATTTTGTTGGTAATAGAAGTTTTCAATGTCGTTATAGAAAAAGTTGATTGTATAACCAAAGTCACCAATGAAACGACGGAAACTTAAATCAAAGTTTGTTGCAGTCTCTTGTTTGATGTCTTCAGGTTCAAAGTGAATTTCACCTTCTTCAATATGATAACCTAAGCCTAATTCATAAGTACCTGTTGCAATGTGAACACCATTCGAGAGTAGTTCTGCACTTAATGGCGCACGTTCCGAGTGAGACACGCTAAGCGCAACGCTTTGGCCTTCTTGATATTGCCAAATAGCACCCGCAGATAAGCTTAAGTTAGTGAAATCGGCACTGTAGTTAATTGTTTCAGCTTCTTCCTCTTCATCATGCGCTTCTTCTGCATGATCATGATGATGTTCAGCCAATGTGACAGCAGAATCGATTTGGTAATCTTCGATGCGCGCACCTAGTTCAACAGTGACATCACCAAATTGTTTTTCCTCAAGTAAAAATAGCGCGTTTGATTTTGTTACACTAGCCGGTGTGAACGCTTCTTCGCCATCGGCATCATAGTCAGACTCTGTATAGTGGTAACCAGCCATACCGTGCCAAAGACCAAGTTTATGCTCGACTGTCGCACGCGCTTCAGTTGTTTTGTTACTGAACACCGTTCCAACTTCACCGTCTTCAATTTCAGCATGCTTATAATCTGTATAACCTACGCGCAACGAGATGTTTTCAATCCAGTTATTATGAAGAGCGTAACTCATGTAGCCTTGCCAACGGTCTTGCTCTAACTGAGCAAAAACAGATTCTTCATGGGCTTCTTCGCCATGTCCTGCTTCTTCATGTTCAGCTTCTTCTTCATGATCGTGGCCATGATGTTCATGGGCAGGAATACCATAATCTGTTTCAATACGGCCATATGACACGCCTAACGTTAAATGTTCACCAACGTAGCTAGTTCCAAAGTTAACGGTTTGGCTGTCTATAAAGGTATTTTCTACGCTCTTAGCAGTCTCGTGCTCAGCGTGTTCTTCACCTTCGTGTTCTTCATGCTCTTCTGGAAGTTCAAACGCGGGAGTTTTGTAGTCGTCACCCGTGCGTTTTGTGCCATCAAAATGGAAGTTGAAACCGTTGTTACCTGTTTCTAACTTAGCTGCATAGGTATTCGTATTTGATACTGTGTCGTGTGTGTATTGAGCCGCACCTGTCAATGTCTCGATGTTATCGGTAGGAATACGGTTATCAACAACGTTTACAACACCCCCAATTGCGCCTGAACCATAAAGTAGGGTCGCTGGGCCACGAAGCACTTCAATTTGCTCTGCTGCTAAACTGTCATTTGAAGTGGCATGATCGGGTCCGATACGAGATGCATCACTACTGTCTAAACCATTTTGTGTGATTTTAACACGCGGGCCATCTAAACCACGAATAATAGGGCTTGATGAAACGGGACCAAAATAACTGGCATTAACACCCGGTAAGCCTTTTAAAGTTTCACCTAGAGTCGGTTTCGCTTTATTCTTTAAATTGTCACCTGATAACACATTAACCGGTGAGATCATCTCTAAGCTGTTTTTGTGTAAGGCTGACGCATACACAACAACGGTTTCTACGGATGTAGGCGTCAAAGTAACAACAACAGATTGATCATCACCATTAATATCAACACGCTTATCAATGAAATTATCTTTGCTTACATGAAGTTGACCTTTGCTGTCGACATCAATTTTAAATTCACCTTGCGCGTCAGTCATTACAGCCTGTGATTTACCATGCACATGGACTTGTGCATTAACAACGGGTTGTTGATTTTTATCTACTACTTGGCCTGTGATAACAGCAGCAATGCTTGATTGAGAAAACAGTGCAGCGGCAACAGCACTAGAAATAATTGAAAATTGCTTCATTGTTACTACTTTTTACGTTGGTTGTTGAGTGTTGTGATATAATATAACACCACCATTTTTCAATGGCAATAACGTTATACTATAACTTATAAACTGTCGCGATTTAAATTTCATACACTATACTTAGATTATTTAATCGGTATGGCCCGTGGTTATGTCTGATAAAAATAGAGTATTTAAGGCGCAGTTCACCATCGCAGATTTACGTGAGCATTGTAATCATCAAGAAACCTTCACCACCGCCTGTGACAGAGGGGAAAGTTATCAGCATTTTGTGCTCAAATTGCTGAGCTATTGTTTGTTTTCGCATAATAAGCAGGCAACTATCAATGCTCGGCTAAAAAATAATCAACCCGATGTGTCAATAAAAGCGCTCGATGAGCATTATGAGACGTGGCTGTCTGTTGATCAGCCCGATATATCCATGTTAACTAAAATTGCTAAGCGTGTTGATGAACTGTGGGTTGTCACCACGCTTGAAAGTGACTGGTTAAATGAGTATCAACGTCAGCTTGCGTTGATCAGCAACAGTCACCTTATTGCTTTCGATAGCCAGTTTATTGAACAACTCGTTACTCATCTAAGTAAAAATTTGCAGTGGGATATTACCATTGATCAGCAAACGATTAGCGTGGCAGATAAACACCATTTTTACCAAACACGTGATCTTGTATGGCATTAAAGTTCAATAGTGATTTTACCGTTAGGTTTGCTACAACACAGTAATACTTCACCTGGACGCACAAAGGCAAGGGGCTCTTGATTATAACGTACGTCGCCTTCTACAAGCTGAGCACGACAAGCACCGCAATATCCTTCGCGGCATTGATAGGGGACATCTATTTTATGTTGTTCAAGGCATTCAAGGAGAGATGAACAGCCAGAGTCAAAATCTATACTCTGGCTGTCTGTTCCTGCAAGGATAACCTGTGCAGTGTGTTTAGTGCTCATTACAGATCGAAATCACCAAAGTCTGATGCATCAACTTGAGAATCGATTTGACCAACAAGGTAAGAACTTATCTCGGCTTCTTGCGGTGCAACTTGCACGTTATCAGAGACTAACCACGAATTGATCCATGGAATCGGGTTGCTCTTACTTTCAAACTGAGCAGGTAAGCCTACCGCAGTCATTCGCGCATTTGTAATGTATTCAACGTATTGGCATAAAATATCTTTGTTTAAGCCAATCATTGAGCCATCTTTAAACAGGTATTCAGCCCAGTCTTTTTCTTGCTCTGCGGCATCAACAAACATTTTAATTGCTTCATCTTTACATTGCGCTGCAACAATCGCCATTTCAGGATCGTCTTTACCGTCTTGCATAATGTTTAAGATGTGTTGTGTGCCTGATAAATGAAGAGCTTCATCACGCGCAATTAATTTAATGATTTTTGCATTGCCTTCCATTAGCTCGCGTTCAGCAAACGCGAATGAACATGCAAAGCTGACATAAAAACGAATTGCTTCCAGAATATTAACCGACATCATCGCAAGGTAAAGCAACTTTTTAAGGTCGAACAAGCTCACTTTAACTTCTTCACCATTAATCACATGTTTACCTTCACCGTAAAGGTTGTAAATCGAAATCATGTTGATTAATTCATCGTAATACTTTGTCACCGCATCGGCACGTTCACTGATTTTTTCGTTACTCACGATATCATCAAAAATAAGCTCAGGTGACTGCGTTACGTTACGAATAATGTGCGTGTAAGAACGGCTGTGAATTGTTTCACTAAATGCCCATGTTTCAATCCACGTTTCAAGTTCAGGAATTGACACAATTGGCAGTAAGGCAACGTTAGGCGAACGACCTTGCACACTATCAAGTAATGTTTGGTATTTTAAGTTACTTAAAAAAATGTGTTTTTCATGGTCAGGTAAAGCTTGAAAATCAAGACGGTCTTTACTTACGTCAACTTCTTCAGGACGCCAGAAGAAAGATAATTGCTTTTCAATTAGCTTCTCGAAGATAGGGTACTTTTGTTGGTCGTAACGTGACACGTTTACCGTCTGGCCGAAAAACATCGGTTCTAGTAATTGGTTATTATGGTTTCGGCTAAAAGTTGTATATGACATAGTGAATACTCAAAAAACAGTCAGGACAAAGCGGGCTAAGGAGCCCGCTTGTGTATGTTATTAATTTAATTAGATTTTACAAGCACCGCCTGCACAACCATCATCTTCCACCTTAGGTGTAAGCTCATCTTGAGCATCTGAAGCGCCATCACGGGTGTTATGGTAATACAACGTTTTAACACCCAGTTTATATGCTGAAAGGAGGTCTTTTAAAAGCACCTTCATAGGTACTTTACCGCCTTCGTACTTAGATGGATCATAATTTGTATTCGCAGAGATCGTTTGGTCAACGAACTTCTGCATAATGCCCACTAATTGCAGATAACCATCGTTTGATGGGATATCCCAAAGTAGCTCATAATTGTCTTTTAGGCGCTCATACTCTGGTACTACTTGTTTCAAGATACCATCTTTACTTGCTTTAACACTGATGTGTCCACGCGGTGGCTCAATACCATTTGTTGCATTAGAGATTTGTGATGAAGTCTCTGATGGCATTAATGCCGACAATGTTGAGTTACGCATACCATGTTCTTTAATGTTTGCGCGCAGTGTATCCCAATCTAAGTGAAGAGGTTCATCACAGATTTGGTCAAGGTCGCGCTTGTACGTATCTGTTGGCATAATACCTTGCGAGTACGTTGTTTCATTAAATTTAGGGCAAGCACCACGTTCTTTAGCAAGCTCATTTGATGCTTTCATTAAATAATATTGAATTGCTTCAAATGTTTGGTGCGTTAATGCATTTGCACTACCGTCAGAATAACGTTTACCGTTTTTAGCAAGGTAGTATGCGTAGTTGATGACACCAATACCTAACGTGCGACGACCCATGGTTGCGTTTTTCGCTGCAGGGACAGGGTAGTCTTGGAAATCAAGTAAGTTATCAAGCGCACGTACTGCAAGTTCAGCAAGCTCTTCTAACTCATCAAGTGACTCAATTGCACCTAAGTTGAATGCAGAAAGTGTACACAGTGCGATTTCGCCTTCTTCGTCCATTACGTTACTAAGTGGCTTAGTCGGTAATGCAATTTCTAAACATAAGTTAGACTGACGGATCGGTGCTACCGTTGAGATAAACGGGCTATGAGTATTACAGTGGTCAACGTTTTGTAAGTAAATACGACCTGTACTAGCACGCTCTTGTGCGAACATTGAGAACAGCTCAATCGCTTTAATACGTTTTTTACGAATCGACTCATCTTGCTCGTATTTTACGTATAGCTCATCAAATTTAGCTTGGTCTTCGAAGAATGCATCGTAAAGACCCGGTACGTCTGATGGGCTGAATAAAGTAATGTAGTCGTCTTTAATTAAACGGCTGTACATTAATTTGTTGAACTGTACACCGTAATCTAGATGACGAACACGGTTGTCATCAACACCACGGTTATTTTTAAGGACTAATAAGTTTTCAACTTCTAAATGCCACAGCGGGTAGAATAGGGTTGCTGCACCACCACGGACACCGCCTTGAGAACAGCTCTTAACCGCCGTTTGGAAGTGTTTATAAAATGGAATACACCCAGTATGGTATGCTTCACCGTTACGGATTGGGCTACCTAAAGCACGAATACGGCCCGCATTAATACCAATACCTGCACGTTGTGATACGTATTTTACAATCGCAGATGATGTCGCATTAATTGAATCAAGGCTATCACCACACTCAATCAGTACACATGAACTAAATTGACGCGTAGGTGTACGCACACCAGCCATAATAGGAGTCGGCAATGAAATTTTGAATGTCGAAACCGCGTCATAAAAGCGCTTGATGTAATCAAGGCGTGTTTCTCGAGGGTAGTCAGAGAATAAGCTCGCTGCCACTAAGATATATAAAAACTGCGCGCTTTCGTAAATTTCACCCGTTACACGGTTCTGTACTAGGTATTTCCCTTCAAGCTGCTTTACAGCGGCATAGCTGAAGTTTAGATCACGGTTATGATCAATATACGCATCTAACTCGTCAATTTCTTGCTCAGTGTAATCAACGAGTAAGTGTTGATCATAACGTTTGTCTTCAACCAGTTTTGTAATGTGGTCGTATAAACGCGGCGGCTCAAATTGACCATACGCTTTCTTACGTAAATGGAATACAGCTAAACGAGCAGCAAGGTATTGATAATCAGGGGTATCTTTAGAGATCTGATCGGCTGCTGCTTTAATGATAGTTTCGTGAATGTCGTCAGTACGAATGCCATCGTAAAATTGAATATGTGATTTCAATTCAACTTGTGACACAGACACATTATTTAGACCTTCGGCGGCCCAAGCGATGACGCGATGGATCTTATCTAGATCAAGTGACTCTTTACGGCCGTCACGTTTGCTTACAGATAGCTGTTGGTTCATAGTTTTGC